>MDSZ01029879.1_pt1 | contig 11818 bp, 10 predicted proteins | sample 811201 | NCBI WGS metagenome assembly MDSZ01 (sample SAMN05326647, study PRJNA326480) | marine metagenome | isolation source: seawater | place: Indian Ocean: North | collected 2010 | reverse complement strand
AATTTATATTCTTCTAATTTTGAATAATATTTATCTACTAGAGCATCCTTACTTTCAGCATCCTTACTTTTATCAATATTCAATATTCTAGTTAATAAATTTATTTTACCTATTATTGTTGATAAGGTACCACCTTTCGTTAAACATTCAACACCCTTTTCTTTTTTATTTTTTGGTGCTAACGTTTTAAATACATATTTTGTATTTGATTTATTCAATGTCAAAAATCCTATTATATCATCATTCAATGTTGGTTGTCCGAGTTCTTCTTGTTTTTCTTTATTTTTTAATTTTGAAAATTTTTCTAATACAACAGAAGCTAAATTAACACTAGAAATAACTGACCATTTAATAGATGGCGTTGGTTTAATCCATTTGTTATTAGATTTATCTAAAAGAAAAATAATATGGTGTTGTTTACTACCGGATTTTACTATTTCTTGATTATAATCTGCTGCTACAAATCCTATATAATTTTCCTCTCCTACCGATTTACTTATTGTAAATTTATCTAAAACACTTTTCAATAATGCTTTGAAGTTTTCTGAAATTATTTTATTTCCTTCACTGTTTTGAAAACCATTCAAAATATTTAATTTATACTTTATTGGTTTTATATCAAACAAATGCTCTAAACAATATTTATGTAATTTATTTTCAGGAATGTTATCATATGTTTTTAAATTATTTATTACCAAATGTGTTAAATTAAACCAATCATCATTTAAACTTTTATCTCTATTTGCAGTTATCATTATATTGAATTCATTTTGTAAACTTACTAATACTTCTGCAGGATTTTCTTGTATTTTTGTTTCTTTAATTTTATTTGATAATTTTATACTAATTTTATTTGTCTTAATATACAATGGATTTCTTCTTTGAAAATTAGTTAATTTATTATTATCTAATATTACAGGTTGAAATAAGTATAAATTATCAATATTTATTAATTTTCCAGGTCTATTTAACATATCAGTTAAATGTTCATTATTATTGACTAGATAATCTAAGGCCATATTAATTTGTTCTTTTGAATAAGTTTTTACAGTATTTATATTTTTTATAAGGTTAGATTTTGTATAAATATAATGTTCCTTGAATAAATTTTTAATTTTTTTTATTATCTTATCATTATTCATTATTATATAATTTTTAGAATATGAATCTGTTGACATATCAAAATCATCATCTAATGCGTTTTTTGGTTTACATGAATACTCGCATTCCATAAAATCACATATTATGCTATTATTTTTATGTCCTACCGCAAAATTTATTTTTTCACCAGACGATAAAGTTAAGTTTATATTTTTATTTAATTTTGATTCTATCATATCTTGCTGATTTATATTTATTAAACAATCTATTGCATTTTCTTTCAGTATTCTACTTATTCTTCCTATTCTTATTGATTTATATTCTGCTAATCTATAAACATACATATCTATAGGTTCAATATTATTATCTATTAATTCACTACCATATAAAAATACTTGAACATTTCTTTCTGAAAAAGGTAATTTACAATGACTCTTATTTCTAACACCTCTTCCTATAATTTGGTCTGCTCTGTTCATATTAAACCATGGTTCTAATATATGTATTTGTCTTATATTTTGAAAATCTAATCCTTCGGAACCAGCTCTAGATATTATTACAACCTTCACTTTTTCTCCATTAATGTTATCTTCATCTGTACATGCTTTTAAATCATCTTTATTTGATATTGATAAATTTTTATTACCTGTTATCATAACATATTTGCCGTATGAATTTGTACCTGGTATTTTATATTTGTTTACAGGTGGATTTTTAAATAAGGATTTATTTTTATTACCGAATCGTGTAATTCCCATCTCTTCTAGAGCTAATGCTATAGGAATACAACCACCATCTATAAAATTTGAATATATCAAAATAATACCTTTGCTTTTTTTTATTGTATTTATTATACTATATATTTTTGCACTGTATTTTCGTAAAGGAGAGTCTTCTCCACCTTCACTACTAAATAATCTACCAAAATTACTTAGTGTATTTTCTGAATACTCAAATTCTAGTGTTTTATTTTTATCATAATGCATTGTTCTATTTAATCCTGTTTTCCCATATAATCCTGAACTTAATATTTCTTCTTTACCTAAATCTAAATTAGGATATATCATATTTAATCCTTGTTGAGGCCCATCTATTACTGTATATTGGATACCGGACCTTTCTTCATTTAATATTGGATTTTTTTCTTTTGCTTTTTTTACAATATATTCATAAGCTTTGTTTTGTTCTTCATGTAATTTTGTTATTACTATATCCAAATAATTTATAGGTCTCTCTACCGCTAGGCCATTTATTTGTTTATTTGGATAAGACCATCCACTATCTTGTAATTTTTTTATCGAATGAGGATTATTAGATGTATAAGGCCAAATTCTATATGGAAATGTAAATGGATTTTCTCCACTAACATAGCTAATGTATCCTGTAATTTTACTTATTAATAATTCTTTACCGTTCTCTACAAAACTACCATTACTATTAAATACATCACTTATTTTTATTGGGAATCTATTATCATTTAAATTTAATAAATTAACTAACCATATTATTTCTTTATAATCATTAAACATAGGAGTTGCTGTCAATAACATTAGTTTCATATTTTCAGCATGAGTCACTAAATCTAACATATTTTGGGTGGTTCTTTTTATTTTAGTAGATTTTGACCTTACATTATGCACTTCATCTATAACAATCATTCTATCTGAAAATTCTTTTTTAATGATATATTTTTTTCTTTTTAATTGTTTTTCTGCATCATTTGTACCACCAACACTTTTTTTAATAAGTTTATCTATTTTATTAGCAAATCCTGTATATCCCATAAACTCATATGATTGATTAATTATTTTTTCTATATGTTTTATTATTTTTCTTTCATCCAAATTTTTGAAACTGGTTGGGTCTATTTCTTTAAGAAATTTAGTTCCTGTGCACGATTTAATATCCCAAACACCATTTACCTTTTTTAATTTTCTTTCATCAAAAAGTTGTAGTTTATAATTTTGTTGAACAACGGGACTTGCAATTATTAAAATTTTTTTATCAATACCTAATTGTTTATTATAAGTACGCATGTCTTCACATACTGATATTGAAGAACAGGTTTTACCTGTCCCTAATCCATGAAATAATAATAAACCATTATAAGGTGTTTGAAATGATAGAAAATTTCTAACAAATTTTTGATGGGGCTGTAATTCAAAATCAATATTTGGATTACACAATTTATCACTTTCTTTTTCTAAATTTTCTATTTGTTTTTGTGTTTTTTTTTCGATTTTTACATCATTAAATTCTTTTTTCATACTTATTTTTTCAGTAAATTTTTCATCATTCAAATGTGGATATAAATTATTTTTATCAAAAGTTTTTAAATTTTTTATATTTTCATTTTCAATACATTTATAAACATTTTGTAATTTTTCTTCTTCTAAAGTTAGTTTACCATCTAATTCAGTTAATTCATCTATTAATTTTTTACATTCTAAATTTTTGGGTGTTGTGTCATTAATAGATAGATTTATATAGTCTTCTTTTTTATCTAGGTCTTCATCGGAGTCTTCATCTAATTCTTCATCGGACTCAACTTCTTCTTCTTGTTCTGGTTCTGGTTCTGGCTTAGCCTCAGGCTCAGGTTCAGGTTCAGGTTCTGGCTCAGGCTCAGGTTCTGGTTCTGGTTCTGGTTCTGGTTCTGGGGGGTCTGGCTCTTCACGAGGCTTACTTTCAATAAATATAATATTATGCATACCTTTTCTCTCTTTTTCTATTTTTTTTAATATACCTGCTTTTTCCAATTTATCCCACATTTCTTTTGCTTCGTCAGACCAAAACTGTTCTTTTACTTTTTTCATTTTACCTTCGTTATTAAAGAACCATCTAATTTTACTTTTTTTTTTAGGGTCTGTATTAATATAGTCTTTACCATTAATTTTTAATCTATACACTTGCATTTTTTTGGGCATACTAATATATTATAAGATTAAACTATATTTATGTAAAACTTTATCTACTTTTTTTAATATTTCAATTCGTTCTAAATTATATGGTCTTATATTTTCAATAGCTTCTTCTAATGTCATCCATTTTAATTTGCTTACTTCGCTTTTTTGATAATCAGATTTTTCAGCATAATTTGAATTAGCTATATAATATTTATGTTTGTAGGATTTAAAATTCGAACCCGTAAATATTTCATCATAAGGTATTATGTTTTTAATTACTGAAAATTGATTTTTTGGTATTCCTGTTTCTTCACAAAATTCTCGAATAGCACAATGTAAGTCTGTTTCACCATAATTTCTTCTTCCTTTTGGAAATCCCCATTCAGGTTCAATCCAATTTGTAGTACTATTTTTTATTAAACTTTCTAAATTAAAAAAAGTATCATCAAATCTGTGTATACCTTCTTTTATTTGATTAAATTTATCCTTAGCATTTTTCTCCTCTGTGCGATATTGTGTTCCGTAAAAGTCCCCCCATAAAAGTTTCCAAATTTCATCAAAAGTTTTAGTTAGTAAATTTGTTTTTTCCTGAATAGTCATTTCATTTATAATATTTTGAATATAATCTTTATTATAAAGTGGATATTTTCCTCTTACAAATTCAACATAACCCAAACTATCTTTTCTACAAATCAAAAGATATTTTAGGGGATTTTTGTGTTTGGTAAATGTAATAATACCTAAACTTGTAATAGGATTTGAACATTGATTATATGAATGACCTAATTTTCCACAATTATTGCAAAACTGATTATGATTACCCTTATTCATTTATAATGTATATATGTAAAAATTGCTATCTTTTTATATCATTTACAATTAATGGGTTTAAACCACAATGTATGGCTTCCACATTTAAAATTTACATTACAAACAATAGCAATAACATATCCTGCAAGACCTAACGACGTATCAAAAAGAAAATATTATGATTTAATACAAAATTTACCAGTTTTTTTTCCTTTAGAACCAATTGGTAAAAACTTTTTAAATTTACTTGATAAATATCCTGTTACACCATATTTAAGCTCTAGAATGTCGTTTATGAAATGGATTCATTTTATATTTAATAAAATTCATGAACAATTAGAGGAACCTGTTGAAGATTTTTATGATAGTTTAGAAAAATATTATGAAGAATATAAACCGAAGGAAATGAGAAATAAAAAGTTAATTCAAACTCGTAAAAGATATGCACAATTTGCGAGTGCGTTGTTAATAATATTTGGTATAATCTATTTTTATAAAAAATAATATGTTATCTTAGTATATAATGGCTAGACGCACAAAAAGAAGAAGCAGAAGTCGCCGTCAACGTGGCGGAATGCACACCAGTGTTACAGAAGAAGGTATGGAACACAAGGGACACGAGGATGAAAAGGAACCTATGGGAGGTATGAGTACCGAAATGACAGGAGGTAGAAAAAGAAGACGCAAGGGTACCAGAAAAGCAAGAAAGGGAAAAGGCACCAAAAAGAAGTCTCGCAAAAAGAGAAAGCTTAATAAGTTTTTCGCTCTTATGCTTGCCGCTAAAAAGAAAGGCTTAAAATCTTTCAAATACAATGGAAAAACCTACAAGGGTAAAAAGCATCGCCGTTTAGGTATGATTTACAAAAAGGCTTAATTTGATTATAATTTTTATTAATTAATTAAAATCAAATATTTAATCTCTAGATTTTACGTAATCTAGGTAAAGTTGATTATTACAAGTCAATGTCCATGTTTTTACAATAGTATCAACTGTAAATATTGCAGAAAAAGCAGTGAATACAGCATTTAAGACTCCTATAGGATGACTTCCATAAACATCAGCCCTATAGTAAGCTAAAAGTTGCCAGAAAATATACTGGTAAATTGGTCCTACAGTTAAAAACATAGTTGACGGTAATTTATTACCATAAATTTGATTAAGTCCGGCAAATGCTGGAAAAATAGTACTGATACCAGCTAGAATCATCAAAAAGTCTCTAGAAGAACCGGTAGTGTCATCGACAGATAAACAAGTTACACAACAAACATATAGAATAGACCAAAAAGTGTATAATCCAGGCATTCTCATAACATCATCTTCCATTTTATGAAGTTTAGTAATACTTTCAACAGAGCAGCAACTCATTATTTACTAAATTAAGAATTATTCTTTAAATAATATTAATAAATATTATAGCTTGTTTATTTATATGAAAATAAATTTATGGATATTTTTAATAACAGCATTTTTAATAGCAAATACATATTATGATGGAAAATTTACTGCATATTTAATGAAAGGGAAAAAGTATTATAAAATGGCTACATTTGGGTTTGTTGGTTTAAGTATGTATTTATTTATCAATAAGAATCCAGGAGAAAGTAAGAATTTAGTAAAACATGCAACAGATTTAATAAGATATATGCCTATTGATTCAAATACAAGTGATATGTTAACTCCTTTATTTGATTTTACAAATGCTAGACATAAAATAAATCAAATAGGTCAATCAAATATAAATATTCAAATGACACCACAAACAAAAAGAATGTTACATTCTGGTGGTACAGCAAAAAGATGTGTAAGTGAAACAAAAAAAAAAATATGTGGCATCAAAACAAGGATGGAAATGTAATAATTGTGGTCAACAATTAAACCATACATTTCAAGTAGACCATAAATTAGATTTACAATTTGGAGGGACTAATGAAGTTTCAAATTTAGCCGCTTTGTGCAATAATTGTCATGCTGAAAAAACAGCATCAAATAATTTATAATTATTTAATATAACCAAAATATAAATGGCTATATTAAATACTGTAGCAAAAACAATAGTTTATACACCATTAGTATTATTATGTTTATTAGTAATAGTAGGTATAGGTTATGGTATAATGCATTATATGAAAAATAAAGTTCTACCTAAATCATACATTAGTGTTTTTGATATGGTGATTATACTAATATCAAATATGATAAAGCCTATCATATGGTTATTAAAAAAAATATGGTGGTTAATACCAATAACTCCGGGTCTTAGAGGTAAGGCAGGATTTAGTCCTTTGGGAGCTTGGGCTCCAAATATAAGATTTAGAACTGGATTGGTGCTAAGTACTATGTTAATGGTATTTAGTTCAATATTAGTGTTAATAAAGGGATATCCGTCAAATATTAGAAGTTATAGTGATTTTTTGACAGGATGTTTGTTTCTAATAACTAGTGTAATGATGATAGCAAGTTATGTTGAATTTAATAAATGTAGTGGAAATACAAATGTGGGCATAGGTGCAGCTAAAAAGAACACTTTGAAATATTTATATTATATGATAGTTGTAGGTTTAATTTTAGCAGTATCAACATTAATATTATATTTGACAGTTAATTTTGGTTTTGTTAATTTTGCTAGTTCTACAATGTTAATGACAATATTTGGGTTAGGTTTAATGTTTTTGGTATATAATAAACTTTTAAAAAATTCAGGTGTAAAAAAAATGTTGAAAAATAATGGAATGTTATCAAAATTATTTTATATTGTTTTTATTATTCCTTGTTTATTTCAAGATACTGTGAAATTTATTTTTAACCAGGTAAGACATACACCTAAGGTAGCTTTTGGATTTTTAGCTGCTGAAATAGTATTAGTTGGTATGTATCTAATTTTTCCTATTATGAAAAAATATTTGTATACAATTATGCCTTCAAAAAATAATAAAGAAGAAATAATTAAATCAAAAATAAAAAATATAAATATGGAACAAATAGTCATTTCTTCTAGAAAGAAAAAACTGATGAAATTTGATAATTTAACGAAAAGTGATTGGAATAGTATTATAGAAACAAATTTAAATAATCCAACAAAGGTAGAAAGTTTGAAAAAAAAATTAATAGATTTAGGTTATAGCAATGTGAGTGGTGATGATAGGATGTCAATCAATAAAAGAGAAAAGTTAAACAATGCTGTACAATACATTCAAAAAAATACTTCTCAAATAATTTCTCTTAGATTGAAAGATAAAAATAATATTGAAAAACTAAAAAATTTAAAAGAACAATTATCAAGAATAAATGACTTGCAGAAAAGCAAAATATTATTAAATGAGCCAGTATATTTAAGTAATAAAAAAATATTAAGTAACTTTGAAGATGTAAAAATGATGGATTTTGATATGGAATATAATTATAATTATGGAATAAGTTTTTGGGTATTTATCAGAGCTCAACCACCAAATTTTGGCGAACAATATAATAATTATACTTCAATATTAAATTATGGTGAAAAACCAAATATTTTATATAATGGTCGTCTCAATAAGTTGAAAATAGTAATGAATAATGGTAGAGATAAAAAACCAGTAGAGCATATTATAGATAATTTTCCTTTACAAAAATGGTCGAATATAGTAATTAATTATGATAGTGGTATATTAGATATTTTTATGAATAAAAAACTATTAACAAGTATAAAAGGGGTAATTCCTTACATGAATCAAGACCAAATAACTGTAGGAGAATATGATGGTATAGGTGGTGGTATATGTAATGTAGTATACTTTCCGACTTCAATTTCAAAAGAAAGAATTGATATGAATTATAAAATATTAAGCAATAAAAATCCTCCGATTATTTAGATAATTTCTAAATGTATATTATATTATGATAAAACCCAAAAATATTTTACTTGGAGTAATAGTGGTTGTTATATTATATTTAGTTTATTCGCAAGTTTTTCGCGATAATACATCTAAAAATTTGAATAGCGGTGGTAATGCAAAAAATGCAGTCATGATACCCGCAACAAAATTACCTGGTAATTCAAATTCTGTTGATTTTTCATTTTCAATCTGGATATACATCAGTAGTTGGGAATATAGATATGGTGAAACAAAGACGATATTCAAAAGATTAACAATGGACCCAACAGGAGGTTCAGGTAGTGCAACAGGAGTATCACCAGAGCTTGCTTTAGCATCCACAACAAATGATTTATCAATAACAATGGGTGTATTTGACCCAGTCGGTAGTAAAACATCGCCATCGGCATTAGATAATTGGGTAATTCACAATATTCCAATTCAAAAATGGTGTAATATTATTATTTCTACAAATAATAAAGCAGTAGATACATATATTGACGGTAAATTAGTTAATACACATGTTTTAGATGGTGTTCCTAAAATGGACTCTGCAAGTAATATTTATCTTACACCAGACGGTGGATTTTCTGGTGAACACGCTAAGTTTAGATACATGGCTAGAAGTGTAAATCCTAGAGAAGCTTATGAGATATATAGAGATGGACCAGGGTCAAATTGGTTATCAGATTTACTTGGCCAATATAAATTGAAATTAGCATTTATGAAAAATAATGAAGAAATTAACAGTTTTTCAATCTAAAAATCTTATTATTAATATATAAATGTATTCTGGTTTTTCAAAAGGTTATAATAATCCTATGCGAAATTTGGGAAGTGGTGTATCAAATGTTGAGTCTTCTGCTTCCGGAATGATGGCTAAGTTTAGGAACAATAAAATAGTAGGTGGTACATCTGATTTTTTGTATTCAAATTCTTTAGTAGCTAAAGTTTGCTTTTTAGTGTTAATAGTAATATTATTTATATTTGCAGCGCGTTTGGGTACTAGAATAATCAATTGGATAGCGACTCCAGCTAGTAGTCCAATTTTGGTAGATGGTTTAAAGGATGCTAAAAAATTACTAGTGATAAATCAAAATCCAAGTATTAAAGGAGCTAAACCCATTTTAAGATCTGTAAATGAAAGAGAAGGGTTAGAATTTACTTGGTCAGTTTGGTTATATATAGACGATGTTAGTCCCACTTATTCAAAATGTGACACAACAAAAGACTCGCCGTCGGGGCAGAGAAAACACATTTTCCATAAAGGTTCATCTGGTAAATTAATTGATGGAGATAAATATAATGATGTTAATGTATCTGGATTAGCTTTCCCTAATAATGGACCTGGCTTGTATTTACACGAAAGTAAAAATAATTTAATTGTTGTAATGAATACTTTTGATAGCATACTTGAAGAAGTAGAAATAGAAGCTATTCCATTAAATAAATGGATTAATGTTGTTTTAAAAGTGAAAGGAAAAAAATTAGACACGTATATTAATGGTTCAATAGTTAATAGACACATATTTCAGTCTGTTCCCAAACAAAATTATGGTGATGTTTATGTTAATATGAATGGAGGGTATTCTGGTATGTTATCATCTTTAAGATATTTTGATAAAGCATTGACTGGTGTTGAAATTGAGAATTTAGTTAAGGCTGGACCAAATATGAAAGCAGTAGGAGATATGAATATTTTCCCGAAATATCTTTCTTTGAGGTGGTTTTTTCAAAAACCAGAATTAGGAAATTAAATTTATAAATAATTAATTAAATATTTATAAATTATCGTCTTAAATTAGGATTTACGCATATATCCATGGTTGGATAAATTTTATTTGACATACATACATCTCCAGGTTTTATTTTAACACATGACCTATATGTTCTATCTGTGCCTATATAACAAAAACCTCCTTTTGTATTTGATTTTCTTAAGGCACTATTGTACGAACTTTCAGCTTTTACATCATAACTATCTTTTTTCTTTCTTTTTTCTTCATTTATATTTTTTTCTATAGGTGATTCCTTTTTTGATAAAACTTTACCTCCTTTATCTACAATATCTAAACCTTTACTAGTTACATTTTGAGCTACATTCAATGTATCTTTTGTTCCATCCGAAACTTTATTTACAGTTTTTTTACTTATATTTGCTGTTTTTGATATACCTAAACCACTAGCTCCAAAATATTTACCTAAAATATCTTTTTTTTCAAAAAAGTAAAGATATAAATTGTATCCTAAAAATATAATAATTCCTATAATTAATAAAATTTTGACAATATTTATACCTCCATTATTTGTATTATTGAGAGGATTACTTATAGGTGGAGTTTCTTGTCCAGGTGTAATTGGTCTCATTATTGCTGGTGTATAATCACTCATATACATTTTACAAATATTAAAATTATTATAATGTTTAATATAAACCCCCTGAAAGAGATTCATAAATAATTTAAAACTATTATTAATTATTTATTAAATGTGTTTGTTTTGTTTGGCAATTGATTATTCAAAAATATCCTGTAAAAATATAAAATGTAAAAGATATTTTTTGCCTTTTGTATTAACACCTGTATTTGCTATTTATCCAGAAATATTGAATTTTTATTATTTTCCATTAGTTGTTGGTTTTTCAGCCTTTATATTATTTTGGAATTTCCCTAAATTAGTTTATTATACTGCATCTAGACCATTATATTATGAAGACTTATTTATAGACCAAACAAAATTACCAAATTATGATGTATCCGATGATATAAAAAATAAATTTCAATGTATACTAGAATGGGTATTAATTATCACAAATACATTATTGGTCGCAGGATTATCTGATTGGTGGTTATATAAAACTAACAATAATTTTTTACTTTTTGAAATAATTGGTATTACGGGTGGTATTATAAAAATTTTTCAAACTATAAATAACACCATAAGTAGGTATATGCTTGGAATATTAAGAAGACAAATCAAAAAAAAAAATATAGAAAATTGCAAAAAAAGAATGAATAATAATATAGAAATAAAAAATGTAGTAGAAAGAATTAACTTTAAGATTCAGGATATAGAACTTACTAGTAATAACTCAACAGATAGTAAAAAATTTACTCCTAAAAGAGGAAGAATAAATACAATTTAATTTCTTT
>MDSZ01087135.1_pt1 | contig 11821 bp, 17 predicted proteins | sample 811201 | NCBI WGS metagenome assembly MDSZ01 (sample SAMN05326647, study PRJNA326480) | marine metagenome | isolation source: seawater | place: Indian Ocean: North | collected 2010 | reverse complement strand
TTGTTTTTTTGTACTCTTAAGGTTCTTAAAGTTAGTGTAAATACTGAAAATATATTTGTCATCTATAATAATACCGTAGGCAAAACTTGGAGGATCATAGCCTCCTTTACCAAAAGCCTTTCGTATTATGTACGGTGTCCCAGTGCTGTTCTTTTTAGATTCTTTGTTAGCTGCCTTAACTAGCTTCTTGATCCCAGACGTCTCGCGGTCCCATTTGAATCCTACTGTTTCACCGTCATTGTCCTTCACGCGCGAGTCTTTTCTTCTCATTAAATTCATTATTTGATTTGCATCTTCTTGGTTCAACACATTCCCTTTTACATATTCAGATTCCGACAGCATGGCTAATATTTTAAAAATATCTTTACAAGTTTGATAATTTCCCCCTGCTTGAGGTTTGGTTGTGGACTTTATTTTTAATCTTCTCTGAAGCTTACCTGACGCGTCTTTATTCAGCGCACTTAATTCAACTCCTTGTTCATCCTTTCCGTTCCAAACAACCCACGGGCCCCACGAAGCGCGCCCCTTGCTACCATATAATTTTCTCATGACGTGGTTGCTGTCGCCTTTTCCATCTTCTATTGTGTAAGCTGGCGAGATACCGGTTTTTTTGTTGTATCCCTTGATGCCTTCTCCTCCGTGCTTCTGATATGCTATTAGGTTTTGTTGCTCTTTATCTGTAAGTTTTCTTCCGATTCCTTGTCTAGCTTGATCAAAATTATAGATTATTGCTAAAAGCTTTTGCATCGATGCACCTTTAAATCTTTTGTCTGCATTATGTTGATGCAGTATTTTACCGTCGATTGTACCAAACACAAAGCCAAATTGATCTTTGAACTTGCTGTTTTCTATAAATGTTTTGCTTGTTACTAGGTTAGACACCTTTACTCCTTCAACGCTGGCCCCTTGTGTTGTTGTCTTCCTCTTGGCAAGTTCCTTTCTGTATCTTGAAATGGTCATGTTTTGTACTTTATTATAATGAAGTCTTATATGATAATGATTGTTGTGACCCTTTTCGTGTTTTATTTTGCCACTTTGTATGCATTTGCTAATTTCTTTCCACATATTTGTTAACGACACGGTATCCGCCCACGTCTCTTTTGTTTCTGAATCTGCAACTTCCGTATTGTCTGTACCTGTACCTGCGTCTGGGTCCAGAAGATCATCTAAACCCTTTTTTATTTTATCCAAGATTTGACCTAATACATCTGAGACGCCAGCATTACCTAAAGTCAACTGCCGGCCTTGAGTGTTCATCCAGGTATAATCTTTAGGCCCAGTTGTTTCTTTTGCTCCGTTAGCTATATAATCATATAAATTATCCTTAATCTTCGAGAAGTCTAGTGGCACCTGACCTGGCCGTACATTGAGAGTATCTGGGGTATCCTGATCAACGGTCGCAAACCACTGGTTTGCATGGCTGCCATCCACAGTCGTTGAGTAATTATTTGAGTCTCCCTCCTGTCCCGGTAGGAGCTTTTTTTTGTATCGCGCAAGAAATATTGAGGGTAGTTGTATTTGACTAGTTTCAGCGAGATTTTCTAGTTCTGAATCGTAGTAAACTTGCCACCACTTTATCTCTTTTTGAATTGTAGGTGTGTCGGTGCTAAGATGTTCGGCTAAGGTTGAATAGTCATCGCCAGAGCTGTCTTCATCACCTGCTGGTTGCAATTCAATACCCGGGAAGTCCATCTGCATGGACCTGGGTATAAATCTTTGAGCGCCTCTCATTATCGTCTCGTCCATCCATTTGAGGCATTTACTATCGAAGAATATTCTATGAACCCTATCATCTAAACACAGTGCGTGCAAAAAAGCTACGTTTCTATTAAGGTCAACGTGATCATTAAATTGACCCAGACTATTAAATGTAATCCATTTTTGGTTAGTTAACTGGTAGAAACCTAAATCAATATCTATGCCTTGTTGATGAGAGGTCGAAAAGGTAGGCTTTCTTGCAGTTTTACCCACATAATTGGCGGGTAAATTAAGCTTTGTCACATCATCTTGAGTCCATTTTTTATCAAAAACAGTTACAGTTTTTTTCTTTCTTTTTACCGTTGATTTCGGTATGTCTTTATAATAATACTGAACTTCATCGTTTCTCCACAAAGGCCCTCCGTTTCGTCTAGATATGTTACCGACCAAAGGAACGGGCCTATTTTCTTCGTTAAATGCCTTGGTGGCTTCATGGGCATCGAGCAAAACTTTTGCGGTCATCGGGTGACCCCATCCACAGTTTTTTCTTAATTGGCCGCTATCCAAAGGCTTGAACACCCCCTTCAAAAGCTCGTGAATTTGCACAGAATTTACAATACCGGGTTCAACATTTAAACCTTGATTGTATGAGCCGTATTTCCTTCCAGAGTCTGGAACTATAACTAAAGGTTTGCCCCCATTAATCTCGCCACCATCCCCGGGGCTTCCTGTATCATCTTCCTCTTTTTCTTCTTCCTCTTTTTCCTCTTCCTCTCTTCTTTTTCTTTCCTTTTCCGCTCTTCTCTCCTCTTCCTCTCTTCTTCTTCTTTCCTCTTCCGCTCTTCTCTCCTGTTCCTCTTCGTCATATGGAACCAGCTCAGATGGTATTTCAACATCTTTTCTAGTTACGGTCTTAGCTCCAGCGGATACGCCTGTTGTGTCTTGCGGTGGAAAAGCTTGTTCAACCAAGAAAGCTCTCCATTTGTTAAATAAGTTGTGATAGCTCATAGTATTAAATAGTTTTTTTAATTAAAAAGGTTGACACCATAATAAATAGTGTTTATAGTAGTAGTATAGCACAATTGCCGCAAGGAATTTAGCTATAAATATGTAACTTGCTTAATAAAGGAGGAAATATAATGAATGCAATTACTACATACCGCCCAGGTTTATTAGGGCACAAAGTTATTAATGAGGTCTTTGACAGTTTCTTCAACGACTTCCCAACCCACCTAAAGGCATCCACACAGGGCTATCCCGTTGCCGACATTTATCGAGACGACGATGGCTCTACCGTGTTGGAGTTTGCTTTAGCCGGATTCAAGAAGAAAGAATTGGCTATTGACATACAGCCTGATAAAAGGTCGATTACTATTACTGGCAAAGCCAATGAGGAAAATTCGAAGCGTCAAAGAATTGCCCGTCGTAACTTTACAAGAACATATGTGAACTATGATGATAACCTTGACCTCTCGGGTGCCAAGGCGTCTTTTAACGATGGTCTATTAACAGTTAGGGTGCCACAACGACCAGAGGCAAAGCCAGTTTCGATTAGTATCGACTAAGGGCCTCTTCCGTGTCTTGAATTTTATTTTTTAGCACGGCGACACATTCGGCTAAGGGAACCAAGAAGGCATCTTTGTCTTCTACCTTTAGCCGATTCATTTTATTTGTAACTCGTAAAAGCCTAGTTTCAACCTCTTTTAATGCGATAGTCATGTGCGCCAAATTTTGGTGTAGTGTTTCTATTTTTGGAACATCCTGCGGATTAGATGCTTGCTTTTTTGCTATTTCTAAAATTTTATGATGATTCATAATTATAAATAGTTTTCTGAAGTTAAATGATAGATTATTTCCGAATCGAGCGAAACTCTTTTTGGCGTAAAAGCCTTCTAGCATAATCGGGTTTTAGTGACTTGCGCCCACGATGCCATTCTCTTGCTGGAATTTTATCGCCATTTTTATCTTTTATCTCACCAGCAATAAGTTTAAGCCAGTATTTAAAATGCTCATCGGTCGGTCGAGGACGCTTACGGAGTACATCCTTCCATGCTTTCGCTAGCTTGTGAAAAAACATGTAATCCTCTTGATCGGCGTACTGCCCAGATCTCATCCCGCCAACGCCTGACGTTGCACGCTTTTTATGGGGCCGATGTGTTTTTGTTTTCCCTGAGGCAAATGGGCCTAATATTGCATCATGTAAATATTCTTGCATGGGATCATTGCCCGTGTCTTCTATATATTTAATGAAGTGAATTTCTCTGAGTTTTAACAAGGATCTTTTTAATTTTTTGTTTATAAAGTTTCTATGCCTTTTTTGTGCTTCAATTGCCTCGATGTCTCTTTGATTATCGGTTTGCATATAAAATTGATCATCGTCAAATCTATTATCTGGTATGTTAGGGCCCTGTCTAGCATGGGTTAATTCATGAATTAAGACATCTACAAGAAGATACGAAGCCCAGTCTCTAAATATTTGCTTAACAGAATCCTTATCACCTACATATTTGTCAAGATCTGGATAATATGAAAACAAATTATCATAAGTTCTGTTCAGGCGCTTCATAATGCTATCCCAATAGTCTTGATTGAAAAAGATCTTATTTTTATCGCTTTTATATACCGCAACCGTACTGGTTGCACCATCGCCAAAACTACTCAATCCTATTTTAGGAAACCCATTGGCATATCCGCTTTTTAATTCTTCTGGCAACTTTTTTATTAAGTTCTGCCCCATCAGGCCATCGAAATTAATTTCTAGTGTAGACGTGGATGCCTTGATACCCAAGGCCTTGTCCGACATGCCTATTTCGTTGATATATTTTCTCCAACTTTCGATTAGTAATCTGTGTTGCATAATAATAAATAGTATAGCACTAAACAGTTGACTAATTATAGTAAAAAGGATATATTATATAACATGTCACTATTTCATAATAAATGGAAGGGATTCCTTCAAGAAGCTCAGCAGGACGCTAAGGTCTTAATAGGCTTAAATGTTAAACAAATCCGAAATGAGATGCCGAGGCTTCCTTCGGAAGACGCCCGAGAATACCAAAAGAGATTAGAAGATCTCGAAAGGAGCGAAGAGTATTTAAACCCACTATTTCCCACAGGTCTTGTCACTTGGGTTGAATCCCTACCTGATAATCACTTTCCAAGAGATGGCAGAAAACGCTTTGCAAAATGGTTAGCTAATGCTGTCTATAAGCATGAAACAGAAATTTATGTGAGAAATATCGATACCGTTGATAAGCCCGAAGAACTAAACATACACAATAACGACATCAGGTATATTTCCGATTATTTAAACGGGGCAGAAGAGTTCCCTGATGACCTCTGGGACAAATCTCTAAATGGAATGTTTGATTTAGCTCATGTTTGGCATCAGACTCTTAAGGGCAAAAAAAGCACAGGAGATTATCAGAATAAAGATGTTGTTTACAGTTTTGATAATGGGTTTACTATAGTAGATGTAAATACAGAAAATGATCTTGGAATTGAAGGCGATAAGATGGGTCATTGTGTCGGATCATATTGTGATGAAGTGGCCTCGGGTAAAACAACTATCTACTCTCTTAGGGATCCAAAAAACGAGCCTCACGCCACAATTGAGGTAATACCTACCTTGCCCCTTGGAAGGACACGTTCTCGTGGCAGAGTCGACCAAATAAAGGGCAAAGGCAATGCTGCCCCCGTTGATAAATATAGGTCAATGATCAAACAATGGCTGCAAACCACAGACTTTGAATATGAAAACAACTCAGACTATATCAATATCTTATCGGGCGAGGAAATCAAACAGAGATTAGTATCAGGAAGATTAAATAAAGAGACAGAGGAATCTATAGCAAGAGCGACAAACGATCCAGAAGTAATTCAATTTTTTTTAGACCAAATGATTGCTACAGGCTATACATATGGCGGTCAAGGCTCTCTGGAAATAGTAACGAAGCTGCAAGTTGAGAGCATAGCTGGTGCCCTTTCGAGAAATGAAAACCTAGATGAAGATCAGAGAATCGAACTTATAAAGATTAATTTTCAGCTGCGCAATCCAGTTTTAGGTGTTAGGATGATGAGTGTTCTCGGTACTCGTGGTCCTCGGGAACGATTAAACTTCGACCCAGCAAGTCTCTCATCCCGCGTGTGGGAAGAGTTTGGCTCAGAGCTTACCAGCGGCTATAGTGATGAGAAGCTTTATTGTATGGAAGCTTTGATGGAGCTTGACGTTACTGAGGTTCAAGTTAAAGAGCAGATTATAGACTATTTGCTTAGTGACGAGTATATAGATGGAGCAGTAAAACAAAGCGAATTTAGACTAAATCAGCAGCAACAGCCATATGGCTCAATACTACAAAGGTATTTGTTCCTTAGGTCTCCCAAACCAGATTATGTTAAAAGGCTTTATATTGTTCAAAGAAATAAAAACTTTAAAAGTGTTCTTGGATATTCAGGTAGGCTCAATGGGTATATTGCTTCTTCGAGAGGCATGTCGGATGATTTAGCAGATGAGATTATAAAAGATGTCAAGTCTGATAGTCCAGGTGCTTTTATGCAAAATCAATGGATAGATATGATAACTAACCCGCTAACCAGTGATTCAAAAAAAATAGATTTATTAAACATCGGAGGAGACAACAGAAGCATTGTCAGCCTGACTCAACCCGAATCTGGTTCCAAATTTCCACTTGCAAACTGGTCCGGCCTTAAGTGGTCAGTCTCCGGCAGATCTTTTTCTCGACAACTCTACGAAGCTGCAAGAGAAAAAAAGTTTAGCAAAAAATTTGTCAAATACATGATAGATGCTGGAATTTTTGACGCGCAGTACACAATGGTTTGGCTTGGCCAAAGAACAAAACTTACAGGAACAAGACCCGATATAGAAAAGTATGATGAGGACAAAAAGCAAGAGTTGTTGAACCTTGTGAGGTCACGGCAAATACAAGAGTTCGAGTCTGGTATTTTTGATGAAGATTTGTTTGAAGAAGTGAGTAGTTATTTTAGGAAAAAAACAATGACAAAAAACAATTTTTATGATAATATTAAAGAACAATTAGGGATAAATGAAGAAAAAGGCAGAAGTAGGCAAAGGGGAATCTACAAGTTCTACTGTATGATTTCGTACGGCTTGTTGACAGAAGCAGATCGATCTAGGGGTTTGGACGATATTTTAGCAGATCTCAGAGCTTTAGAGAATGTTACTATTGTGACCGTAGCGATCAGAAATCAAAAAGTCTCAGAAGGTAAATACATAGCAGGCTTGGCAATAAAATTTATACCTACTACGCCAGGAAACTTAAATACTCCCGAAAATGTAAAAGCGAGAATAGTAAGAGATATAAAAAGATTAGAAAACGTACAATCATTATTTAAGCTGTCCACTGGTCTGATTAGGTTAGAATAAATGAAAACACCTCAGCAACTAAAAAGAAAGCAAGTTGTAGATCTTTTTGGTGAAATCTTAAAAAAAGAAAAACTTTCACTTCAGCCTAAATTCATTCAAATTATTGAAAATTCGGAACAAGATGAGACAATATGCTCATTTGAATATCTTTCACAAGTCAATAATTTAAAGCAAGATATAAAAGTTGAAAACACGATAGGCGCAGGTTTCGTCGATTGCGTGTTTTCTACAATGAAAGAAAAGTATCAAAATGAATTTAATAGTCTTGAGAATATAAGATTGTTAAATTTGAGCGTGAGGCCAAACTTTAATTATAGAAAAGATTCGCTTGGCTCTGGGGCAAGCGTACAGGTTTGTCTAAAGTTGGAAATAAAGTCAAGCGACTATGCAGAGTTTTGTCACACTTCAAACTCTCTAGTGAACTCTGGATTTGCTGCTGTTCTAAGTGCGTTCGAATTTTATATAAATTGTGAAAAATGTTTCTATGTATTAAAGGACATTTTGCAAAACGCGAAAGAAAGGAACAGATTCGACACCGTAGACAGGTGTTTAGTGGGGCTAAGTTCCATAACGGAGTTTAATAGGTATGCGAAAAAAAAATGAAGGTTTTGACTTATCTCTTGCGTTTGTCGCGCTTTGTATTACAATTATGCTATTTGTTTTTAGAAACTGTCAATAAATACAGAAATGTAATGGTGTTTATTTGGATATTGTCCTTAATTATACTATGGGCGGTATACATCTATGGCACTGGGCAGCTTAAAGGATAAGGATTTAAAACCAGGAGACTTAGTCACTCACATTTTATATGGCAAGGAGTGGATAGGTGTGATAGTGTCAATAAACGAAATAGAAGAATCAATAAATTCCAACACACGAAGACAGGTTTTGGTGCAAATACAGCCTGGAACAAAATTTGATGGCTTTTTTGATAAGATGGTTTCCTCAAAAAACAGAGTGACCGGAAACTTAGGATACGTGTCTATAAATTGGCTTTTTAAGTTAGAGCTGAAAAATGAAAAAACTTGATCTACATGGTGTGTCACACAGTTCTGCCGAAGAAAAGATAAGATCGTTTCTAAATTTTGTCACTTTGCCTTGTGTAGTGACCACTGGAAATTCTCCCAAAATGAAGAAAATATTAAAAATTATAGTAAAGGAGTATGGGTGGAAAATGAGAGAACCAATTTATTATAATAAAGGATCTTTTATTATTGAATCCAAGCATCAAGAGTGATAAAGAAAGGTGACTTGGTATATTGGAAACTCAATCCTAGCCACATAGGTATTGTGCTGGAAAAATTATCAGGATCTTTTTCGCCAAAATCTAAAGTGTTCTGGATCTTAGAAAATACAAAAATTATACAATTTGACCAAGACCTAGAAGCTTTATATCATCAATCGGGGTCAATTTCTTAGCTTCTTGTACTAATTAAAGTATGGAAAATGACTTTGAAAAAGGTGATGTAGTTGTTGTTTTGGACCGGCCAATGGGCCATCCTTCAAAAATAAAAGCAGTTATTGTCGGTATAATAAATGAAAATAATTTCAATATTTTGTTGACAAATGGTCTCTCAAAAGGTAAAATAAAGAGAGTTAAATTTTTTGAAATTAAAAAGGAACAGTGATGCAAAAAATCAGACAAGGTAGGTATATTAAAACAATTATCTCAGATGAAAGGACTCACTCGGTTTTTCATGAGGTTGATAATCTCGATACCAAAACCATCAATGAAGCAGAAAACAACTATGAAAAAGTATTCGTAACAATTCGAACAGCTTTACAAGACAATGAACAGTTTTGTTGTGACGACGAGAAAGACAGGCTGGCTCTGACTCAAGTTGTCGCTGATTTGCTTAAAAAAAGCTTTCTCATTCGCAAGGATTGACAATGAAAAGGGGAGAAGCTATTCGATGTATTGTGGACTACGATCTATTTGGCACTAATATTAACGGGGAAGAAGGTTGTTTCATTAAGCTTGACGAGATATCAAAAAAATCTTTAATTTGGTTCCCTTGCAACGAGGAGTGGGCAGAGCTAAACGAAAGGCAGTTTGAATTAGTTAATAATCCTGGGTATATACCCGTAAAATATAAAGACTTTATCTCAAGAATAAGAACCCTGGAGTATTCGTTCCCTACATGAAAGCTAAAGACGTCAAGTGCAACAAAACATACTGGTCCACTCGGTATAACCGAAAGTGTGTTTGCATTGGTATTGCAAGGTGGCTTGTTGAGCTTGAATTTCAAGATCCAAAAAAGAGCGGCTGGTATCATTGCCAAGAGATAGAAGAAGTGCCAAAATCACAAGAAAAAGTTATTGACATTACAGACATAATAAGGTAATATATTAATATGATTGAACTTTTATTAGGGATTGCAATTTTACTATTTATCAGGAACCGAATGAGAGCGAGCTTTATTCAAAGCCAAAAAGAACAATTCATGAGGGAAGTAGTAAGACAGGTAAATCAAAAAAGAAAACTGGACGAGCTTTATGGAAGAAATCAAGACAGGTGATTACGTACAATACCGAACAGCACAGGGTGAAATTATGGGGTATGGTATTATCGTTGAGGTAACTGAACTCTGGCATATCCTCGTAGATCAACACACAGGCAAGCGAGAGTATTGGTGTGATACACTAATGAGAAAAATTATACCATGAAGACTGGTGATTTGGTAATGTGGAAATACAACGGTCACCTGGACCATAAAAAGACAGGAGTTATCGTTTCAGATTATACGCAATCCATCCCACCAGACGGTGGCTTTTACAAAAATGTTTATTGGTTTGATTGTCAGTGGGTTAGACCAATCGAACAACAATTCTTGGAGGTCATCAGTGAAAGTCGGTGATTTGGTGAGACATGAGATGTATTCACCATCGGTATCGCCATCTATCATTTGCGATACCGATGGTGATATGATCAAGATTATGGACCCTATCCGGGGTTTTATGATTTGGGATACCAATAGGTTTTACGAGGTGATCAGTGAAAGTCGGTGATTTGATAGAGGCACGTCACGGTGAAGTCGGCGTCGTCATCGGGACAGAAATGATGTATCCAGGACATCCAGATTCTCCTGTAAGTAGACTAAAAGTAAGATGGCAAGGGGAGCCACCTCGGTGGTGTCGCGACGATTTAATGTTTTCAACAATGGCAATAAAGAGAGTTCTAAGTCGTGCTTGAACACTTATCTAATTGTCATGGTGAATGGAACTTTATTCTTGCTATGATTGCTTCTCTCCCGTTCATGGGAGTTTGGCTTAAATCAAAAATACAAAACTTCTTGAAAAGAGATTCAGATGAAAGTCGGTGATCTAGTAAGAGAGATAGGACTCCAAGAACGAACCGGTGTCATTGTAGAAAGTACCTTCACCAGCCGATACGATGGCGCCCGAGTAAAACTATACAAAGTGCTATGGAATCGCCTGAGTCCAACATTGCCTACATTAGTCGGCCCTGCTTGGCGTAATCAGCTGGAGGTCATCAGTGAAAGTCGGTGACGTTGTCAGATGGACACCTATGGAAACGGCATACCATCAAGCCTGTCTAGCCCCTGGTATTACAGACTTGACAGATGATAGAAAATGTGGTATTATCGTAGATAGAAATCCTAAATACTTTTTTGTTCTTTGGCAAAACAAAGAACTTTTAGCACAACTACCAAACTCAATCGAGGTAATTAAATGAAAAAACTATGCTTGACTATGAGCCTATTATTCGCAGCCTCCTGTGTATCTTGTCCAAAATATGCGTCAGACCAAGCCAGGGTCCACTGTGTTGATTGTCCGAGCGAAAAGTGTATATGTATCCAAGGTAAGGGCGGAGTATGGTATGTCAGTCCAGAGGTTGGAGAATGAAGCATGAAGACAAATACTGGCGACATATGTTTGAATTTATTAGCATTGTATTGGTGCTTGTGATTTTATCATTTTTATAGGAGTAGAAAAATGAATTATGGCTATGCCTGCATCAATATGACACTATCTGATGTACCCAAATCAAAGCGTATTACGACTAATCGCTCAATGATTAAACGGACCTTTCTCAAAGAAGGTATTAAAAAGGCGAGTGAGCTTGCACTTCAAAACGTGCTAGACCTTGAGAAAATTCTTAAATGGAATGAGCAGAGGGATATCCGCTTCTATCGCATGTCATCAGACATTTTCCCATGGGCCTCAGAGTACGAGTATGACGACTTACCGGACATTTCTACTATCCGTAGGGTGTTAGCAAGGGTCGGTGAGTATGCGGTGTCTAACGGCCACCGTTTGACCTTCCATCCTGGTCCGTTTTGTTGCCTCGCATCTCCAAACGAATCAGTTGTGGAGAAGACCTACAAGGAACTTAACAATCATTCTCGTATTTTTGATATGATGGGTTTTTTTCCAAGTCACTACAACAAAATTAACATCCACGTCGGTGGTACATACGGAGACAAGGAGGCGACAGCAAAGCGTTTCATTGAAAATTTTCATAAGCCAGGCGGCTTGGACCCGAATACTAAGAAACGATTTACGCTAGAGAATGATGACAAAGCTTCGATGTGGAGTACAAAGGACATTTATGAAAAGATTTATCACGAAACTGGAATCCCGATTGTTTTCGATTACCATCACCATAGATTCTGTACAGGAGGACTTACAGAGCGAGAAGCCCTCGAACTCGCAGCCTCAACTTGGCCAGAAGGAATCGACCCCGTTGTTCACGTC
>MDSZ01198370.1_pt1 | contig 11822 bp, 11 predicted proteins | sample 811201 | NCBI WGS metagenome assembly MDSZ01 (sample SAMN05326647, study PRJNA326480) | marine metagenome | isolation source: seawater | place: Indian Ocean: North | collected 2010 | reverse complement strand
TTTAATACTAAGCAGTTCTTTTTTTAATATTTTTTTTTTATTCCAAGCATCTGGGAATGTATTCGAAATTTTTTGTTTTAAAACAGAATGCTTAACATGATATAAAATATGTTTATTAGATTGACCTTTTGGTAAAAAAGAGAAGAATTTGCCATCCATTAATGCAAGTCCCATTTTTTTTTTATTTTTAAGTATGAATTCAAAAACAATAACTTTTTGGTAAATATTTTTTTTTGGTTTTGAAATTTTAGCAGAAATTTTATTAGAGCTTTGATATGAAGCATCTATTACAACATCATAAGTATAACTATTCCGATTAGATTTAATCTCAAATTTTTCATTTTTTATTATCTCAAAAATTTCTTCATTAAACCTAATATCATTTGATTTTAACTTTTTTATTTTTTTTGAAATATTTTTTTTAATTTTTTCCCAATCATAAATTGGTTCTTTAACTTTAATGCCTCCTTGTAAATATTTATTTTTTAAAATAAATTCATTTAAATTTATTTTTTGGTAATCTAGATTATTTGTTCTGCAAAATTTTAAATATTTATCGAAATTAATTTTACCTAAATTTGCTATGAAGTAGTAATTATCAAAATCATCTACAATAGCTGATTTATAAAATTTTCTAAAACTTTGATATCCTTTTAAAGATTGTTTTGCTGTTTCATAATCTCTGGGATAATGATAACCAAAATGAACTCTATTTAAATTATTTGTTGAAGCACCGAGTAAAAAATTTTTTTCTTTTTCAAATAAAGTACAATCAAATCCTTTCTGCTTTAAAAACAGATAAGTAGTTACTCCAAATAAACCAGCTCCTATTATAGCAATTTTTTTTTTCATCTTTTATTAAATCAAGAAATTTTTATTTATGAGTTAAATAAATGTATAACATGTAGTTATATATTATATAAATTAACTTAATAATAATATTGTAATTATTTTCTCATTTTTAATTTCTTGATTAGAAAATATTTTATTCTTATTATTTTTTAATTTTTTTATATGATTTTGCTTTTAAACACATTATTTTGGATTTAAAGCTATTACTCAATAACTAATACAGCCTAATAATATTAACTAAAGATTTCATTTATTTACTTAAATATTTTACTGTCACAAACTTAAGAAGCATAGTTTATATTTTACAGTTAGCTACATTACTTTAATCAACACTTTTAAATAAATAACAAATCTTAAAACCTTTAAACAACAATTTATATTTAAAAATTATCTTATTATTTTAAATTATAAAAAATAAACAATCTAAAAATTGACTATTTATTTTCAAATAAAAAATATAATTTATTAAGTACGTAAATTATAAAGACTAAAATAAATTGATAAACAGTTAAAACTACAAATGTATCTATTCCAAAACCTGTTAGCCAATCAAAAAAAGTGATAAGTAAAACCCCAAACGAAATCTCTTTTAAGAATATATTAAATTTCGCAATAACATGTAAAAAAAATTTAATTAAAATTACAACAAATAAATAATATAAAACTGAAAATTTCCCAAATAAACTCTCAGTTTCGGCAAATGTTGTGATCTGCTCTGAATTTGTAACTAGTGTTACAAACTCTTTTTGGATGTTTTTTTCTTTATACATTTTTTTAAAGTACTCTTCTTGTATAATCTTTGTGGCAAAAGGAACATTAAATAAATCAATACCAGGAGACAATCTATCTAAGACTGGTTTGTAATAATAATTTAGATTAATTTTATTCTTATAGTATTTCTCATAATTTGATTGTTTTTCTATATAAAAGTCTAGGTAACCAATTCTTTCTGTAATAGCTTGAAAGTGATTAAAAAAATTAATTATAAAAAAATTTTTTAGCCACTCTTTATCACTTTGCATTTTTTCAAGCGCATTTTTTTTAGAAATATTTTCTAAAATAGCAATTTTTTCCGCGATTAAATATTTATCTACATTTTTATATGTAGAGTAAGTTTTAAATGATGTAGTTACAGCAAAACTTAAATAGAGAAATAGAAACAAAATTAGAGATAAAAGTAAATACTTCAATTTGATAATTTTTACATTCAAATAATATAGAATTAATATAAATAAAGTTAAAACTACAAAAAATAATCCACTTCTGCTACCTGACAAAGAAGTATCTAAAAGAAAAAAAACATAAAATAAAAAAATTTTTAAATATATATTTTTAATTTTATATTTTTTTCTTAAAATTATGAAAACTATTATTGTAAAAATTAAACAAACTCTTAATGAATTAAAAATATTAAAAAAAACTGTTAAAAATTTTTTTCCAGATTCATATCCAATTTCACCAAATAGATTAAACAACAAGTTAGAAAATATTAATAAAATTAAAAAAGTTATTGTAAAATTTACAAAAGATAAGTTTATTAAATTTTTATCTGAATTAAGTCTCGGATTAAAAATATAAATTGTAAAAAATAAAATACTGTATTGAGTAATTAATACTAAAATTGAATTATTTAGTTGAAAACTATCAACATTTCTTACAAATAAAATCGAGTTTTCAAAACTCAAAATTGAGAATGGAATTCTTAAAATAAAAAAGACAAAACAAAAAAAAATTAGAATTTTTAAAAAAATATTTTCTTTTAGATTTTGTAAATATACAGAAATTATAAAACAAATTACAAATGCTGATAACTCTACTACAGATGATGAATATGGATTTTTAGATGATATAAGTGATTGATTAGTTAAATAAAAATTAAAATAAAAAAATAGAAATCCAATTATTAATAATGAAACAGAATAGTATATAAAATTTAAACTAATACCTTTCTTATAAAATGTTTTAAAATTTAGATTTTTTAATTTTATAATAGGATAATTAAACATATAGTTTTTTTTCAATATTTAATAGTAACTGCACTATAAATGACTTTTATTCTCTAAAGTAGCTGATTGTATAAATATGAATGTAGTTTTTTTCCTATAATATAATGTCCAATTATGTTTGGATGATTTGTGTCGTAAGGATGAAATAAATACATGTTTTCATAGTTTTCATTAAAATACGAAATTTCAGCATATTTATTAAAATCATCTAGTGGATCAATCATATCTATAGAATTGCTATTTAGAACTCTTTTAATTTTATTTCTTGCATTGATAGTAGAACACTTAAAATTTAAATCTCTAGAGTTTATTTTTTCTTGTTTTGAAACCTGTAATGAAATTGGAGATATTAAAACTGCAAATTTGAGTTTTTTATCTTTTAAATATTCATTCAAGCTGATCAGATCATCTTCAAAAGCTTTCCAAATTTTTTTTGACTTCACCTCATATTTTTTAGCACCATAAGAATAGGTATATTGTCCAAGACTCGCAGATCCTAATGAACCACATTTTTTGAACAATTCTCTTTTTGAAAAAATATTTTCTAAATTATTAATTTTACTAATCTTCCATTTAATTTTACCAGCATAGTGCTGCAATACACGGAGGAATGTTGATTTGTTTAAATAATTTTTTCTAAAATCATTAAATACAATTACAAATTTTGGTGGTTCTGATGGTGTTTTTAATTTTTTAGGCTTATAATTAACTTCAACAATATCATTATAGTTGAACTGAAAAATAACTATATCATCTTTTTTCAATTTTTCTTCCATTAAACTTATACCAAAAACAACATCTCTTAAATTACTTCCAAATCTATTTATTGAAAAAATTTTTAAATCCTTTGAGTAAGTATCATGCAATAATTCCTGTGCTACATATGGAAAAGCATCCTGATAAGTTACTCCGAATCCACCTGTTACACTATCACCAAATATAAAAACATTTGTGCTATCAACTAGTTTATTATCTATATTATTATTATAGTAAGGATTTTTTTTAGAATGATATCTAAAAGAAACATTTTGCCCATTTATTTCGAATTTTTTAAACCAAGCGGTAATTCCTTTTGATATCAATTTTTCTTTATCCACTCTTTTGTGAATTTGATTCACTAAACCTGGATGTGTATACACAGATAAAATTTCTAAAAATACCAATAATAAAGAAATATAAATAAAGTAAATTATACTCGATTTCATAAAATATTTTCTAGCTCAAATTATGATTATTTATGAATTTAATGAAAATTTTATTTCTCAATAATATTAAAAGTTCTGTCAATAATATATTTTGGTCTAGATTTACTCTCTTCATACAATCTTCCTATATATTCTCCAATTAATCCCAAACAAATTATATTAAATGAACCAAAAAGAAGAATAAATATTATTATTGTATAAAAACCAGGAACCTGATCTGGTAAAATACCAAGAAATTCAAAATTAAAAACCTTTTGAAAAAAATAAAATATTATTAAAAACAGTGATATGAAAAAAATTATTATTCCTGAAAATAATATTAATGATAATGGCTTAGTTGAAAAATTTAATATTCCATTTAAAGCTAAATTATATAACTTAATAATATTATATTTAGATATACCTGCCTTTCTGTCTATTCTTTCGTATTCAATACCTATTTGTTTAAATCCTATCCAAGATCTAAGCCCACGGAAGTAAACATTTTTTTCTTTTAAATTTAATAATTGCTTAACTATGGAAATATCCATAAGACAAAAATCTACTAAATCATTCTTATTATTTAAGTTTGATAAAGAATTAAATATTTTATGATAAATATTATAAGCAAAAACTTTTAAGAATTTCCCGTGTCTCTTCTTTCTTATGCCATAAACTACTTTGTATCCTTCTTTCCATTTACTGTACATTTTTGGAAAAAGTTCTGGAGGATCTTGTAAGTCTGCATCTATTAAAAAAACGCAATCTCCTGATGCTTTTTCTAATCCTGCATAAATTGCATTTTGATGTCCAAAATTTCTGCTTAATTTAACTACTTTTATTCTTTGATCTAGTTTAGATATTGAAAACAATTTTGAAAAAGTATTATCCTCACTCCCGTCGTCAACAAAAATAATTTCAAAATTTTCACTTATTTTAATTAAATTTTTTTTAATTTGACTAAAACAATTATCAATATTTTCACTTTCATTAAAACATGGCACTATAACAGACAAGATGTTGTTCATTTATTATTTATTTTTTAATTTAATAATTAAAGTTAAATTTACTATATAATTTTCGAAATAAAACTAAATATAAATGATAAAAAGGCAAGTTATATTTCTAATCTTTTTCAAATTTAAATAAGTAATTTTTTTTTAAATGAGGATTTTGTTTATCTTTTTCTAAAAAACAATTTCCAATTACAAGATTATCTAAATCTGTACCCATAAAACAATTAAATGCATCCAAAGGTGTGTTGACAATAGGTTCTCCCCTGACGTTGAAAGAAGTGTTTACTATAACAGGGCAACTAGTTTTTTTAAAAAAACTATTAATCAAATCATAATACATTTTATTATTTTTTTTATTGACAGTTTGAATTCTTGCAGAGTAATCTACATGAGTTACCGCAGGTATTTCTGATCTTTTTGTATTCAATTTTTCAATTCCAAATAAATTTTTTTCTTTGTCTGTTAAAATAATTTGTTTATCTAAATTAATTTTAGCAACCATTAACATATAGGGGCTAGAAATATCTATATCAAACCAATTTGATAATTGATCTTCTAAAATAGATGGAGCGAATGGCCTAAAACTCTCTCTAAATTTAATTTTAAGATTTAAATTTTTTTGCATACTCTGGGATCTTGGGTCTGCTATTATTGAGCGTGCGCCTAAAGCCCTTGGTCCAAATTCCATTCTTCCTTGAAACCACCCAATAATTTTTCCATCAGACAAACATTTCGAGGTTTTGTCTATTATTTCCTCATAAGTGTAAGTTTTAAATTTTGCACCTATTGACTTTAATTCTTTTTCAATTTCATTTTGACTATATTCATTACCTAAAAATGAGCCTTTCATTGAATCATCAGGATTTATCATTCTAATTTTATTTTTTTGTATATGCCAAAAAGCTAAGGCTGCACCAATAGATCCACCTGCGTCTCCTGCAGCAGGCTGAATCCATATATTCTTAAATATTTTTTCTTTTTTTAATTTACCATTAGCCACGCAATTGAGTGCCACACCACCAGCCAGACAAAGGTTGTCTATATCAAATTCATTTTTTATTGATTTTGCTAATTTTATTATTATGTCTTCTATTACTTTTTGTATTGATGAAGCAATATCCATATGAAATTGTGTTAATTTTTCTTTACTTGAATCTCTTGGACCAGCTCCAAATAATTTATGAAATTTATTACTTGTCATAGTTAATCCAGTTGCATAATTAAAATAAGTTTGATCAAGTCTAAAAGTTCCATCATTTTTAATATCGATTAATTTCTTGATTTTTTCCTCATAAATTGGCTTACCATATGGAGCAAGGCCCATGAGTTTGTATTCACCGCTGTTAACTTTAAAACCTGTATAATAAGTAAATGCAGAGTAAAGAAGTCCTAATGAGTGAGGAAAATGTATTTCTTTTTTTATTTTTAATTTATTTCCATTACCAATTGCGACTGTAGTTGTTGGCCATTCACCCACACCATCAGCAGTTAAAACTACTGCCTTTTGAAATGGTGATGGATAAAATGCACTAGCTGCGTGACTTAAATGATGATCTGAGAAGAAAATGTTTGAATCTGATGTATATTCTTTGTCGTGAAGTTTTAAGTTGTCAAATAAGAGTTTTTTTTGAAACAACTTTTCTTTAATCCAAACAGGTATGGCTTTATTGAATGATGTAAACCCTCTCGGAGCAAAGGCTACATAGGTTTCTAACAGTCTCTCAAACTTTAAGAATGGTTTTTCATAGAAAACAATTGAGTCAACTTCCGATAATTTTAATTTTGCAAAATCTAATACAAAATTTATAGCATTAAGTGGGTAACTCGAATCATGTTTTTTTCTTGTAAATCTTTCTTCTTGGGCAGCAGCAATAATCTCACCATCTTTTAAAATGCATGCTGCACTGTCATGATAAAAAGCAGAGATTCCTAATATAAACACAGATGATACGCTAAAATATTGTATATATAAAAGGAGCTACAGCAGAACCTTGAGTCAAAACTATTAAACTTCCAAATAATAACAATATGATTATAATTGGCAATAACCAAAATTTTTTTCTTACTTTTAAAAACATAAAAAATTCTTTTATAAAGTTCATTTTAAAATTGATTTTTCATATCATCATTGGTATCAGTTTTGTTTATCCAATAGCTCATTATTTTATTATTAAATTTTAAATTTAACAAATCTTTACCAATTATTCTCATAATTATTGCTGTTGGGGTAACCACAAAAAAAAATATTAAAGCCATAACTAATGGTGACATAACTTTACCTAATAAAATACCAAATTTGAACCACAATTGATTTAAAGGTGATAATAATTTTGAATTAAGTATTCCTAGTATTAAAAAAAGAATTGCTAAAAAAAAATACCCAAGCCGAATATCACTATTATTTAACAATGGATACATACTTATAATTAAAAAAAAAATAAAAAAAACTATTCCAAAAGACCTGTTAGAACTTATTTTAATTTTTTTATTTGACATATTAATTACAATAATTTTATTTATATAGTTTATTTTACTTAATAAAATAGAAAATAAAATTTACCAGAAATTTTTTATTTTAATAACTTCATAAATTTAGCTTATATTTAGTGATAAAAAACTGGGATATATTATTTTGAAAATAAATAAAATGGTTATATTTCAATGTAATAAGGTTTAAATTTAATGGATAATAAAATATTTTCTAAAGTATTCTTATTTATATCATCATTAATATTAATTTATATATTCTATAAATCTGAAATATATTGGAATAGTTCCCTTAGAAATTATTATTATAAATATTATTTAATCTCATTAATTTTGATTATAATCTCAATAATAACTTTTTTTTTAAATAAAGAGGTTAACAGATATTTTGCTATAATTATTTCCAGCCTAATTATTAGCTTATATTTATTTGAAATTTACTTAGTTTTATTTTCTGAAGGTGGAAGAATTGGAAAACAAATAAAAATATATGAAAATAAAACAGGTAAAAATTACGATCTTAGATCTAGGTTTGAAGTTTATAGTGACTTAAAAAAAAAATATAATAATGTTTCTGTAAAAGTTTCACCTAGAAATTTTCTTAACAATAAAAATTATCCATTGCCTTTATCGGGATTATCAAAATCAAAAACTATTTATTGTAATGAAAATGGTTATTATTTAATTTACGATAGTGATAGATATGGCTTTAACAACCCTGATAGTGAATGGGATAAAGAAAAAATTGAATATTTACTTATTGGAGATTCTTTTGCTCACGGTGCTTGTGTCAACAGGCCTAATGATATTTCTTCTGTTTTAAGGAAACTTTCAGATGGTGCAGTATTAAATTTAGGATACAGCTCAAATGGACCTTTATTTGAACTTGCAACTTTGAAGGAATATCTAAATCCAAACGTAAAAAATATTATATGGATGTATTTTGAGGGTAATGATTTGAATGATTTAGAAAATGAAATGAAATCTAAATTGCTTAAAAAGTATTATACAGACTCAAATTTCTCACAAAATTTAAAAACTAAACAACCATCAATAGATAAAATGATAATTCAAAAATTAGGAGAGGAAACAGAAAATTCTAAAATAGATTTAAAAAATGAATTTAAAAAATTTATAAAATTATTTAATTTAAGAGATTTACTTCTAACACACATTACTAAAAACACGGAAACTATAATTAAACCAGATAAAAAATTTATAAATATAATTTCAATGGCAGATAAAATTGCAAAAAAAAATAATTCTAAAATATATTTTGTTTATATCCCTGACTATTACAGTTTTGCTAAAAATAATGACAACACTTCTTATATGGAGATTAAAAAAATAATAAACTTATTAGATATACCATTCATTGACATAAAAGAGGAAATTTTAAATAATTATAGTAATTATAAAATCTTTTATCCTTTTGAATATCCTGGTCATTTTAATGAGTATGGATATAGAAAAATTGCTGAAAAAATATATGAATTCTCTTTTAAAAACTAAGAATTAACTACTTGTTTTTAATTATTATCTAGATTATTTAAATAAAGGTTTATGATCCTGGTTATTTCTTCACAAAGCAATATTGGAAAAAACTTTATTCTGTATAAAAAAAACAAAAATATATCATCCTCTTTTCATAAAAAAAAAATATTTCAAAATTCAAATTATTTTTATTTAGGAAAATCTAACCCAAACAAAATAATAAATAATAAAATTAAAGTGTGTTTACTATTAATTACTTTAAGAAATAAAAAACTTAATATAAAAAAATTTGATGAATTTACAAATAATTTTAAATTTTTAATAAATAATCTTATAAAAAAAAATATTCATATAATTTTCTTATCTACAGAAACAGTTTATGAAAATTTAAAAAAAAGAAGACATTTAGAAAATAGTGAGCTAAGACCATCACAACCTTACGCAAAACATAAAATAGAAATTGAAAAATTTATAACAGCTAATACTAAAAAATATTCTATTTTAAGAATTGGAAGAGTGTGTACATTAAAAAAAGATAAAAATAATATTTTAACCCAGATAAGTGATCAAATTTCAAATTCTTATAACAAAAATCTCAAGTTTGCAGATGATTATGAGTTTAGCCCACTATTTATTCAAGATTTAAATAGAATCTTAGATCAAATTATCAAGAAAAAAATTTATGGCTGTTATAATTTGTGTGGCAATCAAAGTTTGACTTATTATAAAATTGCAAAAAAAATAATTTATAAATTAAAATTAAATAGTAATATTAAAATAATAAAAAGATCAATCAAAAATTTTTCTAAAATTACAAAAGCAGGAAGCATCTCAATGAATAATTCTAAATTTAAAAAATTAGTTGATTTTAAATATATAAGTTTTGACTCGGTGATAACAAAATATTTAAAATCACAAAAATTAATTAGATAAACTAGAATTTTCTTTATATATCATTAGTGCCCCGATATTATTGAACTTTATAGTTTCAAGTAAATTTTGCTTATTTGAATTTAAAAAAGGAAAAAGGTAGTTTTCTCTTCTGTAGTTATAATCAGGACCTGTACCTCTGTTTTGTCCTTTTGTGTTTTTTAAACTTTCATCAGAAAGTATACAATTTATATACATGTCTTTTGCTAAATTTAATCCTGAACCAACATATTTATCAAATGGAGGAATTTCAAAAAAAGTTTTTAAGTTTTCCTCTTTATAATTTGTAAAACTAAGTATTAATGTAGGGGTATCAACTAATATAGTTTTACATTTATTTATTTCTTTTGAAAGTTGATCTATATCTTCATTATAAGTTTTTAAATCACCTAAGTAATATTTATTTTGTAAATCACGAAATGAATTCTTTATTATATCTGCACTCATTTGAGAAAATGAAAATGAAAAAATCAGAATTAACGTTAATGTTCTTAATATATATTTATTCTTTATTTTAATTTTAAGAAAATCGTGACATGAAATAATTAATGGAACTAAAAAATACAAGAAAGGTAACATATATCGTATTTTTGGCATAGCTAGAGCTGTAACTAAAATAAGAAGTACGTTTCCCACACCATAAATAAGATAATTATCATTCAAAATGTTTTGAAATTTTTTTTCAAAAAAATATTCGCTAAAATAAAATTTCAACAAAAAAAAGGTCACAAATAAAAAACTAAATGAAATAAATAAATAATTAAAAAAACATGAGTGACCGGTAGTACATTCTGGAAACAAACTTCGTAAAGTAAATTTATTTAAAATTATTGCTGGAATATGCGATAAATTTTTTGTTAGTCCCCAAATAAAAAATTTTGGATTATTTTGAATAGCATCAGTAAATGATTGAGCACCATTAAATAAAATTTGATTGGAAAAATAAAAGTCTTTTTTTTCATTCTCAATTAAATCTAAATTTTTTTCTATATATAAATAATTGTAATTAAGAAGGAATGCTATATCGGTATTGGATTGGGATTTAGTGGGAGACCATTTAATATCATTAAAATAACCATTATTGTATTTACTTTCTGCTGATCTATTTTCAAATAATAAACTTGTTGTTAAGTAAATGAAACCACTTAAAAAAATGATAAAAAATAAATTTAAGTTAAAATTTTTTAAGTTAAGAGATAACTTAAGTAAATCAATAAAAATAAATAGTAAAAAAATTATTAAATAAATGTTACGAAAAAAAACTGAAGAAATAACGAGAATGTAAGAAATTAATAAATATTTATTTTTTTTTTTAATCTAAAAAAAATTGCAAAATTAGCAAGACCAAATGCTATGGATTGTGTGTATGGAATTAGATTGTGTAAAAATCCAATTGAAATTATTATAATTAAAAAAAGATAAAATTTATTTATTTTTTCTTTGTATAAAAAAAATAAGCTGATTGTTGCTACGAAATTTGATATAGTCGCATCAAATAACATGTTATATGGAAACTTTATCCCATTAAATAAAGTTAAATATATTATGTATAATGGACTCCTAGAAATGTCAGGAAAAGTCAAATTTTCTAAAAATATTTTATTAAAATACCAATATCCATATTGTTCATGATCAAAATAATTATCTGAATAGATAGCAAATAAAAAATTAACAATTAAAAATATAAATAAATAAATTGAATTTGTTTTTGACATAATTTAAGTAAATCAGATTTATATCTTTTTATTATTCAAATAAAAAACATTAAAAAAATTAATTATTTAAATTAAATTTTAAATCTATTAGATTTTGAATTTTATTAATATCATTTATTAAAAATTTTCTTTGAGCTT
>MDSZ01145041.1_pt1 | contig 11822 bp, 11 predicted proteins | sample 811201 | NCBI WGS metagenome assembly MDSZ01 (sample SAMN05326647, study PRJNA326480) | marine metagenome | isolation source: seawater | place: Indian Ocean: North | collected 2010 | reverse complement strand
TGTCTCGGGCAAGCCCGACCACTCCGAACAGCCTCGGCAGGCCTTCCCGGTTGCGCGCTTCCGACCAATCTAAAGCTGAGCCCTGCGGGTCGGCATCGATGAGCGCCACACGCTTGCCGCGCCTCGCCCATTCTCCGGCGAGATTAAGCGCCAGCGTCGTCTTGCCGACACCGCCCTTCTGGTTGAGCAGCGCGACGATCATGACGCTGCTCCACGACACTTCGGGGACTTATCCGCAGAGGCCCAAAGCCGCAGCGGCGTTAGAAGAATTCCGAAGGAATTCTGGTTAGGTAAGTTACGGGGCCCATAACCAACTGATTTTGCGTTTTGATTTGCCGATTTCGGTCCCCGATAGCACGAGGTTCGGGTCCCCGATGGCACGATAGTTTGGGTCCCTGATAGCACGAGTGAATTCACAGCTTTCCCCCAGAGCGAAAGTTGGCGCGACATCGACGGCGTGTGTTGGTGGCCACCGTCTCACCAGCCGGAGCGAAAGACAGGTGCGGTGGCGCATCGAGTGATCTGTCCAGTTCCAGGCGATAGCCCGGCAGAGGCTGCCGGCGGACAATGTCACGCAGGTCGTAGGTGAAGTGCTTGAGCGGTGAGAGGCTGCCGGACTTGGCGTGGAGGTGCTTGAGCGAGAAGCTCCAGCCATATTCCTGGCGGCCGCCATGTTTGCGCACGAGCCGGTAAAGCCACCGCTCGAGACCGCCGGTCAGGCTGAAATAGGCACGGTCGATGGTCAGCACGAGCGCATCTTCGAGGACCGTGGCGTAGAACCAGTCTGGCAGGATCAGTTCGAGGCCGAGGGGGCGTCCGCGGTGGTCGGCCCTCTCCTTCCACTCGTTGATCCAGGAGAAGCGATGCATGCGCCGTTCGGTCGGCTGACGGATTGAGGTCGCGACAGTGGTCGACTGCAGCCGGTCCAGAGCAGACTTGAGCCGGTCGTAATCCCTTCGGCTGACACCCCGCCCGATGAAGGTCAGGATCTCGTAAGGAGTGGCCGCCATCAGGCGCGAGGTCCGAAGACCGGCATCACGTGCCTCGACGATCTGCGAAGCGGCCCAGATCAGGATATCCGCGTCCCAGATGGTCGCCATGCCGTGCTCGGCCACCGCTTCGACACGAATGACGATCGACCCCGCCTTGAAGTCTATCGGCTTCAAGCGCCTGGACTTGGCGAGCGAAAAGAAAGGATAGGCCATCAGATCCTGCGCATCGCGCGGGGCAAGATCTCCAGGCAAGGCCCGGAAGAGACCCAACTGATCGTGAGGTGAAGGGGACTCGCGGTCCAACACGTTGCGCCTCATCGCACGACGCGGCTGGAACCGCTTGCCTGCTGCGCATTATGGCGCTTTGCCGGAAGCACTTTACCGCTCGGGTCGGAAGTCGACGTGACAGCGCCCCGATTGGCCCAGGCCTGCAGATCCTCCAGCGAATAGACGACGCGGCCACCGAGTTTGCGATAGGCAGGCCCCGTTCCATAGGTGCGATGCTTTTCGAGCGTGCGGCCAGAGAGGCCGAGAAAACGCGCAGCTTCGGGCGTGCGCAGATAGCGCGGCGGCATTCCGGCGAGCGGATCGGGCATGGTCGAACCTCCAGGAAGTGGTGAGCGCCGCTGGTCAGCTGCGGCTGATGGAGGTCAGGATGGCGGAGTGGAGAAGCGGAGGGGGAGTGCGAAGATGGGAGGACGAAAATCGCACCCCTCAAAAGCTTCTGGGTTTTCTACCGGCGGAGAAGGTCCAGATAGCCGCCGGCAACCATTGCGAGGCCGTCCCGCACAAGCCTTATGGTTGTGTCGCGAAGGGGAGAGGTTTTCCAGGGCTCTGACGCCACCCGCCTGGCCCCGAAGAGGCTTTCGGCAATCTCCCTGTAGGACGCACCGCTTGTGCGGCCATCGACCGCCCGCAGCATGGATTTGAACCGAAGGCGTTTCTGCGGGGTGAGACGGCTGTCCGCACCCATCTCTTTTCCTTCGAGGAAATCCAGCAACCGCCCTATTGCCCTATGCCGGGCGCGCGCACCATCGTCCAATGGAGTTAAAATAGAGAGCGGATATTCGGTAAAGCGAGAGTCCTGAAGCAGAAGATGGACGGATTTCGGCCCTTTTCCGAGGATGACATGCGTCCCATCAGGGCCTTGGCGGGTAATCCCACGGCGAAGGGGGTGAATATTTAGAAGGCTGGGTTCGTCCGGTCTAAAGCCGGCTTCCGATCTTTTCAGGATGACCTTCGACTTATCGGCCGTCGGCTGCCAGTGAATGGGTTCATCCAGAGCCGTCAGGTCCGGACTTGTCGCGAAACGAAATCCCCCAGCGAGCGCGGAGCAATGCGTCCATCTCGTCGGGAGATCTCCCTTCGGCTTTCAGTTCGGCAAACTCTCGCTGGTAGTTGGAACTTCGTCTCAGACCTTCCCAGCAAAGGTCGGGGACACTCGAATCGTCAAAATAATCGTACGCAGCAGTTGATCGCCACTGCGAGACATCCGGCACCATCGGCAACCTCCTGAAATGCAGAAAAAATGCAATTGGAGGCCGGAACCATCATAAGTTGTAGTGACGATGGGAACCCCTTGGGTTGGGGTAATGCGATGCACCGATTGCATCGCCAAATGAGGTCAATTCCCCTCGCCTTCCGCCAGGAGCAACCGGTAGCCGTGCTCCGTCATCCATTGCGCGCGTACCAGATGGCTATCGTGGATGCGCCGTGCCCGCTCGGGTTCCCGGACCGGATCGAGGCCGAACAGGATCTGGACGGCTTCTGTCCAGTCCGCTCCATCAGCCTTGGCATCCAGAAGACGCATATAAAGCTTGAAGTGCTTCCGGTCGTAGTCGGTGAGTTGATTTGTGTCCGGTGCCTGATCGAGAAATCCCGGCTCAGTCATCGCGCGTCCCCCTTTACCTCGTGCCGCCGTGAAAGCGGTGGTGCCCATTTCTTTGTAACAATAATTGAGAATAGTTGTAAGGTTAGCCCAATGCATCGCGTGATGCACACGGCGCATCGAAACACGCAAAAAACGCCGAATTTGACCCACGTTAACCGTACAATACGCAGAGATTTTTCTCGGGACGCAAAAAGCCAGCCTCGTAATCAAATTCTTCGAGGTTCTTTTGTAGAGAATACTCCGTGGTAAAATACTCTTCAAGGCGTTGCTCTCCGATTTATGGAAATCCGAGAGGTTTTTGCAAAAAATCTGAGAGCGTTGCGGCAGGCTAAAGGCCTGTCACAGGAGGAACTTGCCCATCAAGCAGGGATTGATCGGACCTACATCAGTGCCCTAGAGCGCAACGTGTATAACGCCAGCATTGATGTGGTTGATAGATTGGCACGAGTGCTGGGGGTGGAAGCCGCACAGTTGCTTAAACCAACGACCACAGACCATGAAGAATTGAAGCTTGAGGCCGATACTTAAAAACAATATGTACTCAGCGATTCTTCAATGGATGATTGTATGAAAGCTCCTCGACGGAGATTTCGTCTTCTTGCGTCAGAAATCGGCTTCGCAGAAGGCCAAATGGCAGTTCGTACACGAATCTGATGGCGCTATCTCACACTTTCGATGGAAGCGTTTCCAACCAGAACGGGTGCGTATCCTGAGCGAAAATGAACCGCAGACTGGTAAGGTTCACTTGCTGGAACTCAGCTCGAAGCGGCTCCTCAACGAGGGCAGATAGAACCCACCAGCAAATAAAATTTTATTCACGACCTCGTTTTGTATTTCCAGATGCGAATATACGGTTAGAACATCTCCGTTGGTCGCTTGAATGCGGCCGTGGCAAAGGCTATCCGGCTAAGTCGGAACATCATGTTGCAGCACCACGTGGGTGTGCAAGTCACCAGCTGACCGCCGCTCGGGCGCTCCGTCTGGCTGCGGCACATTTTTACGGCATCAACCGTGCACTTGTTTTCAGCATCGATATTCGCCAGATCCATCAGCCGCGAGACAAGGACACGACAACTCTCGTTCTTGCCAAAGAGTGGCGCTTAGTCTGAACCGTAAACTTTTCCTGCCAGATGGGCCGATTTGCCCCAAACGAAATTTTCCAAAGCTAAGTCGAAAGTATGGAAAATCTCATACAACTATGCACTATGACCTCCTGTTTACTTGGCACAAAGGGCGACATCACGCGTGCTTATTACAGAACTTTCAAATCGATCTGCGCCCGACGGAAAATAATGGATTTCAGAACAGCTTGGTGACCAGTGACCTGTAGAACTTCTGGTCTTCGCCTTCGGACTTGTCGATGCGGTCGAGCAAGTCCTTCAAAGTGACGTCTACCCTGGTCGTCGTACGCGTATTCGGCCGATCAGTCCGGCTGATGCCAGTCACGCCCACATGCGGGAGAATTGCGGCAATCACGCGCTCAACGGTGTTGAACAGGAAGTCGGTGCTGTAACCGGCAAGGAAACCGAACGCGGCGGTGCTGAGATGGATGACCCCACTCTCCTCGGTCGTTATGGTTTCGGCAAAAAGGACAATGGCACCGCCCGAAATCGTTCCCAGGAGAATGCGATTGAAATACTCGGGTTGCCGGCGCATGTCGAAGCTGCGCTCGTAGAGATAAACATGCGCTGAACGCAAGAGGTAGACTGAAGCGCCGAGCCCCCCGTAGAGATAGGGTGCGATGATGCTCGCAAATGCCGTCAACCCGGCCTTCCAGCCCGAGACGCTGTCACTCTCGAAAGGAAGATGTGCACCGCCCCAATCGAATGCCACGATCACCACGGCAAACACGATCGCCATGATCCAGATCTGGCGCGTAAATTTCTGCGCAAGGGATACTTTTGGAGCATTGGTGTCGCCAGTTTCCGTGTTGCGCAGTGTCTCGGTGGTTACCGGTGCGGTGAACTGTGCCAGCGCCATGTATTGCATCTGGAAGTCGACAAGGTCCGCAACGGCGACGGTTACCGGCAACTCGTTTTCTCCCGGCTTCGATGAGCCTTCAGTCAGCGCGGCGAACCCCTGAAGGGCCGCGACCAACTCCCGCGGCACCGTCTGGCCCTCCGGATTCACGTAGCCGGTCTGAACGACGAATTCCAGAAGCTCGACAGCATCTCGAACCTCGCACAGATTGTCTTCACCCAGCGGAACCTGGCCAGTATCCGGGTCGGCAGGTGGTTTCGTGGTCATCTCGGTCCTCCGTTTCAGGAAAAGGGGATCATTCGTGCAATTCGGAGCTGCTCCCTGATCATGAGGTCGGACCCGGCGTTGGGAATTCCAGCTATTGGGCAGAAGCCGCCGGTTTCTGCCGTGCCGCATCAGTTCTCCGGCAGGGGCTCCGGCTCCGAGACCACGCCGATCATGCCGGGTGGCTGACTGTCCGGAGCGCCCCGTGAAATCCAGTCCCGGATATAGTCGATCCGGACCTGTGCAATCCTCGGCCGATAACGCGGCATTCGCAGAGGGTTCTCCTCAGGCAACCCGATACGCTGAATGATCGCCGAGCCGTCCGGATCGCCGGCCTTGACCGGATTGACGGAACTGGCCAGGAACTGCTGCAAATCGGTGTCTCTCCAGAAGGCCTGATGAGGCGGGCCGACGGAAAAACCGCGCACGGCCTCATCCAGGATTTCAGCAACCTTTCGGAACTCATACGCGGCACCGGATGCGGGCAGATGTCCGCCCGAGCCGAGGAGGTCCGCCACGGCAATGCTGCCAGCATCGTCTTCGACCAGAAACGCCAGGAATGGATCATCCCGGTCTTCATCGGTCGAAGTCAGCTCTCGTGCAAGGTTCTCCGCAGCGCGAAAAACGTCTGCATGGCCCCGCCAGCAATCCGTATCATCGGGGGGCAGATCCAGCCGGTAGGGCAATTCGAACGGTGGTCCGGCCCTGGATTCACCGCCGGCGTCGTTCAGCGGCATCTGAACGAGCTTGCCCGCGATTTTCTTGAGCCGCCGCATCTCCTTGAAGGTCCAGTAGGCAAGCACCCCCTTGGGCGTTCGATCACCGGACTGCACGCCCTGGCGGACGAATACCGGGCCTTCGGACCTGAGTGCGTGGGCCAGGAAACGCAGAAGCAATCTGTATCTCAGGTTGAACAGCTGGGCCCAGGCGCGCGTTCGTGAGGCCGTGATCCGGCCGTCCGGCGCATCACCGGCTCCCTGCCCGGAGGACACGGCCACCGTGACATTCGGGTCGGACACGACCGGCCGGACCGGCACCGTACCCGTTTCCTGCTCGATTTCCGCGAGCAACTTGTAGGAGGCAAGGAACCGCTCGAAATGGGATTCGCCATCCCCCATGTCGACATTGGCCTCTTCTCCCTGGTCACCGATTTCCTGAAGCGCAGACACTGCTGCCCGTCGGGCGTCAGCGCTGTCCACCTGGTCGAACGTGTGCACCAGCACCCTGAGATCGATATCCTTCACGGGGAAAGGATGCGGCCTGTAGCCCCAGTCGTCCCAGCGGGCCTGGCGCGATACCCGGTCAAGCCGGAAATCCTCATCCCTGAGGTCATTGGCGAAAAGCTCACGCAATCTGGCGAACAAGGGACCGACGTGCCGGACCATGTGGCCGTCATTGCTTTTGCGCGCCCTGGGTTCCAGCTCGGTGTCGTAAAGCCGGAGTTCTTCCGCCGTTAGCCCGGCATCAAGCGCGGCCCGGTCGACCGGGCTCTCCGCGATGGCATACTTTGCCAGGCTGTCAAGCGAGACGCGTTCCAGCGCAAACCGAAACGGATAGATCTCGCTCGCATGTGGCGAGTGCTCCCGCCCCAGATGCAAGGGAGCTCCAAGGAGGGTCAACAGGTTCTGCACGGTTATCAGATGCCCCATTTCCTCCCTGGCGATCTGCCGAAGGATGTCCTTGAGCATCCGGACCTTGTCCGCTGCATCACCACCCCGTCCTTCATCCAGCGAGTAGGATGCGAACAGGTAATGCACCATCAGGAAGTGCTCGATTTCCGCGGCCGCCGTAAGCCAGAACACCGCCTCGTCTCTTGGCGCAAGGGGTGGGCTGACAACGGGTGTAGCAGCCGGCGACGCGACGGCCGCAGCCGGTTTTGCCACGGGACGGGCAAACACGTCCGGCGATATGTAGGAACTGATCTTCATCTCCAGAGCGCCTCCGTCGCGCACCGCTTGGTCAGGCCGGCTTGCCAGCGTCGATCCAGCGCTTGAAAAGGGCGATGTCCGTCTCCGGCCATTCCCCGTCGCAGGGCATGGTTCCGTCTTCAAGCCGGGCAAGAATACGATCGGCAGCCTTTGCGACGTCCTCGTAGACGTGAAGGTCGAAGCCGCTGATTGCCTTCATCACCGCCGCGTCCCGCACGCGGAACAGGGGTTTGATGTCGGCGTCGAAACTCGGCGATGCGATCTCGCCGCCTGACGTCGATGCAACCAGTCGCATTTCCGGCATGCCCTTGGGGGCCTTTCCGACAAGAGCGGTCTTCGCGTTTGCAGCGGCGTGAATCCGGACACCGGTCAGAGGTTGGTCCGGTCCCCAATAATTCTCGACATTAGCCAGGAGAATATCCGCGCTGACCGGGACAAGGACCGGCAGGACGATCTGCCCCGGCGCCGCGGGCGTCCCGACCATGTCACAGTCCAGAATGCCGTCCGCGGGTGGCTGGACATAGATGAAGGGACTGAGCCCGATGTTACTCCAGCCGCTGCTGCTGGTGCGACCGGTGGCCATAACCAGAAGTTTGGACGGAAGGCTTTTCAGAAGTGTCAGATCAATTAGATCAACACTGTAAATTCTCGTCGACATGGCTTGCCTCGCTGTGCTGGCTTATTTCCGACTGCGGTGGTGAACGATCTGGCTGACTGAGGTGTCATCCGTAACGATCCGGACGATGAAACTGCCCGGATCGCTTGTCTCGCCGCGTTCATCGGCGAAATCCCAGGTGATCTTGCGTGTCCCGGTGGCCGGAGCGGTCTCGGACAGAAGGTGACGGACTTCCCGGCCGAACCGTTCCCAGATCCGGACCTCCAGCCTCTCGGTGCCTTCGGGAACATCGATGTCGAAGGTGACTACGTTGTCGGCCGCCAGTTCGGTCGGCGGGACGTGCACCATGTCGCGTCGGATGGGCGCCTCCGCCAGCTTGTAAACCGTGTCGCCGCTCGCATAGGCCACACGGACCGGGTCACCGATAAACCGGAACCGGTTCAGTCGAAATCCGACATGGTTGGCGTTGTTCCAGGTCTTGCCACCGTCGAGGGTTTCACTTGTGTAGCCACCCTGGAAAAACAGGTCCCCCCAGCCCCCTACCCAGCCGACGCTGTCATCGAGAAAGCCGATACCCTCCAGATTGGCATTACGTTGTCTGTCGTTGATGGCCAACCTTTCCCAGGTCTGCCCCAGATCGTTGGAACGCAGGATCGCACCGTCATGGAGGTTCTCCAGGGACACCAGCAGGGTGCTCTCGCCAAGCTTCTGGATTTTCCAACCCCATTCCCCCCGGGGAAATTCCCCGATGCCGGTATTGACTTCGATCGCGTTGCGCCATGTGGCCCCGCCATCTTCGGTGGCAAGCACGACAGGCACGACGTCACGCCGCACCGTGTCCCTGTCCGGGTGAAGAACCTCGTCCACACCTCCGACAACCCAGCCTGTACGCTCGTCCTGAAAGAAGATGTCGACCAGGAGTGCCGGCGTGAGCCCGAGATCAAGCAGTGTCCATGTGTTTCCCCCGTCCGTACTGCGCAACACGCCGGCGGTCTCGTCGGGGTAATTGGTGCCGGCGGCGAAAACGACGTCGTCGGTGACCGCAATCAGTCCACATATGCGGGCCGGGCTGTTGTCGGGCAGGCCACGGACCGGTTGCCACGTCTCGCCACCATCCTCCGTTGCGTAGAGCCTGTGTGGTCCCGACAATGTGCCGATCCACCCGCGCATCGGCGAGGAAAAGGTGACGCAGCGAAGATAGCTGTCTGGGAAAAGCTGCAATTCCTCCCAGGTCTGCGCACCGTCCCTGGTACGGAACAGCTTGCCGTCCGAGTTCACCGCCCAGCCAAGCAGATCATCGTGAAACCAGACATCATCCGTTCGCGAGTTCGCCGTCGGCAAGGGTGTGGGGTACCATGTCAATGACACGTCATTGTCCTCCGGTTGTGTATTTTACTTCCGGCTGCACTCACGCTTGAGCGGCCGGCTCCCTCACCCGGGCGGCCACGGCTTCAGGCCGCCGGGAAATCCGGGTCTCGCTGAATGGGCGCATCAACTCGACCGGCGTGCCGTTGATTTCGAGCAACCGGCCGGACCAGACATGGGAATAGAGAACCATCAGGTCCGAGCGGTCCGTGTCGGTGAGACGGCTATCCGGGCCGTAGTTCATGATCGAAAACCGCTCGTGCGTTCCGAAGATCTCGCTGGGAAATGCGGCTTCACCCGTCTTGGCGAAGAAATGGCGAAGCCCGAACACATGCCCCAATTCATGGGCCATGGTCTCGATCTGTTCCTGGCGGCTTTGCTCGAACAGCAGCGGATACAGCGTCAGTCGATGCTGTCCGCCGTCGGGGAAAAAGGCGCTGGCAAGCGTGCAACGTTGTGCGGCATCACAATCGTTTTGCGATGACACGACGATTTCAAAGTCCCAGGGCTGCTGTGCCTCGGTGAATTTCACGGGTACGGCCGGTCCCCACTCGAGCAGAGCTTCACCAAACAGTTCGCGCACAAATCCCTTGACGGCCTCGGGATCGAGAAACCGGGTCAGGGATTGCTCGTTGAACCGCCAGTGAAGCGTCACGTCCCGGCCCCAGAGCGGGATGAACCCCTCGCTCGCATCCACCACCAGTTCTAGTGGCGACCTGTTTTCGGGTGTCGCGTGACCCATGCTGTCGGTCACGCACCTGGCGCCGCCATGATAGATGTGCGTCAGTTCTTCCTCATCTCGCGCGCAGTCGCGCACGTCGCGCAGTGCAAACTGGCTGCGTCCGGATGTCTTTTTCTTGACCATCTTGATGTCCCCCGCGTGGCAGGTTTCTGGATGCTGTGGATGTGGCCGATGGGGCCGGAACCCGGCGGTAGGAATTTCCCGGGCGATATCGTTCCGCCGGGCAGCGCGCCTGAGCGCCGCCCGGCGGAACGGGGCTCATTGCCGCGGTGTGGCCGGAGCGGCTTCCAGGTGGCCGTGCCGGTTGATCCTGACGGCGTCGACCTGTTGATCCGGACCGATCGAACTGCCGCTCAGCAGGCTTGCCGGCAACTTGCGACGAACGAGGAGAGGAACCGTCATGGAGACATTTTCCGCGGACTCGTAGGCCAGCATCTGTTCACGCAGGATGCCGATCGTGATTGCCTCGCCCAGCAACGCGGATTCGATGTAGTCGGTGTAGTAGTGAACCCCGGCGATGTTGCGCGCGTTCGAGATGTTCCAGAGAAGCTTGTTGAGCTCGCCTTCGAGGGTCAGTCCCTTGCCGACCGCGACACCCAGCAGATCGATACTGGTGTCTTCGGCACCTGTCCCGCAGTCGGGCACAAGCGCAGTCCCACCAGGTTCGACCAGATAGGCCGGCTTGTCCGGATGGTCGGGATTGCGCATGTTGAAGAACGCCTTCAGCAGTGTCACGCAAGCCCCCGCTACGGTTGCGTGTCCCGCGCCATAGGCCGGGTGCATCGGGGATCCCTCTGGAAAAGCCATCGGCAACAGCCATTTGGCGATGTCGTAGTCTGACGGATCTTCCCCGTTCTGGCTGGCGTTGTGTTCGCGGATGTCCGTCAGGATGTCTTCCAGGGGCGGCTCCGTCCCGCCACCATTGGGAAAGCTGTAGGTGGCGAACGTCCGGCCGAGCTGGGCGCGTACGCGTGCTTCGGCAGAATCGCCGCCGGTCTCGAACGGCTTGCTCGCGTGTTCGCGGTTCGGGTCGTAGCCCGAATAGATGGTGTGGAACAGGGCGCCGGCCGCCTCGGGCCGCAAACGACGGTGCACCGTGAACTTCTGTGCCCGGACAGCCTTCAGCGCCCGGCTCGACACTTCCGTCAAGAGCGTCAGAAGATGCGGACCACCAAACAATGCGAACGGTTCCCGGTTCCAGCGCGGCGTGTCGTTGCCTGTCTTGCCGTGATACGGAATTCCCGGGTCGAAACTGTATTTCTCCTGCAGCAGGATCAGGGCCGCGTTCAGATAGGCCTGGTAGAGCTGGTCGTCGTGGACATAGGTCGCCATGTCGCGCAGGCGGCTCATGGTTCGGTACTGGACCTTGCCGGCAGGTGCCAGATACTGGCCGATCCCGACAAGCGGCCGCGCGTTCAGGGCGTTTTGCACGTCCAGCCAGTCGCGCCAGGTGGTCATGTAATCCTTGCCGGGCTTGGCAATCCTGACCTTCTGATCGATACGCTGTGCGCCATAACGAATGACACCTCCCGCCCGTCCTTCGGTGTCGCGCGTGCAACCGCCATCGCCCATCACCATAAACTGGGACAGGAAGGGCGAGTGCCACGGATCTTCACCGAGACCCCGGAAAACGGTGGAGGGCGTCATCTCGGTTCCGAACCGCCTGCGCGCACGATGCTCCCGCGCGGCCGTGTCCAGTCCGTTTCCAACTCCACGGAACCAGCGCATAGCGGAAAGACGCTTGGCCGCGTCACCGACGTCGCCATTCGCTTTCTGCAGGCGCCCCTTGGTCGCATTCGAAAGGACAGTGCCATCGGCCTTGGTCAGGTCGCCGACCAGGCTGTCGTCCATGAAAGCCGCCACCGGCCAATCGCGCGACAGCGCCATCTGGTAGATTTCGGCCATCTCCGCCGCGAATTCGGCGGAACCCGCCTTCGGTGCGGGTGGCATGGTGACAGCAAAGGGATCCGGCCCCTCGAGAACGTAGGCATGGCCTGCCGTGGGGCTCTCCCATTCCCGATAGGTCTGCTTGTCCGCCGGACAT
>MDSZ01158981.1_pt1 | contig 11824 bp, 12 predicted proteins | sample 811201 | NCBI WGS metagenome assembly MDSZ01 (sample SAMN05326647, study PRJNA326480) | marine metagenome | isolation source: seawater | place: Indian Ocean: North | collected 2010 | reverse complement strand
TTTTTTTTTGGATCATCTAAAGTTAATAAATAATTGCATTTTTGAGTTTCAATAAAGTTCTCATCATTTCCAATAACTATTTCAGATTTTTGCAATATATCCAAAACACCTAAAAGTTTTATTTTTTTTGAAAGCTTAATTTGATCTATCAAATCGTTATCAAGACCAACTAATATCAATTTATTATTTACACTCATTTCTTCAGATTATTTTAGGTTTCGGCAATGGAATAATGAATTTTCCTTTAAAGCCTTTTTTTCTAAAAACTTTTATTAAATCTTTAGATATATGCCATGAGAGCAACAAAAGATAATGAGGAGGATTCTCATCTATTATCTCTTCATCGATCACTGGGATCTGAGTTCCTGGCATAAATTTGGAAATTTTATGTGAGTTTTTTATCTCCAATACATAATCAATTAAATTTTCATCTATACCCACAAAATTTAAAAGTGTACTGGCTCGCGATGGTGCACCAATTCCATATATTTTCTTTTTTTTTAATTTTAAGTCGATTAAAAGTTTTAGTAACAAAATTTTTGAATCTATAACTTTTCTCCTAAAATTCAAATACACTTTACTTTCTGTTAAACCAAACTTTTCTTCTTCTTCAATAATTTTTTGGACATTTTCATTGACTTCATAACAACCTTTTTTAGCTGCATAAACTCTTATTGACCCCCCATGTGTTTTTATTTTTTTTACAAAAATTATTTCCATATTATTTTTTTCAAATAATTTTTTTAGTGCACCAACATGATAATATCTTAGATGTTCGTGATATATTGTATCGTATTGAAGTGTTTTAATTAGAGATAAAAGATAATGAGACTCTGAGACAAAAACACTTTTTTTCCCCATTAATTTTTTTATTAAATGCACTAAGTTATTTGGATCCTCAATGTGTGCAAAAACGTTTGTAGCTGTTATTAGTTTGGCATCTCTATATTTTTTTTTTATTATTTCTACAGTTTTTCTATTAAAGTATTTTACAAGCGTGTTGATCCCCCTCTTTTTTGAGATCGTTGATGCTTGTGATGGCTCAACTCCTAAGGTTTTTAGACCAAAGTCTTTAAAGTTTTTTAATAATGAGCCGTCATTAGAACCTATATCGATAATAAGATCATCCTTACGAAAGTCTATAATACCTCTAGACTCTTTTAACAATTGTGAAAAATTATCTACCAATATTTTAGTATTTCCACTTACATATGGATATGAATAAGGAAAAAGTGTTTCAGGTTTTATTAAAGTATTAATTTGTGCATGATGACAATTTTGACATACACAAAATTCTAGAGGAAATGTAATTTGTTCATTAGTATTTTCATTAATATTTTTCATATCATTCACTGGAGGCAATGAACCTAGATTAATTATCTTTTCAAGTATTCCGGTTTTACAGAGTTGGCATTTTAAAATTTTCTTAGAGTTTTTCATTTTAATCTTTTTCCGAAGTGATGGGCAATGTACCATTTTATAACATTTAATAACCCTTCCTCTAGACTAACAGTCTGTTTATAACCTAATTTTGTTATTTTTTTAATATCTGGGCATCTCCTATTTGTTTCTCCATCTGGTTCTTTTGTTTTAAAAATTTTTAAATTTAATTTAAGTATGCTATGTATTTTTTTTAATAATATCTCCACAGAAATCTCGTCTAAATTACCAATATGATAAATATTTCTTGTCTTCCCCTTTTCAAATATTTTAAATAAACAATCTGTAAAATCTTCTATATAAATAAATGATCTCGTTTGCTTACCATCTCCTCTTATTTCAATAAAATTCTCATTATTTTGAAAAGCTCTATAACTATTTAATATGAGTTGGGGTATGACATGTTCATTACCCATATCTGGACCGTATACATTATGTGGTCTAAAAATAATCATTTTCTCAAAAAAACTTTTATAATAGTTTAAACATATTAATTCCGAGGCAATCTTTCCACCTCCGTAAGAATATCTACTATTAAAAACATCAGGAATAATTAATTCTGCATTTTCAGGTGTAGGAATAACTTTTGGCGTCTGGTAAACTTCTGAGCTAGATGCTAAAAAAAAATTTTTAATATTATTTTTTACTGATGATTCAATTCCTGCTAGCACACCTCTAATTGCAACATCAAGAACCTCTTGAGGTTTTTTATAAAAAAATTCAGTTCCATTTATTGCAGCAAAGTGAAAGAAATAATCACAACCCTTGGATTCTAGTAAAATTTTTTTTTCATCTCTTACGTCACCATCTACAATTTTAACTTTATTTTTTATTGTTTCAATTTTTTTTAAAGAACCTCTGGAAAAATCATCATAAACAATTACTTTCTTATTATTTCTCACCAATCTTGATACAAAACTTGATCCCAAAAACCCAGATCCTCCTGTTACGAAGAAAGTCATCTTTTTAAACTCTCTAACTTTTTACCTAAACCACCTAAACCAACATAGTGTATGCCTTTTGGTAAAATAATCTTTTGATTAGAAAAATTATTCCAATAATCAAATATTATTCCTGGACCTACCATCATTTTTGCAAGATTAGTAATTGGCATTGAACTGAATAGTGGATGGTTATTGCAAATAATAAATATGGAGGTGTTTTTAAATGCTTTTTGTAATGAACTAGTAAAAAAAAAATTTTTACAATTTAAAAAAGTTCTAATAGCATCTTCATTTACAATTTTGTCAAATATTTGTATTTGTGAATTTCTAAAGTTTTTTAAAACTTCTTCAAAAATGGGTTTGCTCATTGCTCCTCTTAGATCATTTGTCTCTGGAATTCCCTTAAATGCCATACCAGCAATTGTTATAAGTGGATTTTTTTTTCCAAGTATAACTGTCGATAATTTTTTTAAAGATTTGACCGATTCTTTTGGTTGATTCTTATTAACGAGCCTGGAGTTCATTATAATTTTAGGAAAATATTTTTTTTTTTTCAGAGTGCTTTCAAGAATATAAGAATCTTTTTCTAAACAGGGACCTCCTACAGGGCCTGGCAATGGCAAATTAGTTCTTGGATAACCTAGTTTGCCTGCATCTATAACTTCAAAAGCTGATACGTCTAATTTATCAGAAATTTCAGCAATTTCATTAGATAAAGCAAAGTTTACATCTCTTTGGCAATTATCAACTAATTTTATTAATTCAGCTGTCTCATAACTAGACACTCTAACTACCGTTGGAGTTAAAAAACTAAAAAATTGTGATAACCTTGAACTTGTCGTCATATTATTTGTTCCAATAATCTGAGGTAATTTTCTTAATTCAATCATTGCTTTTCCTTCAATTGTTCTTTCAGGGCAGAATGCAATATCAAAATTAATTTTTCGTTTTTTTAGAATTTCTTTTTGTAATCTTTTAGTTGTTCCAACTTCCACCGTAGATCTTAAAATAACCAAGTTATTCTCTTTAAGATGTTCACTAATTTCATTACACACATTGGTTATCATTTTTTTGTTAACTCTATTTTTTTTATCAATTGGTGTTCCAACTGTAATAATGAAAACACTAGATTCACAAACTTTTGGAATTTTTTTTAGAACTCTTAATTTTTTTGAATTAATAACAGATTTAAGCCTACCATCCAACCCACCTTCAAAAAAATGAGGAATACCTTTATTTAATTTTTTAAGAATTTCTTCGTTAATTTCAATACCCAATACATCAAAACCTATCTCCGCCAAAGTAACCGCAAGAGTTAAACCAACATATCCAAGTCCCATAATACATACTTTTTTATCTTTGAAACTTTCAGGTAATTCTTCTATCTTATTAATTTTCATTTGTTGGGTGAGTAAAGAAGTTTAGTTATTTAGCTTATTTTTTTTAAAAAACCAAACGGTGCACATGACACTAAAGTCTTATCTTCGTAATTAACATTCCTAAATTTTTTATTTTTTTTTAAAAACTCTTTTACTGCGGTATATCCACTATTACCTTTTCCCCAAGGTCTATTAGGTATCAATTTTTTTGGCAAAAATTCGCAATGAGTGTCAAAAACAACAAAGAAACTTTCTTTTGTAATTAGCTCTGAATACAAATTTAATTCCGAAAGTACATGATTATGTGTATGGTTTGAATCTAAAATTATCATTACTGGTTTTTTATTATTAATCTTTTTTTTAACTTTTTCTAAAACTTTTTTTTCTATAGACGAACCTTGAATTAAATCAATATTTTTAAACATTGGGTGTTTTTTTATATTATTTTTATTGTGTTTTCTAATATCTATGTCTATTCCAATAACCTTGCCCTTATTATTTAAAAGATTTATCATAGATGCGTAAAAAATTAATGACCCCCCTCTTGCTACCCCAGTCTCAACTATAATCCTTGGCTTTAAATTCCATATAATTTCTTGAAGAAGAACTAAATCATGTGGATATTGTATTACTGGTAATCCTAACCACGTAAAATTATAAGGATACTTGTATTTGAATGTTTTAACAAACCATTTCCACGATAATTTTTTCAAATTATCATCTTTATTCATTAATTTAATATTTTTTCTACTTTCAGCAAAAAATTTTTTTGAATCATCCATTATTTGATACTAAAGTGATGCCTTTGATTCTCTTAAAGCTATTCTCTTTTTTTCAGCTAACTCCATTTTATCATCATCTTGTTGTCCAGAATGGACTACGACATTAGGAAATTTTTCTTCAAGAAATTTTCTAGATGCAAATCTTAATTCATTCATTTCATCATTTGTATATGCGTCTTCTTTAAACTTCCATGCCGGCAAGTCTTTATTCAATTCTATTGTATAAAGAGCAATCTCATCAAAATGATCACCTGCAAAATTTAGGGAATCAAATCTTTCTTCCTGAGTTTCAGATGGCCAGCAAATAATTAAATCTGTTCTTAAAACAGATCTTTGATTTATTTTTCTTAATTCTTTTATAAAGGGACCTACATAAGCTGAAAGTTCTTGACGCTTCATCATTCTCATAATTCTTTTTGAGGTAGTTTGAATCGGGAGTTGAATATCAGTAACTCTTTTATTTGAAAAAAGTTTAAGTAATTCATCATAGTATCTTTTTATTCCCGTTGGTTGAAATTGAGCAACATGTATTTGAAAATCTCCTTTAATTTTTAAAATCTCTTCGAGTAAAATAGGATAAGATAGACCAAGCTCTATGCCCCATAAAGAAGTTTCCATACCCATTAGATTGATGACATCAACCCCTTCCTTAGAGCATTCATTAATTTGCTTCAATATCTCGTCTAGGTTTCTACTTCTTCTTTCACCAAGACCTGGTTTGTGAGTACAAAATGTACAATTAAACGAACATCCCTCAGCGATATTAATAAATCTCTTTCTTAAGTTATATTCTCTATAATCTTCTTTTCTTCTAAACTTTGACTGCGCAGGAATATCTTCAAGTGCAATTTTAAATTCAGGGAAATATTTTTGGATGCTGGCAAAAGAATAAGGTTTGTCTGTTTTAGTCTGAACAGTTGGACCATCAAAAATCTTTTTTACTTTTTTTGGATGTGCATCATTTATACAACCCATAACAATCATCTTATCTTTAAACTTTTTAGAATACTTTCTGATTCTTTTATATGAGTTTTTTTCTAACAGTGACCAACCATTACACGTTTGACATAAAATTTTATCAGCATTTTCAGGATCAGAAATAATTGAACCACCGTTTTTAATTATCCATTGTTGTACTCTTGCTAGATTAAGTTTCTGCGTTGTACACATATCATCTTCTGTAATAAAGAATTTCATAAAACTTTTTATATTATAGGTACCTTTGAGTTAAAAATTTATAGTACATACTTACTTTTTTTTTGCAACTCCAAAAAAATAGTTAGCATTCAGAATACCATCATTTACAAGTTTTTTATCTATTTTCGCAAGAAGTCTTGCTAATTTATTGACCAGCTTTGGGTCTCCTCTTAGCCCTCCTAAAAATCTATAAATAAAAGCAAACGAAGGTTTAAGTTTAATAATTTTAAACTTTTTTTTTACTTCATTTATAATTTCATCTTTATCACATGATAAATCGTTTGGAGATTGTCCTTCTTTTTCATCAGGATCTCTCTCTAGAAAATATTCTTTATGAACTTTTTTAGCATAGGAGGTAAAATCCTTATTATTTTTTGCTAAATCATTTTCATACCAGAGTTTCGCTTCAGAAAGAATCAATCGTAAAATTGCAACTACAGATGAATCAAACTTCTTCCATTCTTTATGTTGAGGTTCATGCCAAACTAGAATTCCATTCTTCTCAAGATTGCTATAAGATATATCTACAAATTCTTCAAGATTTGGTAAATGGTGCATAAAACCTGATGATAAAATAATATCAAATTTACCAAATTTTTTTATTTCTTTATAACTAGCGGTCTCATAAAAAAGTTTACCTTTAATAGGAATTTTGCTTTTTCTAGCCGTTTCTTTAGCAATCTTTATTGATTCATCTGAAATATCTAAAGCTGTAACATCGAAACCATCTCTTGCAAGTTCTAAAGAATGATATCCTGCTCCACATCCGATATCTAATAGTTTTGTTTTATTAGAATATTTTTTAAAAAAAGATAAATAATTTTTATGGATCTCCCCAATATAAAGTTTGACAAATAGTGGGTCACGCCAGAAACTTTTGAAGAAAAAATTATTCTTTTTTAAATTTCTTAAATCAGGAATAAATCCTGATTCTTTCCTTTTTAATATTCTTAGATTAAAAGCATTAGCTTCATTTTGTAATTTTTTTTCAACCATTTTTAAGCCATTTAATTGATGGTATACAGACAAAAATTTTTGCTCCCCACTTTTTTGTATAAGAAATTTGCTCTTTAATTTCATTTTTTATATTCCAAGGAAATATTATGATATAATCAGGTTTTTTTTTTTCTAAAAAAGACTCATTAACAATTGGAATTTTTGTTCCAGGAACAAAAGTATTTTGTTTATGAGGATTTTTATCAACGACAAAATCTAATTCTTTTTCTGTAATATTAGCTGCATTTATTATACAGCTACTTTTAGCAGCTGCCCCATAACCAACTAATATTTTCTTTTTTTTTTTATTGATTTTATGAGATTTCTTAGTTTGTAGACTATATCGTCTATTCTATTCTCAAAATCCTCATAAAACTTTAAATTATTAACACCCATATCTTTTTCTCTTTTTAAAAAATAACTAACTTTTTTAGAAACTATGAAATTTTTAATATTATTTTTTCTTTTTAAAAAAACTCTCATGCTTCCACCATGGGTTTGAAGCTTTTTAATATTAAAAATTTCAAGATTAGTTTTTGATAAAATATAATTTAATGACAGTATAGATAAATAGGAAAAATGTTCATGATACATCGTATCAAACTGTTTTTTTTTTATAAGATCAATAAGGTACTGAAATTCCAAAACAGCAACACCAGTTGGTTTAAGAAGATTGTCGATCCCTTTTATAAAGTCCAAGATATTTGGAACATGGGCAACAACATTATTAGCTATTAATAAATCTGCGGTCTTCCCGTTTTTGACTAGTCTTTTAGATAAAGAGTAACTAAAAAAACTTTTAATAACATTTATACCTTTATTTTCTGCAACTTTTGCTGGTCCGGAAGAAGGCTCAATTCCTAAGCAAGGAATCTCACTATCATTAAAGTTTTGCAACAGATAACCATCATTTGATGCTACTTCAACTACAAAACTTTTTTTATTAAGTTTCAATTTTTTAATACATTCATCAGCAAGCTTTTTAGCATGTAAAATCCAAAAATTTGAAAAAGAACTATAATAAGGATATTTTTCTCCAAATAACTTTTTTTCTGAAATAAAATCTTCAGTTTGTACTAAAAAACAATCTTTACATACGAATATTTTTAAAGGAAAAAGTTTTGATTTTTTCTCAAGGTTAAAATTTGAAGGAACCTGACTTCCAAGATCTACAATTTGTTTTGAATTATTAGATTTACAAGAACGACAAATCATTATAAATGTAAAACTTCTTTAACTGATTTTAATTTTGAGTCTTTTTTTGAAATTTTAGTAATTTTTTTTGGCCATTTTATTTTTAATAAAGAGTCTTCCACAAAAAAACCATCTTCATTCTCCGGTTCATATTTTTTTGTGTGTAAATAAATAACAAAAACCTCATCTACTAAAGACTGAAATCCATGGGCAAAGCCTTCTGGAATTAAAAGCGAGTGGTTATTTAGGTCTGATAAATTAAAATAAAAAACTTTTAAAAAATTTTTTGAATCTTTTCTCAAATCTACAACAACATCTAAAATACTTCCTTTAACACATGAAACAATTTTTTTTTCATCATTTTTTTTTTTAAAATGCATTCCTCTTATTGTTCCTTTCAGACTAGTATTCGAAAAGTTAACTTGCATTATTTTCCCTCCTTTTAAAATATTTTCAAAGGTTTCTCCGCAAAAAAGTTTTTGAAAACTTCCTCGATTATCAATTCTCGAATCTCTTCTTAAAACTTTCAAGTCATTTAAATTGTCCTCAAGTAAAGTAAACATTTTTATGAGACCCAATATAAATTATGTGAGAGTTTTTTTTCTGATATAAGTTTTTTCAAATATTGAAGTCTTATAAAATCGTTTTTTAAAAATTTTTTTTTATTTTTTAGTGATTCTTCTATCTTAAGAATTGTATTCTCAATTTTTTCAATTGGCTGGTGATTAGGCGCGAGGGTTGCAAATAATTCAAAGTTTACTTTATAGGATCTTGGGTCGTTAAAAGATTTTTCTGAAAACTTTACTGGAACATTTCCAAGAACCTTACTTGTTATTTTAGCTAGTTCAAAAACTTTATAATTCCAATTTTTTGAACCAACATTAATAGACAAAAAAGCTCCTCCTTGATTATTTTCTCGGAATGACGCCCACTCAATGGCTCGTGCCATGTCTTTAACATGAATTAAAGGTCTCCATGATTGTCCATCAGACAACAATCTTATTTCATTATTTAGAAAAACTGAGGAAACAAAGTCATTCAAGACAAGGTCAAGTCTTAGCCTATCACTATAACCACATGCGGTGGAAAATCTTAAGCAGGTTACAATAAAATTATCTGATGCAATTTTTGATAATTCTTTTTCAGTATCTATTTTGGATTTTGCATAACTCGTTAATGGGTTAAGAGTGGAGCATTCTTTTTTTTCAAAGTCTCCAGCTTTACCATAAATCGAGCAGCTCGATGCATAAACAAATCTTTTCACACCCAATTTTTTTGCATGCAATGCTACTTTGATAGCAGAATTAAAATTAACCTCTTTAGTTATATCTTTGAATTCATCACCCATCGGATCATTTGATAGTGCTGCTAAGTAAATAACGGAATCAAAATTTTCAAAATCAAATTTCTTTGTTTTTCTTACATCACCATATATTTGATGTCCTAGCTCTTTAGTTTTATTAATTAAACAGTTTTGGAAATAACCTGTATCAAACCCAATATATTTTTCTACCTTACCCTTTAAATGATTGGATACGACTGTGCCAACGTAACCTAGATTTCCAAAACAAAAAATTTTCATTTATTAATTTTTTACCATAGCTTCCATGATGCTTTTCCAGACGTCCAGACTCTCTCCAGGTAATCTTTGTCTCTTTTTGTATCCATACATTGCCAAAATCCATTGTGCACATATGCAGCTAATTGTTTTTGTTTTGATAACTCTTCTAAGACATCAGATTCCAATGAAGAATCTGGTTTTTTAATTAAACCTAAAACCTCTGGCTCAAAAACCATAAAACCTCCATTTATCCAGCCCTCACCTGCAGAAGGTTTTTCAATAAACTTTTTTACTAATTTTTCGTTATCTAAAATTATACCCCCAAACCTAGCAGGAGGTCTTACCGCTGTAATTGTTGCAAGTTTTCCATGCTCTTTGTGAAACTTTAAAAGCTCTTTAATATTGACGTTTGAAACTCCATCTCCATAAGTACACATAAAGGTCTCGTTATTAATATATTTAAAAAGGTTTTTTACTCTGCCACCAGTGCTTGTATCTATTCCAGTCTCAACTAAACTGAGATTCCAATTTTCAAAATCCTCTCTTATAACTTTCTTTTCCTTTTTTTTTATTGAGATAGTTATGTCGCCAGAGTAATCTATATATTCTAAAAAAAATTTTTTTACTAAATCACCTTTGTAACCAAGTGCAATCAAAAAATCATTAAAACCATAAAAGCTATAAATTTTTAAAATATGCCATAAAATTGGCTTGCCTCCAATCTCTATCATTGGCTTTGGCTTTGACTCGGTCTCTTCGCTAAGTCTTGAGCCCAGGCCTCCGGCTAGAATTAATGTTTTAATTGATTCCATTGTTTAGGATTTTATTTTATAAGCATAAGAATTAACATTAAAATTACAAAATTAAAAAAAATTTTTAAGTTTAGCAAGAAGAATAAAACCTATATGAGGTGAGTGTAAAAACTTATTCATCTTAATTTTATTTAAAACTTCATTTATTGATAAGGTTAAAGTTTTTATACCTTTTTCTGGCACTGCGTTAATATCCCGGTAAACATCCTTACAAAAAAAACAATATGCTTTATTTGAAAGTCGACCATAGTCAACATCTACGCAGGCAATCTGATCAACAACCCCATCTGCTTTATACCCAGTTTCTTCTAATAGCTCATTAACTGCTGTTGCTTTTGGTTTATCTGGTTTTTTAAATATTCCACCAGGTAACTCAAGAGTAATTTTTTCAACAGACGGTCTAAATTGTTCTACAAGAATAATTTCTTTTTTTTTATTTAAAGCAATTATTGATGCATAATTATGTATATCAATTGAATGGTAGACTGATCTGTTATCACCCAACATTACAGTTTTTTCAACTACAGTAAACCATTCTGATAATCTTTTTCTTTTTACATCAATTATTTGCATAAAATTTTATAAGCTTGTCATTAAGCTTACCTAAAGATGGTGAATCTAAGAAAAAAATATGCTGATCATTTGTTATGTCAAAATTATAAATCCATTTTCTTTTCAAAAAATCATTCAAAAATTGGGCGTTGGCTGATCGACCATCAATTAGAATTATAGTCCCTGGGATTAGAAAATATTCAATTCTTAAAATATCAGCCACTATCGGCATTATATCTTGATGCCCATAACTAAAGTTATTTACTTTACCTTTAATGTTAAATATGTCAGGGCCATCAATATAAATGAAGTCTGGGTTACATATTGGAAAATTTGAATATTCAATACAATATTTGCCCTGATAAATGCCAACATTGCAATCAGAGTAACAAAATTTAATATTTTCTAATTTTTTATCTTTGAAAAAATGAACCATTCTTTTTTTTGTATGTGCTAAAAATTTCTTTTCATTATCTACAGTAAAAAGTTTAAAGGGGTCTGCTCTCCTCAATTCTTTCAATTCATCCTGATATTTTTTTTTTAAGTTGTCCAACGCGATTTTTATAAAAAGCGTAGACCAGCCTGAACCTAATTCCAAAACAGTTGTTCGTTTATTAAGTAAAATAAAACTATATAATCTGTATAAATCTCGAATCTGAGGTTTGTAAGGTTTTGGTTCCTTCATTGAGTTTGGATTGATTTCTTTATTCTCAACCCTAGAAAATTCCTTTCTAAGTAAATCAAAGAATTTTTCATTATTTATAACTTCCTTAAAGAAAGTAAAAATCTCTCTTTCATCAATAATTTGATCAGGTATTTTAATTTTATCTTTTAAGTTCAATTTCATTTTAACAAATGCTACCGCAGTCTAATTAGTTAGGCTAATTAGACAAATTTATACTTTTTAGAAGGTTATATTTTTTCCAAAGAAGTATTTAAAACACTAGTTTTAATTTTTCTTTGCATA
>MDSZ01140075.1_pt1 | contig 11824 bp, 9 predicted proteins | sample 811201 | NCBI WGS metagenome assembly MDSZ01 (sample SAMN05326647, study PRJNA326480) | marine metagenome | isolation source: seawater | place: Indian Ocean: North | collected 2010 | reverse complement strand
TTTATGTATTTTTCCTGAGATTGTAACATGGTTACCTGATAAAATAATGGGTAAAGACCTTGGATTCTAAAAAAAAAATAAGTAGAAAAATTTCAGTTGCTCCAATGATGGACTGCACAGATAGGCATGATCGTTTTTTTATGAGACTTATGAGTAAAAACGTAATGTTATATACAGAAATGGTTGCCACTAAATCAGCAATATATGGAGATAGAAAAAAAATTTTATCTTTTAGTGAAGAAGAAAAACCTTTAGCTTTACAAGTGGGCGGTTCAGACAAAAAAGAATTAGCTGAAGTTGCTAAAATAGCAGAGGATATGGGTTATGATGAAATTAATATTAATTTAGGTTGTCCAAGTAAAAAAGTTCAAAAAAATAGATTTGGTGCATGCTTAATGAAAGAACCAGATCTTGTTGCAGAATGTATTAACGCAATGGTAAATTCTTGCAAGATACCTGTTACAGCAAAAACAAGAATTGGATTTGATCAAGTGGAACAATTTGATTATTTAAATAATTTTGTAAGTAAAATAAATATTGCCGGATGTAACACGATTATTTTACATGCTAGAAAAGCAATTTTAAAAGGATTATCTCCAAAGCAAAATTTAAGTATCCCAAAGTTAAATTATAAAATGGTTTATGATATAAAAAAAAAAAATCCAAATTTAGAAATAATTATAAATGGTGGAATAACAAAAATTGATCAGATAAATAATCATCTTAATTATTGTGATGGTGTGATGATAGGCAGACAGATTTATCAAAATCCTTTTTTTTTAGTAGAAATAGAAAAAGAAATTTTTAATAATCAAAGTAATCCAACAAGAGAGGACGTAGCTAAAAAACTTTTAGAATATTTAGAAAAAGAAGTTAAACTCGGAACAAAAGTTAATCATATAATGAGACATACAGTTGGACTTTATCATGGTCAAATAGGTTCCAAAGAGTGGAAAAGATATTTAAGCGACAATATGATGGCTCGAGACTCAGATTTTCAAAAATCTAAACATATAATGACAATTGCTCAAAATAATGAAAAAGCAAATCAGGTAAACGTCTAATGGAAATTTTAAATTTTAGTGGAATGGCTAACTTATTACTTGTGCTTGCAGTTGCTGCAGCCGTTGCCGGATTTATGGCTGGACTTCTTGGTGTAGGTGGTGGAATTATAATGGTTCCTGCTTTGTATTATGCTTTTTCAGTTTTAGATTTTGATATTACAACAAGAATGCACTTATCGGTTGGAACTTCATTAGCAATCATTATTCCAACATCAATTATCTCAACAAAAACTCATATGGAGTATGATGCTGTAGATTTTAAAATGGTCAAATCTTTTGGCCTTTATATTTTAGTAGGGGTGATTGGAGGGACGTTTCTTGCAGTTAATATGAAAACTCCTGGATTAGTTTTATTTTTTTCAATATTTGCTTTTATAGTAGGTCTTTTTTTTATTTTCTTAAGGGAACAACTTGTAGAAAATCCAAAAGTAATATCTAATATTGTTAAAAAAATATCTGGTGTAATTATAGGTTTTATTTCTGTGCCTTTAGGAATCGGTGGTGGCTCACTAATGGTCCCTTTTATGAGAACATTTGGTTATGATATAAGAAAATCAATAGGAACAGCAGCAGCAGTTGGATTTTTGATTGCAGTCAGTGGAACAATTACTATGATTACAGGTGGAAAAATTGTCGATAATGTCAATTCACCTTTTAGTTTTGGTTATATAAATCTTTTGGGATTTATGGTTTTTGTTCCTGTGACAATGATTACAGCTCGACTTGGTGCAAAAGCAGTTTATAAAATTGATAAAAAAATACTTAGTAAAATTTTCGGGACTTTTTTAATAATTGTTTCACTAAGATCATTTATTGAATATTTAAGTATAAATTAATTCTTTAAAAATATGTTTAATTTAAAAGATATAATCTCATCAATAGCCGATGTAGGAAAAAAACTTTTTAAAAAAAGGGAGAGTATTAAAAATAATGATGTTGAGTCTATTATATCTTTATGTGATGATCTAATTTCTAACAAAGGTGCCGCTTTTGGAATAACTGTTGCAAGAGACATTACAGAATTATACCAGACTCTATCAGAGGAAAAAAAAATATTATTTTTTAAAAAAATCAATGAAAAGTATAAACCTAGTTTTACAAAGGTTAATCAAGCAATAGATATTTATAAAAATTCTCAAAATGAGAAAACTTTATCAGATCTATTTAAGGTTTCTGAAGGTAGAAGAAGAGAGCTTTTTAGAAGAATGAACATGGCGCCTAACGGAACAGCAATAATTGTTTCATTGAGAGAAGATTTATTAAGAATATTAAAAAATAACCCTGATTTGATTCCTTTAGATAATGACTTGAGACATTTATTTAGAGCTTGGTTTAATCCTGGATTTCTAAAACTTGAAAAAATAACCTGGAATACTAAGGCAGCAGTTTTGGAAAAAATTATTACATATGAAAGAGTTCATCAAATGAAAGATATGAATGAACTTAAGAGAAGATTAGGCGAAGATAGAAGATTTTTTTCCTATTTTCATCCTGCGCTTGAAGATGAACCAATTATTTTTGTTCAAGTTGCTCTCACTAAAGGTTTGGGTAAATCTATACAAGAGCTCTTAAAACCAACAGCTGCTGGTGAAAAGAAGAATGATACAGCAACATTTTACTCTATAAGTAACTGCCAGGAAGGTTTATCAAGAGTTACCTTGGGTAATTTTTTAATTAAAAGGGTGGTATATGAGATACAAGAGGAATTGCCTCATATCAAAAACTTTGGAACTTTGTCACCTATACCTGGCTTTAGAGATTGGTTTTCATACTTAGAAGAAAATAAAATAAAAAATATTTTACAAGACTCAAAGGAACAAGATATTTCTTTTTTAAAATCAAATGATTTAAAAATAGGTGATAAAAGAATTATTGAAAACAATAATGCAATTAAAAAATTAGTTGCTCATTACATAGTCAATGAAAAAAACCACAAGGGATTACCTATTAACGAAGTTAGTAGATTCCATTTAGGAAACGGAGCAATAGTAGAAGATATAGTTATCAATGCGAATATTTCTGAAGTTGGTTTTGAAAGATCATTTGGAATAATGGCAAATTATCTTTATGAATTAAAAAATATTGAAGAAAATCACGAGAACTACATAAATAATAAAAAAGTAATTGTTTCTGAAAAATTAAATAAATATTTATCTTAAAAAATAATGAGGTAGGGGTGGCTTCAGTCTCCCTCTACCACCCTTGGTAACTTTATAAATGATTCTTCAATATTTTTAATACACTTATTAATTGAAAATAGATTTTATCCACTGGATTAATTTATTTGAAAACTTACTTTTCTTTAACTTATTATTACTATTCTTCGAGTTAATTATTTCTATGTTTTTATCTGTAAATAATAAATTCACAAAGGGATTATTTTTTATATTAATTTTATGTTCTTGAGGTAGAAAAGAGAATCGATTTAAATTATCATTTTTCCACCATTTATAGTGCATACTAACATATATTGGTATTTTATATTTACTATTTAAATTATGTAGATCACTTAATATATCCTCTTCACCACCTTCAATATCAACTTTAATGAGTGAAATATTATTTGGATTTATTTTATATTTATTAATAACACTATCAATTGTAATAGTCTTAACTTTAATTGAATGATTCAAAGAGTCACTTTTATGAATTTGTGAAGTAGAGTCATTCATTTTTGAACCAGTCATAAATATATTTTTTCCAAAATTGATATTCAATTCATCTTTATTGAAGATAGCTTTATTTATTAATGTATAATTATTGTTAATACAGTTGTTAGATAGATTTAATGATAAATCTTTGATTGATAAACTGTCAGCTTCTATTGAATAAACATGTTTAGATTTTCTACACCCATACATGCTTGTTGTTCCTATCCAAGCTCCAATATCTATAAAAATTTTATCTTTATTTAAATATCTATCAAACACTTGAAATGTATCTGACTCCCAAGAAGGATAAATATTCTCCCAAAAATCTGAATTTTCTGAAATTGATTTATCAATTAGAAATTTTTCATTGTTTTTTCTTGTAATACTAAAATTATTATAGATATGAGTTAAAAATAATTTACTAATAGTAGAATAGCTATTAGTTCCGTAAATATATTTTTCATATGCATTATAAAATGAATTATTTTTGTACCAAGGTAAATGTTTTGCTGTAAAATTACCTGCAATTCTTATCCGTTTAGAAGATTTATTTGAGGCTAGTTTATTAATTAAACAAAATGTTGTGTCTATTTCTGCATCGTATAGCTCATAATTTGTATCATCAATTTTTTTGTCCCAAAATTGTTTTTCCCAATCATAGATACTTAAGTCATTATAATATATAGAGCCATACATTTGGTCAAAATCATTGATATTTAAAGCAAAACCAATTTTATGGCATTCAAATTTGTCAGATAAGTTCAATAATATTTGAATGAAGTTTTTTGGTAAATTGATGTTAAATTCTAAATCCGGATCAGTTATTATAAATTTATTTGGGAGAGAATTATAGAAATCTTTGTAATTTTCAATCCAGGGGCCTTTATTTTCAGAGTTCCGTACTACTTTGTATTTAGTTGTATTTAAATAATTAATTGTATTAGGCTCTGAAGAATTATTATCCATTATGATAATATCTTTTAAAATACTAGGATTTATTTTTTCTAGTTGAGTAATTGTATTTTGAACATATTTGTAATTATTAAAAGAGATAATTATAATTGGAATATCTATCATATTAGAACTTTATATTTTTTGATCATATTCTCCAATTTTGCCAGTTTCTTTAAGTAGATTGTCGATAAAATTAAATATCTTTTTTTTTCTATTATCTGAAGTTGGACTTTCAGTGACAACAACTAAAGACGGTTTGTTTGATGAGGCTCTTATAAGTCCCCATGAGCCATCATTAAAGGAAAATCTAATTCCATTTACAGTTAAAATTTCAATGATTTCTTGTTCATCAATTTTAATTTTATTTTTTTTGATTTCAGTTATTTTATTTATTAAATTTTCAACTACTTGATATTTTTCCTCGTCTTTACAAAAAGGAGCCATAGTAGGACTTTGAAATGTATTTGGTAATTCATTAATAATTTCGCTAATCATTTTTTTTTGATTCACAAGTAAGTGACATATTTGTATTGCTGAATTAATTCCATCATCATAACCAAAACCTAAAGGTTTATTAAAAAAAAAGTGGCCGCTTTTTTCAAAACCAGCTAAAGCTTTTTCAGTATTAACTTTTCTTTTAATGTGAGAATGTCCTGTTTTCCAATATATTGTTTTACAATTATTTCTTAATAATATTTTATCCTTTAAAAATAATCCTGTAGATTTTACATCAACTATAAACTTTGAACCTCTATGTATTGAAGAAAGATTTCTTGCAATTAATAATCCAATTTTATCAGAAAAAATTTCTTCTCCTCTATTATCTATAACGCCAACTCTATCTCCATCGCCATCAAAACCAAAACCTATATCTGCTTTATTATCTTTTACTGCTTTACTTATTTCGTGTAGCATTTTAAGATCTTCGGGATTTGGATTATATTTTGGAAATGTCCAATCTAAATTGCAATCTAGCTCTATTACCTCACAACCAATACCTCTTAAAATGTCTGGAGCAAATATTCCAGCTGTGCCATTTCCACATGCAACAACTGCTTTAATTTTTTTATTAAGTTTATTTTTTTTTATCAAATCATCTTTATAAATTTTTTGGAAGTTATCTATAATTTTTTCATTACCCTTTCCCTCTATAAATTTTTTATTTAACGTTATATCTTTTAACTCTTTCATTTCCTCTGGTGCATGAGTTAAACCTTTTTCAATTCCCATTTTAACTCCCGTCCAACCATTTTCATTATGACTAGCAGTAACCATTGCAATAGCATCAGCTTTTAAATTAAATTGCGCAAAATAGACAGTAGGTGACAAAGATAAACCTATATCTTCAATATTACACCCTGTTGAAATTAATCCTTTTTTTAAATTTTTTTTTATTTCTTCACTGTAAGATCTATAATCGTGACCAACTATTACTCTTGGATTGTTTTTTTTTGTATGTTTTATAATTTGAGTTCCTAGGCCTTTGCCAAGATTTTCTATTCCTGCTTGATTTATGTCTTTTTTATAAAGCCATCTTGCGTCATATTCTCTAAAACCATAAGGATCTATTTTTATATCTTTGTTCATTGCTTATGTTTCTTACATTTTTTTCAATTTTTTTATTGATTTTTTTTTTAAATGTTCTATAAATGTTCTGTTGATTTATAATTTATATAGTGTATCAACAATTATAACATACAACATCTAGTTGTTTTGTGTAAAATAAACATTAAAAAAACTAATAAATATGAACAAAGTTCTATCACAGGCATTAAAGAAAGCTGTCTCCGAATATAGCCCTAAGAATATTGATCTAACCAAAGAAAAAAGACCTGATTTGTTCTCTTTAAATAATGAGACGGAATTATTTCAGAATGAAAAAGGAATTATCATTAAGATTGATAGATCAAGAGACTCAAATTTAACTGACTTTGGTAAAGCAACATTAAAAGATAGATATTTGGGTCATAATGAGTCTTTTCAAGATTTATTTGCTCGTGTTGCAAGTTCATACGCTGACGATAATTTACATGCTCAAAGAATATATAATTATATTAGCAATCTTTGGTTCATGCCTGCCACACCCGTTTTATCAAATGGAGGAACAAAAAGAGGATTACCAATTTCATGTTTTTTAAATGAAGCCTCAGATAGTTTGGAAGGAATTTTGGATCTTTGGAGTGAGAATGTTTGGCTTGCTGCAAAAGGTGGGGGGATTGGAAGTTATTGGGGAAATCTTAGGTCCATAGGTGAAAAAATTGGTAAAGTTGGAAAAACATCAGGAATAATTCCATTTATTAAAGTTATGGATTCTTTAACAATGGCGATTAGCCAAGGTTCTTTAAGAAGAGGTTCTGCTGCATGCTATCTTCCCATAGATCATCCAGAGATTGAAGAGTTTATCGAAATGAGAAGACCAACCGGTGGTGACCCAAATAGAAAATCATTAAATCTTCATCATGGAGTTTTAGTTTCGGATGCATTTATGAGAGCCGTAGAAACAGATGATCAATGGGCCTTAAAAAGTCCAGCAGATGGAACAATTCAACAAACTATTTCCGCAAGAAATTTATGGATCAGACTGTTAACAGCAAGAATTGAAACTGGAGAGCCATATATTATTTATATAGATACTGTTAATAGACAAATTCCACAACATCATAAACTTGCAAATTTAACAGTTAAAACTTCTAATCTTTGTAGTGAAATAACTTTACCAACGGGAGTAGACAAAGATGGAAAAGACAGGACGGCAGTTTGTTGTCTTTCATCTCTAAATTTAGAAAAATATGATGAATGGAAAGATGATAAATTTATAATTAATGATGTTATGAGATTTTTAGACAATGTTTTATCAGATTTCATTGAAAAAGCTCCAGACCAATTTTCTGATGCAAAATATTCAGCTCAAAGAGAAAGAAGTGTTGGTTTGGGTGTAATGGGTTTTCATTCATACTTACAAAAAAATAAAATACCAATAGAGTCAGTAATGAGTAAAGTTTGGAACAAAAAAATATTTAAAAATATTCAAGAACAAGTAGATCAAGCATCTAAAGACTTAGCTGAAGAAAGAGGTGCTTGTCCAGATGCTGCAGAATATGGTTTTAGTGAGAGATTTTCAAACAAAACTGCAATTGCTCCAACGGCTTCAATTTCAATCATTTGTGGTGGGGCATCACCAGGTGTTGAACCAATAGCAGCTAATAGTTATACTCACAAAACTTTGTCAGGCTCTTTTAATGTTAAAAACAGGTATTTAGAGGAAATTTTGGAAAAACATGGAAAAAATACAGATGAAGTTTGGTCAAGCATTACAACTAATCAAGGTTCAGTATCACATTTAGAATTTTTAACAGATTTAGAAAAAGATATATTTAAGACTGCTTTTGAATTAGACCAAAAATGGATAATAGAGTTGAGTGGTGATAGGACCCCTAATATTTCACAAGCTCAATCAGTTAATTTATTTTTGCCAGCCGATGTTCATAAAAAAGAATTACATAGAATACATTTTGATGCATGGAAAAAAGGTTTAAAAAGCCTTTACTATTGCAGATCAAAATCAATTCAAAGAGCTGAAAATGTCAATGATTCTAAATCAACTGACGTAACAGCTAATGTATATAAATCAAAAAATAAACAATCTAGCGAACAACCAGAATACGAGGAGTGTCTTTCATGTCAGTAGTAAAAAAATTAGAAACAGAAAATAAAGAAATAATTCAACCAAAAAAAATGGGCTTATTGGTTGAAAACCCGGTCTATAAACCATTTAGATATCCTTGGTGTTATGATGCATGGTTAACTCAACAGAGAATTCATTGGTTGCCAGAAGAAGTTCCACTAGGTGATGATGTTAGAGATTGGCAAAAAAATTTATCACAACCTGAAAAAAATCTGTTAACACAAATATTTAGATTTTTTACTCAAGCTGACGTTGAGGTTAACAATTGCTACTTAAGACATTACACGACAGTATTTAAGCCAACCGAAGTATTAATGATGATGACAGCTTTTGCTTCTATGGAAACAGTTCATGTAGCTGCTTACTCTCATTTATTAGATACAATTGGGATGCCAGAGTCTGAATATTCAGCATTCATGAAATATAAAGAGATGAAGGATAAATATGATTATATGCAAGGGTTCAACGTAAATTCAAAAGAAGATATTGCAAAAACTGTTGCTGTATTCAGTGCTTTTACTGAAGGATTACAATTGTTTGCAAGTTTTGCTATTCTTTTAAATTTTCCAAGACACAATAAGATGAAAGGAATGGGTCAGATTGTTACTTGGTCAGTCCGTGACGAAACTCTTCATTGCAATTCAATGATTAGGATTTTTAAAGAATTTATAAAAGAAAATCCTGAAATCTGGACACCAAAATTAAAAAAAGAAATTTATGAAGCTTGTAGAACAATTGTAGAGCACGAAGATGCTTTTATTGATTTAGCTTTTGAAATGGGACCAATGGAAGGTCTAACAGCGCAAGAAGTAAAAGATTATATTAGATTCATAGCTAATAGAAGATTAGACCAACTTGGTTTAGAAGCAATTTATAAAGTAGATAAAAATCCTTTAACCTGGTTGGATACTATGTTAAATGCCGTTGAACATATGAATTTCTTTGAGGGACGTGCTACTGAATATTCTAAAGCATCTACACAAGGATCTTGGACTGAAGCCTTTAGTTAAAAATTGAAGTATAAAAAATATTTTAGAAAAACAAGCCTTAAACAAGACAATATTGGAAGTAAATTTCTTAATGAAGTTGCTTCGAAGAAACCAAAATATTTTCTAGAAATAGGTGTATTTCATGGCGTTACAGCTAGAAACGTTTGTGAATTATTACACAGTATTCATGGTCAAGATTTTAAGTATGTAGGATTAGATTTATTTGGAGAAAACGACGAAAATTCAAAAGAAATAATTCCAAGTACAAAATTTAAAAATCCTTTTAAAAATATATATTTTAAATATATTTTGAGAAAAGATCCATATTCAATTGAAGCTGTTAGTGATTTATTAAAAAAATTTAAAAATAATGTGCAACTGATAAAGGGTAATTCAAATCATTTATTAAAAAATATAGATATGACAAAAATTGATTATGTTTTTTTAGATGGTGGACACGCATATGAAACTGTTAAAAATGATCTTTTTTACTCTTATCCAGTTTTAGAAAATGGTGGAACTATACTATGTGATGATTATGATTTATCATATGCACCTGGAATAAAGCAAGCGATTGATGAATTTATAATAAATAAAGATTTAAAATCTGAAATACTTTTTGATAGGTTTGCAAAAATTGAAAAAAAATAAAAAATTAAATAGGTTTAAAAGAAATAAAGATAATCTATGTGAGGAATGTAAAAAAATAGACGAAAGTGTTCTTCAAAATCTTATTTTGACTGGTTTTAAAATATGTAATTCTTGTAAGATTTCTAAAACTTTATTCCCAATTTAGGTTGTATAATTAATTGGCAATGTATCCATTTGGCTCATTACAAATGTTATTGAAAGAAAGACAATTATAAGAAAAGATAAAAAAACAATTCCGAAGGATTTAAAATTAGATTTTAGATTTAAGATTTGTTTTGTTGATATGATTAAACCAGCAAAGATCCAAAATTGAGTTAAAAATATTATAGGTATCATTAAATCAGGAGTAACTGCAAAAAATCTTAAAATACCTGGGGCGTGAGCATAACCTACGCCAATCAAAATTTTTTTAAAAGGAGCATTTGTTTCTTTGTCTGGAAATAATTTTACACCCACAACAAATATGAATATAGACCATACAACCCAAGTAAGTATTGCAGTTAATCCAGACATTGCAACAGCAGTTTTTATAATAGTGTTAGCGGCTACTGCTCCAGCTATTCCATCAAGTATCATTATTAAGCCTGCAAAGTATATTGCTGCCTCACCAAAATTCTTATTATCTTTATATAGTGATTTATCTAATTTAATAGATCGAACAATTATATTTAAAAATTCACCAAACATTTTTTTTATTTTTAGAGCCCTATAAAGACTTTAATATTTTTAGTGGGGAAAGTAAAATTCCCCACTATATTAATTTAACCTTTTGAAACTTCTCGCGTATTAGCGTTAAAAGATTCTTTAAAAGGAATATCTACAATTACTGCATCAACAGGCTGTCCTGGAGTTTCAGAATATTTTTCAGGCAAATGGACTTTATATTTTGTTCCAACTTTACCTTTTGGAAAGCCATTTGCGTTTAAAGTTCCATCAAATGGAACATATCCCATAGCAATATTTTTTTTCTTTTCAGGATGATACCAAGGAGATGTAATAAATCCGATTGGATCTCCTCCATCTGCATTTGAAATCAACCAAAAATCAGGTGCATAATCTTCTATAGGTTTGCCACCTAATTCAAAACCAACTAACTGAAGCTTATATGGTTTTTTTCCTGCTTTAATTTCTGCTCCCATTTTTTCTAAAACAGTTTTGCCAACATAATCTGCTTTCTTATTCCACTCTCCTTTACCAGATAACGAAACTTGATAACCAAGATTACATTGAAAAGGATTGTGTTCTGTATCCATATCTTGTCCCCAAGAAAGAATTCCTGCTTGAATTCTTCTATGATGTGCTGGTGCAATTACCATTAGATTATGTTTTTTTCCTGCTTTTAACACAGCATTCCACATATCGTCAGCATACAGAGTAGCATTTCTTAAATAAATTTCATAACCTGCTTCACCTGAAAACCCTGATTGAGAAACAACACAACTTCTGCCACCAATTGTTGCTTCTGCTAAACCATAAAAAGGCATGTTATCTAAATCAAATTGGTCTCCACAAAGATCTTTCATTAAAGCTTTTGATTTTGGACCTTGAATTTGTACAGGACAAGCATCTATTTCTTCAATCGTGCAATTAAATCTTCCATCAGCATTTACACCTTGAAGATACATTCCAATATCAGAGTCAGATAATGAAAACCAAAATTCATCTTTTGAAATTCTTAAGAGTATTGGATCATTTAAAACTCCACCATAAGCATTACATAAAATTACATAGCGCGCTCTCATAGGTGAGATTTTTGTTGCATCTCTTGTTATAACGTAGTTGGTAAATTTTTCTGCATCAGGACCTTTGACTCTAATTTGTCTTTCAACA
>MDSZ01138275.1_pt1 | contig 11825 bp, 10 predicted proteins | sample 811201 | NCBI WGS metagenome assembly MDSZ01 (sample SAMN05326647, study PRJNA326480) | marine metagenome | isolation source: seawater | place: Indian Ocean: North | collected 2010 | reverse complement strand
TTTTCATATTTTTTTCTTCTTAATCCAATTAAATTTATACCCTGCAAGTAATTCCTGTTACCAAATGATAGCCCGAACGGAATAACATCTTTGAGCACTCCCGTCATACCTCCTATCATTGCCAACCTTCCTATTCTTGTGAATTGTTGGACAGCTGAGTTTCCGCCTATAACAACTGAGTCCTCTAAGGTAACATGTCCTCCTAAAGGAACATTGTTTGCTATAACAACATTATTTCCTACTTTACAATCGTGAGCTATATGTGAAGAAATCATAAATAAACAGTTATTTCCTATAATTGTTTTACCGCCGCCTCCCTTTGTGCCTGGATTTATTGTTACATACTCTCTAATCATGTTGTTTTCTCCAATTAGAACACTATTTGACTCTCCTTTGAATTTTAAATCTTGTGGCATAGTGCCTATACTTGCGAATGGAAAAATTTTGGTGCCTTTTCCAATTTTTGTATTTCCCTCTATATGAACATTAGATATTAATTCTACGTCTTGTTGTAGCTCTACATTTGGTCCAACATAGCAAAAAGGACCAATTTTAACATTACTCCCTATCTTTGCTTTTTTGTCTATCACACTTGAATTGTGTATCATTTTAATTTCTATCAACTATAGTGGCTGACCATTCTGCGTCTGCCATTCTTTTTCCTTCTACTTTAGCTGTCCCTTTGTATTTCCAAACTCTACCGTGAGATCTTATTGCCTCAATTTCTAAATGAAGCTCGCAATCAGGTAAAACTGGACTTCTAAATTTAGCTTTTTCAACACTCATAAGATAAACAAGTTTATTATCGTACTCTTTAGGATCTATTCCGCATGCTGTTAACGCCGCAGCTGCTTGACCAAAAGCTTCTACGATTAATACACCTGGCATAACTGGTTGTCCCGGGAAATGTCCTTGAACGTAAAATCCATCTTTTTTTACGTTCATTATTGCTGTTGCAGATTTTAGGTGAACAATTTTTGTAAGCTTGTCTATGAGCAGCATAGGTTCTCTATGAGGGAGAAGTCTTTCAATTTCTTTTCTATCTATAGTATCTTTTTTAATCATTTTTATTTTTTTTTCAAAAATTCTTTTAACGGAACTGCTGGATATCCCATCACTACTGTATTATCAGGGATATCTTTTACTACACCACTTCCTCCACCAATTTTCACATTATTTCCAATTTTAAGATGACCTGAAATGCCAGCTTGACCTCCTATTGACACGTTGTCCCCTAAAGTAGAACTACCTGCAAATCCAACTTGACCAGCGATCATACAGTTTTTTCCTATTTTAACATTATGCGCTAAATGTACTTGATTATCTAAAAAAGTATTTTTTCCAATCTTAGTATTTCCGATTGAACCTCTATCAATAGTGCAAGATGCGCCGATTTCAACATTATCCTCAAGTATAACTTTTCCAATATGTGGAATTCTTAAATTTTTTTCTTTAATAGGGATGAAACCAAATCCCTTCAGTCCAATTTTTGCTCCATCTTGAATAACCACATTATCACTTATCAAAGAATTTTTTATCATTACTTGTGATCCAATTATACAATTTTTACCTATTAATACATTTTGTTCAATAATTGTATTGCTTCCAATTGAAGATGATTTACCAATTTTAACATTTTTTCCAATTAAAACATTGTTACCAAATTTTACTCCTGGATATTTTGATTTATTGGGTTTTTTAAGAGTGCTATCTGGGTAATCTATATCTGCATTGGGGTAAAATTTAGATATTGTTTTTGCAAGTTCATATAGCACGCTCTTTACACAAATTGCTTCACACGATTTTGGTAAAAACTTCGCTAAGCTATCTTTAGTAATACAGCTGTTTGCTTTTGTATTTTCTGCTAATTCTTTATAATGAAGAGAATCAAAAAACGTTAAATCAAATTTACTTGCTTCATCTAATGTTTTAACGTCTCTTACTAAATTTTTTGAATTTGATATCTCTGGAAACAAAATATTTAATTTAAAAGGTCCTTTTCCTTTAAAAAAAAAATTTTTCGACATTAATTTAAATTTAGTGATTTTAAATTTTTATTTAAAAGTTCAATAATTTGTGAGGTTATTTCAAATTTTTTGTTTCCCATTAAAACAGTTTTTTTATCCAGGACTACTGTTATATTATTTTCCTCCATATATTTTCCTAATATAGGATTTAAATTTTTCAACATTTCATCCCCCGCTTTTTTTCTTTTTGCAGCTATGTCTCTGATTGATTTGTCTCTTTCTTTATTAAGTGTAAATACTCTTTTTCTTAATTCATCTGCTTTTTTTTTATATTCTTCCTTATTCAAAACATTTTTCTGGCTTATAATCTTATTTTCTTCTTCTCTAAGTTTTTTTGCAGTCTCATTAAATTTCTTATTAGAATTTTCAAGTAATTTCTTTAAAGTATCTTGAGCTTTTTTTCCTGCTTTACTTTCATTCATTACTTTTGAGTAATCAACAAAATAAACATCATTAGCTACTGCTCTAGTTTCAAAAAATAGAAAAATTGTTATTGTAAATAAAGTTTTTAAAAAATTTTTCATATTTAAAATGTTGTTCCTAATCTAAAATTGAAACTCTGATCTTGGTCAGTATCAGCTTTAGTTATGTTTTTTGAAAAAATAAATGACATAGGCCCTGCAGGAGAAAGCCAACTTGTATTTATGCCTAATGTAGACCTGATTTTGTTAGAATCGTCAATTTTATCACTGTAGTCTACTCCCCAAAGATTTCCAGCATCTAAAAATAAGCCTATTTCAGCGTTACTTTTATCTGGGAAGAAGTTAGGAAAATTTGCTTCTAAATTTACTACTGTAGCGTAATTTCCTCCAATATAATCTTCTCCATCTTTTGGTCCAATTTTACCTGGTTGAAAACCTCTTAGTTTTCTGTTGCTTAAACTTAATCTTTTACTAATTCTTACGTCTTCATTACTAACTGCATTAACCGCTGTAGCATTAAACTTAAATGCTCCAATAATATCATTGTTGAATTCCTTGTAATGGCTAGTTGCGAAACTATTTTTAATCGATGGTTCTTCGGCAAACAGCGGTAGATCTTGGTAGAAAGAAGTATAGTGACCTGAAGTTGGCATAAATGATCTATCTCTTTTATCAGTAGAAAAAGCATAATTGAAAGATAAATCTGTTGAAGTTCCTGATTGTTTTTTTAATAAATCAGACGCTGAGTCATCAGTCGTTAAGTCATCAAAAGTTATATCTATTCCGGGAGAAAAATAAATATCTTTGAATCTTTCATATGAAATATTTGCACCAGCTCCTAGGACTCTGTTTTCAAATCCTGAGTCTTTTTTATCGTTTTTAATGTTTTTAATATTATAAGTAAGGTCTTTACCAGTATAATTATAATTAGTGTCAGTAAATGATAAAGAACCTCTCACTGAGTCCTCGCTAACGTCCGCATTAGCTGATAATTTTATACCTCTGCCTAACCAATTATTTTCTTTTATATTAAATGCAAAAGAGCCGCCATTAGTTCCTATTCCTGCTCCAGCACTTATTTCACCTGTTGGCATTTCTTCAACAGTAATTTTAATTTTTTTTGAATTAGGTATATTTCCATCTACTATTTCCTCTTTCACTGAACCAAATATTTGTCTAGCTTTAAGATTTGAAATAGATTTATCTACTTTGACTTGACTGTAAGGATCACCCTCATCAAGTAATAGTTCGCTTCTTATAACAGCTTCATTTGTAACTGAATTTCCAAATATCTCTATTTTTTCAACTACGACTTTTTGACCCTCAAACACATTTATAACTATCTCTATATTATCATCGTTAAGAATTTCATTTACATTGTGTTCAATAAACTGAAGATCTTCATCATTTATAATCAGGTCTAACTCATCTAATAATTTCTTTACTAAAAAAGGAGAATAATAGCTTCCAACTACTTTTTTATAAATATCATTTAAAGGAAAAAAAACTTTTTTATCAAGCACAGGGTCAATATTAGTTCGGATTTTGTTTATCTTATACCTGGTACCTGCATCAATATTATAAGTAATTTCCGCTTGATAGTTATCTTTTAGCTCTACAATTTCAGATAATACTCTTACGTCGTAATAACCTATAGATTTGTAATAATTAGTTAATAATCTTTTATCTAAATTAATATTTTTTTCATTTACTTTAGTATTTCTAGATAAAAATTTCCAAAATTTTGATTCTTGAGAAGTTATTATGTCTCTGAGTCTTCTATCCCTTACTTTTCTATCTCCTTTAAAATTAATTTTTGATATATTGGTTCTTTCACCTTTATTTACTTCAAAATAAACATTAACTCTTTTTTTTGAAAAAGTTTCTATTTTAGAATTAATCTCCACAAAGTTATAACCAAGAGATGAATATAATTTTTTTATAAGCTTTTCGTCTTCAGAAATAAATGATTTTTTAAATGGTCCATTTTTTTTTGATTTAATATTTTTTTTAATTGCTTCTTGAAATTTTTTAGCTTTTTCTCCAGACACGATAATTTCATTTATTACCGGATACTCTTTCAAATTAACAACTAAAGTCTGATTCTGAATTGATACCTTAATATCTTCAAAGAAATTTGTAGAGTATAAATTTTTTATAATTTGATTAATCTTAAGTTCATCTACATTTTCATTTATTTTAATTTCACCATATACTTTAATAGTTTCATCACTAATTCTTTCGTTTCCCTCTATTTTTACGCTTTTAATAACTTCTGCTTGTGATGAGCTGAAACACATAAGTAAAAATGTTATAATAAATAGTTTTTTCATTTTAATTTTTCTTCGATATAATTTGCATTGCTTTATTTCTCGCCCAATTATCTATTAATAATATAGTTTTTAAATTTTTGGGTTTTTTTATAGCATATTTTCTCATTTTTTGATCTTTTAAAAGAAGCATAAGATAATTAATAATTGAGTAAAAACTAATATTTTTTTTTAAAAATTGATCAACAAATATTTCATTTGCCGCATTTAGAACTATCGGCATTGAAATATATTTGTTCAATATAGGTTTTAGTTTGATTGCAGGAAAACGAAGTTTATCTACTTTTTTAAAATTTAAATTTTCTGAAAATTTTAAATTTGTAGAATTTTTACTAATAGTTTTAACTTTAAAATTATCATTAAACATTGCGTTGCCTATTGGAATTTTCATATCTGGCTCGAAGTATAAAAATTTATATAAACCGTTGTTAAACTTTATAATTGCGTGAACTAAAGATTGAGGGTGTATTAAAATTTCTATTTTTTTTAAATCAATAGAAAAAAGTTTATGCGCTTCTATAACTTCAAATATTTTATTCATTAAAGTAGCAGAGTCCACAGAAATTTTTTTTCCCATTTTCCATTTGGGGTGGCTAACAGCTTGAATAGGTTTCACCTTCTTTATTTTGCTTATAGGTAAATTTAAAAATGGTCCACCTGATGCTGTGAGGTAAATTTTTTCAATCGACGATAATTTTTCTTGATTTATTAAATTGAAAATAGAAAAGTGCTCTGAGTCAATTGGTATTAAATTTACTCTTTTTTTTTTAGCTTTTTTTTGAATTAAGTCCCAACCACAAATGACTGACTCTTTATTCGCTATCAAAATTTTTCTACTCATATTTATCAAATCAAGTGTTGGTTTTAAACCAGCAATTCCAGGAATGGCAGCTATCGCGATTTCTGATAATTTAAATCTGAATTTTTTATAATTTTCTGAATTCAAAATTAGAACATTTTTCTTTTTAAATTTATTTTTAATTTTTAAATAAGTGTGATTATCAAAAACTATGAATACCTTTGGTTTAAACTTTTTAATTTGATAAACAATTTTTTTATAATTTTTAAATCCTGAAAGAGTGTAAATTTCATAATCTTTTTTATTTGTATTAAATAGCTTCAATGTGCTATCTCCAATTGAGCCGGTTGAACCAAATATTGAAATTTTTTTTTTCTTCATTTAGATATTATTGCTAGTAAAACAATTAGTCCTACAGGCACACCAATTAAAATTCCATCTACTCTATCTAGTATTCCTCCGTGGCCTGGCAGTAATTTACCAGTATTTTTAATTGAGGCTTTTCTTTTAAGATATGAAATAAAAAGATCACCTATCTGAACGCTTATTGAAACAATTAATCCAAAAATAATTTTATAAATTAAACTTAAATTCAATATTGAACCTAATAAAAATATGCTTAAAAATATTGAAAATAAGATAGACCCAAAACTTCCAGAAATAGTTTTATTTGGACTAATTTTTGTCAGCTTAGGACCTTTAAACAATTTTCCAAAAGTAATACCGCCTATGTCTGAAGCAATACAAATCAATAATACAATAAATAAAATTATTTTGAAATGAATATCGTTTACAGCGAACATAAGTATTAGCAAAAAAAGACTTATATAAAATAAAAAAAACATATTACTTAAAAAATTATAAAAAATTTGGTGTTTAAATATTTTTGATACAATTTTTGAAAATTCAATAAATGACAATACAAAAACTACAATAGAGACAAAAAGATAGATAATTTTACTGATAAACATTATAGTTAATAAAAAAAGTAGTATTGAACCTGTAAGTAACCTTTGTTTTAATTCTTTGCTCATTTATATTCCTCCAAAATTCCTCTTAACCTTATAATAGTTTTGAATAATTTTCTTTAAGTCTGAGGGTAAAAAATCTGGCCAAAGCTTATCTAAAAAATATAACTCTGTATATGCTAACTGCCACAGCATAAAGTTACTTAACCTTTTTTTTCCTCCAGTTCTAATCAAAATATCAGGATTTGGCAGGTTTGAGGTATAAAGATTATCACTTATTTTTTTTTCACTAATTTTGCTTCTAATTTTTCTAAAGGCATTTACTAGCTCTTTCTTTGAACCATAATTTAATGCTAAATTAACAATTATTTTTTTATTATTTTTTGTTCTATTAATTGTGCTTTTTAAAATAAATTTAAGTTTTTTTGGTAGTTTATTGATTTCTCCGATAACATTAATTTTTATTCCATTCTTAATGACATTATTAATTTCTGACTTAAAATAAGAACTTACTAAATTAAATAAAAAATTTATTTCTGTCTTTGGTCTTCTCCAGTTTTCAGTAGAGAAAACGAAAAAGGTGACGATTGGTAATTTAATTTTAATTGAAGTTTCGACAATTTTTTTTACTTTTTTTACTCCATGAAAGTGACCGAAATTTCTATTCCTTTTTTTTTTCTTTCCCCATCGCCCATTTCCATCCATAATAAAGGCAACATGGTTAAGTTTATTCATAATTGTAAAATTTCTTTTTCTTTATCTGTTGTTATCTTATCTATGGTTAAAATATGATCATCGGTAAGTTTTTGATTGCTTTTCTCATAATTTTTACTTTCGTCTTCAGTCAATTTTTTTTCTTTAAATTCTTTTTTTAATTCTTCATTTCCTTCTCTTCTAATATTTCTTATCGAAACTTTACTTTTTTCTGCCATATTTTTTAAAATTTTTATTAATTCTTTTCTTCTTTCCTCTGTAAGATCAGGAATTCTTATTCTGATAATCTGACCATCAACTTGTGGATTTACACCTAAATCAGATTTTTGTATTGCGCTATCTATGAGTGTTATATTTGATTTATCCCATACTTGAATAGTAATAAGTCTTGCTTCAGGTACTGATACTGTTGCAAGCTGATTTATTGGCATCATCTGACCGTAAACGTCTACCTTAATAGTATCAAGCATTGATGGATTTGCTCTACCCGTTCGTAATGTCGAGATATCTTTTTTAAAAGACTCAATAGTTTTATCCATTTTTAATGAATAATTTTTTTCATTAAAATTTGAACTCATTTTATATTCCTTCGCCTACTTTAAATCTTGCAAAATCAATAATTTCAATTTGCTTATTTGTTTGACTTTCTTTTAAAATATCAGAAACCTTTTTTTTTGGATCCATAATCCAAACTTGATTCAGTAAAGAGTTATCAGAGATAAATTTAGCAATTTTACCTCTTGATATTTTTTCAGCTAAGTCACCCTTTTTACCAGAGTTTATCAATTCTGCTTTTATTATTTCAACTTCTTTATCAATTATTTCTTTACTTATATCTTCACCTTTAATTGCCAAAGGACTTGTTGCTGCTATATGCATCGCAACTTTTTGACCTAGATCCTTGTTATCTGAATTAAGTAATTTTACTACTGAAGCAATTTTTCCTATTTTCTTTTCAACGGCAGAGTGAACATAAAAAAAGTTATGTCCCTTTTTTTTATCAAAAAATTTTGTTCTTCGTATTGTTATTTTTTCTCCGATTTTTGCAATTAAATTTACTAAATTCTCCTCTACAATTAAATTGTTTTTCATTTTTGATTTTTTAATTTTTTCAATATCTGCATTTGATTTAAAATTTATTTCAGATATTTCTTTGCAAAAATTTATAAAATCTTGATTTTTTGCAACAAAATCTGTTTCGCTATTGATCTCTATAATCGAAATTTCACCATTTTGCTCATGAATTAAAGCAAGACCTTCTGATGCATTTCGGCCCATTTTTTTTGAAGCTTTAGCAATACCTTTTTTTCTTAAGTATTCTATAGATTTTTCAACATCTCCTTTATTTTCCTCCAAAGCTATTTTACAATCTTTGAAGCCAACACCTGTAAGCTCTCTAAGTTTTTTTACATTATCTAATAAATTGTTATCTGACATTTATTTTTATATTAAATTTATTTTTTTTTAGATGTTTTAGTTGCGGTCTTTAAAGACTTAGAAAGGGGTTTTTTCGTCTCTTTACTAATATTGTTTTCAACCTCATCTTTTAACTCAATAAACTTCTCTGCGTCCTTAATTGTATTTTTTATTAGATCGCAATATAAATTTATTGATCTTCTCGCGTCGTCATTTCCAGGAATTGGAAAATTTATTCCAGTAGGATCAGAATTAGTATCTAGTACTGCTATAATTGGAATATTAAGCTTTTTTGCTTCGTTTACTGCAAGTGACTCGATATTTGTATCAATTATAAATATTAAACTTGGAATTTTTTTCATTTCGGCAATTCCTCCTAGTGACCTCTGAAGCTTATCTCTTTCTTTTCCAAACTTAATTATTTCTTTTTTGGTAAAACCCATGTTGTCTTTGGATAACTGATCGTCTAAGTTTTTCATTCTTTTAATGGAATTTTGAATTGTATTCCAATTTGTTAACATTCCTCCTAGCCATCTATAATTTACATAATACTGACCTGTTTCTTTTGCTAAAGCACTTACTTGTTCTGAGGCTTGTTTTTTTGTAGATACAATTAATATTTTTCCACCTGACGCAATACATCTATGAACTTCAACTAATGCTGCTTTTAAGAAGTTAACGGTTTGAGTTAAATCTATTATATGAATTGAATTTTTCTCTCCAAAGATAAATTGTTTCATCTTTGGATTCCATCTTAACGTTTTATGGCCAAGATGAACACCTGCCTCTAATAATTGTTTTATGTTTACTTCTGGTACTTTCATTTTTCCGGTTTATCCACCACAACTACTCCATTAAAGGACCGGGGGGTGTTAACCCTTAAAGTTGTGTGCGAAATTAAGCTTTCATATAATTTATTAGTGATAAAATCAAGCTTTTAAAAAGTAATTTTTTTAACGTATTCGTTGTTTTTTACTTTATTAAATAGCTTTAAATCAAATTTTCGTGGATTTTCTAGTTTAAAAGTAATTTTTTTATTTTTTTGATTTAATATTAATTTTATTTCAGTATCGCCCTTTTCATTTAAAAGTTTTTTAAATTCTTTAAAATCAAGCTTTTCATCAACTTCTATTGAAACATTTTTGTAATTATAATTTACTAGCTCATCAAGGGGTATAATTTTTTTAACATTTACTCTTCTTTGAGTGGTGTCAATATCTTTAAATAAAGTTAATACAAATGATTCTCCCTCTTTTAGAATTTCTCTATTTTTTGTAAGAATTTCTGAAAAAATAAATAACTCATATTCACCAGATGTATCACTTAATTTAGCTATAGCAAAAGGTGTTCCTTTTGCGCTTTTTTTTTCTTGAATGCTCATTAAAGAACCTGCAATCAATCCTTCATTATTTTTATTATGCATAAATTCTTTAAATGTAATAATATTAAGTTGTTTAAAAAGACTGTTATAATTGTTTAAAGGATGATCTGAAATAAAAAAACCTAAAGATTTAAACTCTTCATTAAGTAATTCTTTTTTTTCCCAAATTTCATTTTTATCAAAAATAAAATCATTATTTTTACTATCAGTATCGCTTTCAAATAAATTACTTTGTCTGCTCAATTTTTCTTCAAAATAAGCTTTGTTTAATTGAATTATCTTAGGAATTGAATCAATTAGTTTTTTTCTGTTTTTTTCTACGCTATCGAATGCGCCTGATTTTACTAAACCCTCTAATTGAAGTTTATTTATATCTTTGGGGCTCGCTCTTTTAATAAAATTCATAAGCGAACTATATTTTCCATTTTTTTTTCTTTCGCTAACTAAATTTGAGACCGCTTCAAAGCCAACATTTTTTACGGCTCCCAAACCATAAAATATTTGACCTTCTTCAGTCCTAAAATCAGCGAAACAACTATTTATATCAGGTCTGACCACTTTAACTTTCAATCGCTTAAGTTCGTCAACAAACTCTCTTAATTTACTTGTATTAGTTAGCTCAGTTGACATTGTTGCTGCAATAAATTCCTCTTTAAAATAAGTTTTTAGATAAGCGGTTTGATAAGCTATCAATGCATAAGCTGCGGCATGACTTTTGTTAAAACCATATTCTGCAAATGGTTCAATTTTAGTAAAAATATAATTTGCTAAATCCTTTTTAATTCCTTTATTAGTTGCGCCGTTAACAAACCTTTCCTTTTGTCTCTCAAGTTCAGCCCTTTTTTTCTTACCCATTGCTCGTCTAAGAATATCAGCTTCTCCTGCTGAAAATCCTGCTAAGGTTTGAGCTATTTGCATTACTTGCTCTTGATAAATAATGATACCGTAAGTAGACTCAAGTATATTTTTAAGACTTGGATGAATATAATCTGGTTTTTTAAATCCATTTTTACAATCATTATATATTGGTATATTGCTCATTGGACCAGGACGATAAAGAGCTACAAGCGCTATTATATCATCAAACTTATTTGGTTTCATTTGCTTAATAGCTTCTCTCATGCCAGTACTTTCTAACTGAAATAAACCTGTTGTTTCCCCTGTTGAAAGCAGATTGAAAACTTTTTGGTCATTTAAATCTATTTTTGTAATATCTAAGTTGTTTTTCTTCTTATTTATCATTCTCACAGTCTTATCTATTACTGTTAAAGTTTTTAGACCTAACAAATCAAATTTTACTAGTCCTGCATTTTCAGCGGAGTACATGTCATATTGAGTAGAAGGTAGTGGAAGTTTAGAGGAGTGATCTATATAAAGTGGAATCTGATCTGAAAGCTCATCTCCAGCAATTACAACGCCAGCTGCGTGAGTAGCCATATTTCTATTTAGCCCCTCTAATTTCAACGAAAGCTCTATGAGTTTTTTGACTTTCGAGTTTTGATTAATTTCCTCTTTAAACCTTGGTTCTCTGTTAATAGACTCTTGCAAAGTTAAAGGTCGTGAGGGATCAAATGGTATCATTTTACAAATTCTGTCTACATGCCCATATGGCAAACCAAGAACTCGACCAATATCTCTAAGTGCCATTCTAGCTTTAAATTTGCCAAAGGTAATTATATGTGCAACACCTTTTCCATACTTAGATTTTAAATACTCAAAAACTTGATCTCTTTTCTCCTCACAAAAATCAATATCAAAGTCTGGCATT
>MDSZ01130037.1_pt1 | contig 11825 bp, 9 predicted proteins | sample 811201 | NCBI WGS metagenome assembly MDSZ01 (sample SAMN05326647, study PRJNA326480) | marine metagenome | isolation source: seawater | place: Indian Ocean: North | collected 2010 | reverse complement strand
GACAGACAAATTATGCGTCCAGCACAGAAATTTGATAATAATTTGGGTAAAATAATAAGGCTACACGATGATGGGCGTATACCTAGGGATAATCCGTTTCATGAATTAGGATTTCCGGCTAATACTATCTGGTCCATGGGTCACCGAAATGTTTTAGGAATTTCTTTTTCGCCTAATGATAAGTTGTGGGCTAACGAGATGGGCCCATTACATGGCGACGAATTAAACATAATTTATAAAGGCGCAAATTATGGCTGGCCATTAGTTTCTGAAGGGAACCATTACAATGGAACCCACATACCAAGCCACTCAACTAATAAAAAATTTACCCCACCTGTAAAATATTGGGTTCCAACTATTGCTCCCTCCTCACTAGCATTTATGCCCATTGAAAAAGGAAATAGATGGTCAGGAAATGCATTCATCTCGGGACTAAAGAGTAAAGCTATTTTTCGTTTAGAAATAAAAAATAATCAAATAATAAATGAAGAAAAATTTTATCTTGGAAAGCGCATACGTGCACTTACAATAAGCCATGACATGACGTTATGGTTGATAGAAGACGGCGGCATTGGCAGACTGCTGAAAATAAGATTGATGTAAATAAATACACTCGCAGGCTCCATAGTTTTCAAAGAAAAGAACTATATCAAAGAACCTTACTTGTTTGAAAAAGTTTCGTTAAAACTATCAAAAATACTGTCTAAAGTTGTTTCCGATAGGCAATTTTGTACGATTTTAACTTGCTTTCCTGCTTTGGTTTTCTCTCCATCAAAGGAAATATCTTGGTAATCTTCGTTAATAACTATTTTAAGCCAGTCAGACTTTTTTGCTCGAATAAAGGCCTCCCCATATCTAAATGAACGGACATCGCCAGTAGTTAAGTTAGCAACAGCGAAAGCATTAATATCTAATTCGCAATTTTCTTCAAGTGTAACTCGAGAAACAAATATTTTTTCCTCAGCTTCGGTCAAAAAACCCACTGAATGTAGCCCTATCACTGCGGCAACTAACGAACCCAATGCAAGCTTAAACATAGCAAACCTCTTTAAAAACAATTAGCAAGGATTATACCATCCATCTGATGAATAATATTAAATTTCAGAATAGAATTATAACAAATAACTTTATTTAGTTATCGTAAAAGTGAGATCAGACGGTATTTTAGCACTGCGGACTAATGTTGTTTGACCAAAATTTTTTTCACAGAAGTTAACTACATCAATCTTATTTGCATAAACAATGCCACTGGAAGTTATTAGGCTTTCATCCGAAATTTGTAAATTAAATATCATTGCGGATCTAGCTTTAGGCCAAAGATGCTGCAGAGAGTTGTGAAAGTAGTTTTCCCATGTTTTGATGCAAGTATTGGGAAAAAAGTTATAAGTTCCCGACATAATTACAAAGTCTGTAGCAAATTTAGGAGAAGCTGATCTGTAGAACATACCATTATTTAAAAAATTTTTTTTACAAAATTCAATTACGTTGCAAGATATATCGTAGCCAAAGTAGCTATATTTTTTATAAGCCTCGTTGTTTAATAAATACGCCAGAAATGCACCATACCCACAACCTATATCACTGATTGACCCAGAGTTTCCTTTAGCAAATTGCAAGATTTGCTGAAATATTACCTCAAAGCGGGCCAATTGCCTTCTCTCGGAAAACCACATACTAGCCTCCGGAGTAGGCCCATACTTTGAAAATCTAGTGTCGTAGATTTCTGCTATTTGATCATTTATATCTTGCAACATCACTTACCCTGCCTGTTTCAATATCAAACTGCAAAGGAAATATACTGAGAAACATTATTTTTACATAGTTGAAATTTCTGCCTAAACTAAACCTTTATAGATTGTGTCGTTAATTTAAGGGACGCAGATAAAGAAAGTTTTTAAAATGAAATTTTTCAAAATTACTTGTATTCTGGCATCAACTGTAATTTTAGCAGGTTGCCATACACTGACGGCACCGATAGCAGCATCAAATGGAGCAGCCACAAAGCCATATACAGAAGCCAAAGCATTAACCGTTCTTGAAACGCAGCCCTTAAAGGGATCTGAAAAAGTAAGTATACATGCGTACGCGTACACACGCGGCAGCGATCACTGCTCCAGAACAATCGCACTTAATTTCTCGAGTTCGTTAAGTTATACTCAAACTCTAATCGCCTTAAGAAACCGAGCTCTTGTTACAGGGGCTAACGCTCTTTCAATTACGGATTGGCGTGAACATGCTGGAATTACAAGTTTGACCGGACACTTTTTCGACTGCCATTCCAAGAAAGGCCTGTAAAAAGTTTCTATAATTCATTTTAGTATTTATGGTCGGAACAGCTTCAGGCTGTTTCGACTGATGTTCCAGAAACCGACACGATCACATGCTCTTTTGAGCCAAACATACAATTATTGTACTGGATATTGTATCCTACAATAGCGTTACCACCTGCTTTAAGTGACGCGGCTTTAAGCTCAACGATTGCATCCTCAATTGCATTTTTAAACGTTTTACGATCAATGGTACGAAAGCGTTTTATAAATATAGAAAGAATTTTTTTAACAAAAGAATTTTCCTCAACGACGAAAATACCTTCCCCGTGAACAACACCAAACCTCTTGCGTATTCTTAAATTAGATGAGGTTTCACTTGTAATCAGCATATCCTCAAATTTAGTAAATAAGTTATCGATGCTTTTTACATTTGTAGGGCTATGTGGTTTATTTGCTGCTGACACCTTTTGTTTGACCAATGACTTTACATGACATGCAACGCATAGTCCTTTGTGCTCTCTTGCTACATTTGTTTCCGTAAAACCCATGCTGATTTTACACTCTACACATTGACCCATTGTCTTACCTCCTAATAAAATCAACCATCTTATATGACCTTCTATCGGGTCAGTCGTTCAACCATTTCTGAATTTGTCTGCATCAGTCTCGCTGAACCATTAAATTGTTGCTGAGCCTTAATCATTGAAGTTAATTCATCTGTGATATTTACATTTGATGCTTCTAATCCACCACTTTTTAGCGATGCATAACCGAGGTCTTGAGGAGCGCCAAGTTTCAGCACGCCAGAATTATCAGTCTGAGCAAAAATACTACCACCAAGTTCTTTCAGACCATGCCCGTTAGCAAAAACCCCTAATGAAAGTGTACTTACGGGGTAATACTCTTCAGTTCCATAAGCAACTTGGATACGCCCATTTTCACGGATTTCGAGCTCTGTCATTGGCACCTCATCTTGATGCAATGGTATTTGGATTGGGACTAATTCTTCTAACGTTTCTGGCGTTGGACCAAAATCCCCGTCCACTAAAGGAGAGCCCATTACAAAGGCGTTGTTCGGTGCGCGTAAGAAACCGGAATTATCTAAGCTGAATGTACCGCTTCTAGTAAAAGATGGCATGGTTGTGTTATCGTCTTTTAAAATGAACATCCCATTGCCTATTAAAGCGAGGTCAGTAGTACGACCGGTATCCATGATTGCCCCTTGACCATCACTTCTCCTAGAAAAACCTATAGCAGCACCTTGGCCGACCTTCGTACTATCTACTTTTTCAGGGTTGAACTTGTCACCCAATTCACTGAACGTTAGAGACGTTTTTTTGAAACCACTAGAACTGGCATTTGCAATATTATTTGATATTACAGACAGTTCATGCATGGCAGTAGCCATACCAGATTTAATCAAAGAAAACATTTACTTCTCCTGTTTTCTTTAAATTAGCAATTTATATGCCATCTTATTTGTAAAGCGCCTCGCTGACCACAAGTCACCCTAAAAAGTCAAATAGAGATTTACTTGTTATGCGAGTGAAAGTCGCCTGAGCGGCCTCTTTGTTCGTCATGAGGAACTCAAGCTGTGTAAAGAGTTCAGCCAGATCTGCATCTCTAATATCCGCTATATCTTCTTCTAATGTAATCAGTAGATCCTGAGCAGCAATTTCGTTTTCTTCAGCAATTCGGGCAGATGTAGCAACTTGAGCTCTTGCGGTTGAAAACTGTTCAAATGCGTCCTGTATTTTTTCAATTATCAAATCACTTTCTATTCTGCTTTCTGTAATTTTTTCTACAACAACTGAAGACGATACATCCTTTATTACATTTACAAATGATGTTTCGGGATCAAAATTTGAAGTACTAAAATTACTCAGATTTAATTCTACAGTAGATCCTTGTAAACGAACTCTATTCCCATCTACTATAGAGGCAGAAATTCCAGTACTATTCGTAAGGTCATTTATCTCGCTCACAAGTGGGGAAAAATCATTGCCATAAATTGTGGTATTTATTTTACTAGTCGAATCTCGCGTTGTTAACACAAATTCGAAATCAGTTTCTGATCCAGAGCTTGGGAAAACTAAATCAACGGCCCCACTATCTGAAAATAAATTTGAGGAATGGCCTTTATTTGAGCCTTTTTCCAAGCTTAAAACAAAGTCATCTATCAATTTGAAAATTGACGTTTTTCCCTCACCGTCACTTATATTGTTAAAAATTTCAAGCCCTGAAAAATTTTGCTGAACACTTAGGCTTGGAGAAACCTTAACTTCTCTTCGTAAGGCGGATCCCTCATAAGATACAGAACCATCGGTATTCATAATAAACGGATTTTTATTTCCAGACACACCTCCAAATAAACTATTACCAGAACTATCATTCTGGTTAGCCAAATCAAAAATCTCTTTCTTCAGCACTTGCGCCTCAAGAATTAACAAATCTTTTTCTTTCTGACCAAGCATGTCATTTGCACTTTCGACCGCCATTGTCTGGAAGTTAACGGTTAGGTTCTGCAGTCTATCTAGTGCTACGTCGAGGAACTCTATATCTTTAGAAGCTCTCTTAGCATTTTGCATAAATTGCGTAACTTCAGACTTTTTTTCTTCGGCAGCATTCAGCTTTGATATGTCATGCAAGTTTCCAGACAACTTAAGGTCAACCTTACCGGAACCTACTTGCCCTTGTATTGACTTCAATTCCTGATTAAGTCGGGCAAAAAGCTCTACGTTTTGCTGATGTAATCTTGGCGTTCCAACTGTCATAATTTATAACCACTCTCACATTGATCTCAATAAAGTATCTAGTAATTCTTTTGCTGTACTTAGTACTCTAGCAAGGGCCTGGTAAGCTTGCTGCTGCTCCAGTAATTTAGCCGCCTCTGTATCAAGATCTACGCCTGAAAATTCAGATTTCCGATCTAATGCGATGTCATGAGCTGTTTTTGCATTAATTAAATTTTGCTCAGCAGCTTGGATATTATATCCAGCAGAGGTTATCAAGCTATTATACTGCTCGGTATATCCGCCCTTTCCAGTGCTTTCAGAAAAGGTAGACAATGCAATCATTCTGTCTAAATTTGTACCGTCGTCTTGTCTGTTACTAGAAGTCACAACCTGAAATTCATCGCCAGCACTTACACCTCCATTTAACACCCAGTCAAAATCACGGAACAGAAAATTATTACTGGAACTTATTGTTCTGGAGCCCAAAAGATCGCCCGACTTTGTATCAAAAAGGTCAACAGTCTTAGGGTTCGATGAATTGACTTTTACAGTCATCTCTCTTGGATTAAGTTCTTGAGAAAATGCTTTTACCTCCCCAATAACTGATGGTTTGCGATCGCCAGTACTCAAAATAATTAAATCTTCTCCTGACATACCTTCAATTGAGACAACCTCATCAGCGAGTGATGAAACTTCAGAGATTGTTGTAACTCTACTATTGTCATAATTAGAAAGAACAAGCCCATCCGCATCCAGCACTATTTGAGCTCCCGCTGTAATCAAACCAAAAGTAGCAGAATTATCAGTGGCCTTTAAGCGTATATTTTTTTCATCGACGCTTTCATCGATAACAATTTTCATTTTTGCCATATTGGTATCCGTTGGGACTAGAGAAATAACCACACCTGCTGGAAGTGTGATAGATCCCTGAACGGCTACCCTGTTCCCATCCGCATCTAATGTGGTGGCCGAAGTACTAGTAATTGTATCAGCAGCAGTTTCAAAAGACAGTGAGTAATTAGTGGAGCCAATTACAAGTTCTGCAAAATCGCTTTGGTCATTTTGCGTTAAGTCAAATTCTGCCGTAAATATTTCTGACCCAGAAGTATCCGAAATATGAAAAGCATTCTTTTGTTCTGACGAGTTTGTCGAAGCACATACCACACCATGCCCACTCAATACCCCATCGCGGGCACTCGCAAAAAGTCGAAAATTTGATCCATCTTGCTCAAACCCAACAATCAAACGCTCTTCCTCAGGGCCAGAGATAGAAAATGTTGAGGCAGCAACAATTATTTCTAACGCCTCATCAAAGGAGTAACTTTCAGAGCCAATAATTACATTTGAACCCGATATAGTGTATTCCAAGGAATTGTTGAGTTTTGCAGAGTAGTCTTGTTCACCAACTGTAAATTCAATAATACTTCCGTTTTCTGGAAAACCATCACTTAATGTGAAATCATCCCCAATAAATCTACTTTGGGGAGCTTTTCCCCTAATTTCAGACACTAAGTTAGTAGAAATTATTTTAGATGAAAATTCATTCGTTAGCCTAGGTTTGAACTCGGAAACAATGTTTTCATTAGCGTTGTCGCTCGACAAAGTTAGTTTGTACGAACTTGACGACGCAACTGCTTTTAAGTAATCCGCTTCCAAGAAATTTCCATCTACGAAAGAATTAGCTACAAAGTCAAATTTTGTGGAGTTTTCATCCACATTGTGGGTCTTGTTTATAAAGCCATTCTCAAAACTTTTAGCACTGCTAGACTCTGTCGTACCATCTATGGTCAGCTCAAATGATGATGGACTTTTTAATTGGACCTGTCCTCCCGAAATTAAGTGTTGCCCGTTCGCAATTACCAATGGTGTACTCTGAATTACTTCTCCAAAATTATCAATTTGCCTCGCCGAAAGAGTGCCCGAAGAGATGCTAATGTTTTTTACGGAAATATCATTACCATCTGATTTGGATAGCATTATAGCACCCTCTCCAGAAACGGAGGCCACTATTCCTGTTTCGATAGTATTTTCATTGATTGCAGAAACAAGTTCCTGAGTATTCCTATTTGATATCGTCAAATCCAAGGATAGCGGATCAACGCTATCTCCATAAAGATCAAATTGTATACGCCCATTTGGAATATCAAAAATTTCCAGTTGATTAGTTGCCAAAGCATCTACCCCGGAAACACCAATCTCTGAATTGATTTTATTTGCAATCTGCCCCGCCATCATTCCCTTAGATATTGAAATATCTGCTAAACGTCCTGCTGCCGTGTTTATAGAAATGTCCGAAGGCATTTCCACCCTACTACTGGGAAAACTATTTGCTAACTCAATATCAAAAGTAAAATCGGAACCACCGCCGCCACCGAAATTACTATCGGTTATTGTAACTGTCTCACCATCGACAAAGCCAGAGCCTGTACCCGTTGCGATAACACTTGCATCTCCATCAGAGTCAATAACCACTTTGAAAGTTGCGCCTGAACCATTTCCATTCGTTGTATAGTCTGATGCTCCGATGGTGTAAGTACCAGCCACTCTGTCAGACGTTTCTTTGATTCCATTCACGTCAAAGGTCAAAGATGCACCACCGCCGCCACCCAATTTATCATGAGTAATTGTAATTGTCTCATCATCTACAAAACCAGAACCCGAACTAGTCATTGTAATAGTTGCTGCACCTGACGTATCTAGATCAATGACAAAAGTTGCACCTGACCCGCTTGCTGACGTAGTGTAATCAGTAGCACTAATTACATATGAACCTGCAAATCTACTAGCATCGGGTCCACTCATTCCATCGAAGGCTACTATTGCTCCTGATACATCAGTGACATTTTTAACTTCAGAAATAATTCCTGCCGCATCAGAAAATACTCCAAAATTGTCTGAAAAACCGATGCCAGATATTGTTTTTGTTTGTTCCCCAGACGTTGTAATGCGAGAAATTTCTGCTCCAATATAATTACTATCAGATCCAGTCGCTATGTATTCTGCAGAATATTTAGCTTCTTGCGTAAATCCGTTAGCTTTGGATAACAATTGATTTGCCTCTTCAGCTGACAATGGCTCTCCAGAGAGATGTATACCCTCCCTTGTAAATATCTGTAGTTTAGCTGTACCTTCATCGGAAGCCGTTAGAATGCCAGAGTGGTTATTAAGGTTACCAGAGTTTAATTTTTGCGAACCTAAATAAGGAGGTTGTGCGGCCGATGACACAGATAAACTACTCTCATTTCCACCTGAAAATAACCCAAGGTCAGAAAATGAATAGGAGTCTGTATCAGATTTTAGAGTTCCTTCATTTAAAAGCTCCGAAATTTCCCGATAGTCAGAAACTCTATCTAAATAATTCCCAATAGAAAAAGTATGCTCTGTCGTACCTAGAGTTATTTTCAATTTTGAATTTGCGTCTAAATCCGTAATCGCAACACCAAACTGTATTGAAGCCTGTGATTTCAGTGTTGTTAGATTTGAAATTCTATCTACATCCTCAAGGTACCCTAGAGCACCATTACTTACGAAATTTATAGCGTTTGTAGCATCCATTGGGTAGGAAAATGCTGAGTTAAGCTCAGTCAAGCTATCAGTGCGCAATTCCTCAAATTTCTCTATTTTTAAATCGGAATTACTAGAATTAGTAACGGCAGGCTCAACAGAATAAAAAGAACCCGCTGCGAGTTTTCTACCGTCAAGCACCTTTAATTTTAGATTTTCAGAAGACCCATTATTGAAACTAACAGTGAAGGCATCTCCTCTGGCACCTTGTCCCTCAATACTGATCCTGATTCCATCTAATTCAGTACTCCCCGTAAACTCTTGTAGCAAATCGCCAGCAGAGTTTGAAACAGTCCAAAGGTCTTCTGTCGGTTTATAAGTTACTTTTAACTCTTGACCCATTTTACTATTGAATTCACCTTGAACATGAAGTTGCGAAGTACTTTCGTGAGAAGAAAGTTTCATAATCTCAACAGCATCAAGAGTAAAAAAATCTGAACCCTGATCACCATTTAAATCCACACCAAACCGATGAATATCATTGAACTCCATGACTAGTGCTTTAGCGAGCTCGTCCAGGGATTTTTTAGTCTCTGTGAGCGTCATATCAGCTGCCAAATTACCGGCTAGTTCTCCCGATTGAACTTGAATTTTGGATAAGAAGTCACTGGAATTGTTAGCTAAAAAAATATTTGACACACCGTCGACTGTTTGCATCGATATTTTTTTCTGATCCAAACCATTTAGTAGTGTCAACCCTTGACCTGTAGTACCTAATGTTAACTTTACAGAACCATTCTTTAAGTACTCTACGCCTATATCCGCCAACTCACTCAGAGTTTTTAAATACGCATCCCTTTGATCTAGAAGACTATTAGGAGTACTAGCTGGGCTCGAATTGCCCAAAATTTCTGTTTGAATACTTCCCAGTAAGCCGAGTGTATTATTAAAATCTTTGACATTGACGGACAGAGTATCGGCAACAAGTTCTCTAATATCTTCAATACCATTCGCAACGCTAGTAATTGAAGAAACTAGGGACCGCGCTGCATCTAAAGAAATATTTCTTGCTGCTATGTCCGATGGATCTTGTGAAACTGTAGAAAGAGCTGAAAAAAAATCATTCAGCTTGGTTGAAACTGTGCTATCTGAGGGTCGCAGAACCTGTTCTAGTTTCTCCAGCACCAAAGTTTGCGAAGTTGCAAAAGACAATCCGGACGTTGCTTTTTGTAGTTGTAAATCGATAAACTGATCAAAAGCGCGTGTTATACCATCAATTTTTACGCCATAACTTATATTGGACGAAACCGCTAAAACGTCTGCAGACGCCGATCGCACCTCAGTCAAATTTGCTTCACGACGAGCGTAATTTTCATTACCGACATTTGCTATATTTTGACCAGTAGTCGCCAAGCTCTCCTTGTAAGCTTGAAGACCAGATTTTGCAATTCCAAAGAGATCACTCATTCCAGGATCCTAGCCTTTACTCATCTGCTGCACTATGGCATCCGCAATACCTATATCGACCAATTTACTGGTACTATTAGCGATTTCCTGGTCAAACATTTGCTCAAAATTGTCATCTGCTTTTGAATCAAATAACTCTGTACTTAATTTACTCTCCCTAGCCTGCCTTAATAAGGTTTCTATGAAAATTGCCTCAAATTGATCTGCGGCAGCATGCAAACCCTTTGGCACTCCATCATTTAAGTGAGGTTTTTGCGTTTCAACAGATTTAACTGGGGCAAAATCTATTTTGTGCCCATGGAAATTGAAATCTAATGCTAAATAATTTTTGGTTACTCCATTATTCATACTAAGACCTCAAATTACGATTAGCTCTGCATTTAAAGCTCCGGCCTCTCTAAGCGCCTCTAAAATAGCAACTAAATCAGATGGGGTTGCTCCAACAGCATTTATAGCATCTACCAATTCACTCAGCGACACTCCGGCATCGAATAAGAACGCTTTAGCAACATCCTCTTGCACATCAATCTCCGTATCCGGCACCGCAACCGCTGCTGCATTTGCTTGTGCACCATCCCCGATTGCAACGGCGTCACCACCCTCTATATTCTGATCTTCTGTGACGCGCACAGATAAAGTTCCATGTGACACAGCGGCAGGGGGTACTTTAACATTTCCACTTATTACGAGTGTGCCAGAACGCGCATTTATTATTATTTTTGCTGGTGGTTCACTTCTCTCAACTTCTAGATTTTCCAACAACGATACGAAAGATACTTTTTGTGCTGGATCAGATGGTGCCCTGACCTTAATACTATTAGTATCTAAAGGCACGGCAGTATCCGCCCCAAAATTGCGGTTTATTGCCTCTGCAACGTTATTGGCTGTTGAAAAATCTCCACGGTGTAGGTTCAAAATTACAAAGTCAGTGTTCAAAAACTCAGTCGGCACAATTCGTTCGACTGATGCACCTCTAGGAATTCGTCCAACTGTAGGAATATTGACCGTAAGAGAGGTGTTATCTGCGCCCGTGACACCTAAGCCACCAACTACGACATTACCTTGCGCAATTGCGTATGTTTCTCCGTCTGCTCCCAGAAGCGGTGACATTAACAAAGTTCCACCTTTAAGAGACTCAGCTCCACCGATGGTTGACACAGTAACGTCAATTGCCTGGCCTGGTTTTGTGAAGGGCGGCAAATCGGCCGTAATCATAACTGCAGCCGAATTATCACCATTTAAACCCTCAATCTCTGAAGTGACCCCAAATCGCGAAACCAATGACTGCATAGACTGCAAAGTAATTCCTGTATTACCATCTCCAGTGCCCGCCAAACCCACAACAATACCGTAACCAACTAGTTGATTAGATCTAACTCCAGCGAGAGATGTTAAGTCTTTTAGTCTGTCAGAAAATGCAGGCGGAAGCAGTATTAAATTTACAACTAAAAAGTATATTAGGGATCTTAAAAACGTCATCAGCCACTCCTAAATTGGAGACACGGTTTCAAGAAGCTTCGAGTACCAACCCTTTTTTCCTGAAATCGCTGTATCACCTGCGCCAATGTAGTCTATGTCAGCATTCGCTATTCTGTCCGACGGCACTACATTATCAGAAGAAATATCACGTGGCCTAACAATTCCTGATACACGTATATATTCATCACCATTATTCAATGTAAGCTTTTTTTGCCCCAAAATTTCGAGGTTTCCATTTCCAAATACCCTAACAACATGCACTGAAATTAGACCACTTAGTGAATTAGACTGATTACTAGATCCAGAACCGGTGAAAGATTGTTCAGTCCCTGCAGACAAGTCTGCGGACTCTGGTACTAAATCAGGACCT
>MDSZ01065416.1_pt1 | contig 11825 bp, 12 predicted proteins | sample 811201 | NCBI WGS metagenome assembly MDSZ01 (sample SAMN05326647, study PRJNA326480) | marine metagenome | isolation source: seawater | place: Indian Ocean: North | collected 2010 | reverse complement strand
TGTGCCTCGCTAAATGTCATACCAACGAGGTTTGGCAGGTAGACCATCGCGCCGTCTAATCCAGCACTGACGTATATTCTAAACCGACTTCCCGTTTCGTACAGCTTTTGCTCATCGGCTATGCTATCATTTTCGTCGACTACCCTCAATACCAAATCGTGACTGAGGTCAGGAACCGCGATAATGCTATCGATGATAAATCCCTTGGTTTTAAATTTTGAGGTCACATAACTGACCAACTGGTCCTTGTAATTTGGCAACGGGTACTTTGGCAATCGCGCCGGGTTGGTCGAAAGTAGAATCTTACGGCCCAATTTTACCGTCGCATATTCCTTGGGGAAGGATTCGATGATTGCGCCCTCGGGCACCCCTGGTGCGTAATGCGTACTGTCTATGACCTCGTACCCCAGTCCTAAGGAGTCTAATTGAGCCGTGGCCTCCTCCAGTTGCATCATCTTTAGATTGGGAATTTCAACGGTGTGTCCATGCATAGTGGTGCTGCTCAACCACCATAAACTTCCAAATACACTAACCACCACTACTGCTCCGGCAATCAAAGCCGTTTTCACAAAGGAGCGAGAAAATAGAAATCTAAGCCATTGCTTCATGGTGTAAAGATACTTTATTCATACCCTCTAATCATTAGGGTTCTGCATTACATTTACAACAATGGAAAACGAGCAAAAATTGATTGGCGTATTAGCCGGTGGATATTCTTCCGAACGGGCGATAAGTTTGGCTTCAGGAAAGACTGCTTATGAAGCTTTCATTAAAGCCGGCTACACCACGGTGTTCATAGAACTTGATCAGGAAGGCTTCAAGGTAGACGGTCAACTGGTCAAAATTTCGGACCTCGGCTTGGCCTACGTATTCAATGCCGTTCACGGCACGCCAGGGGAAGACGGTCACATTTCCGGCATGCTTGAAGTATTCGGTATCCCACACAGTACGTGCGATACATTCACAAGTTCCCTGACATTTTCCAAATTCCAATGCAACACCATTCTGCGCGCTCAGGGTATCGAGGTACCAAGGGGGAAAAGCTTTTTTGAAGAACCCAATAGCGACACCTTTGACCAATGGCAATACCCACTGTTTGTCAAACCCAACCGCTCCGGTTCGAGCTTTGGCGTGAGCCGCATTGAAACGCCGGAAGAATTTTCGGCGGCCTTCAAGGAGGCCCAAAAAGAAGATAAAGAAGTTATCGTAGAAGAAGGTATAACAGGTGTGGAAGTAGGCTGTGGAGTGCTTCGTGCAAACTATGACTTTGCTTCGAATAGGGAATTGGATGAATCGGCCACCCAGAGTATTGCGATTACCGAAATCGTCCCAACGGAAAGTACCTTCTTTGATTACGAGGCGAAATACAGCGGAAAGTCACAAGAAATAACACCAGCTCGAATACCTGCCGAAACTGCTGCTACTATTGAGCAAATCTCCATTCGAACTTACGATTTACTCGGTCTGAAAGGCATCGTTCGTATGGACTATATCATTGACCAAGAGCGGGGACCTGTGCTTATCGAAGTAAACAGTATACCCGGACTAAGCCCGGCATCCATTGTGCCGCAACAAGTAGCCTACAGAGGATGGCAACTGCACCATGTGCTCAGTGTTCTTGCAGAAGAACATATTGCGTAACTTTATCCCATGAGCAAACGAATTGCATTATTTCCAGGATCTTTTGATCCTATCACAATGGGCCATCTCGATATTATCGAGCGTGCGCTCCCTTTATTTGATGAAATCCAAATAGCCGTTGGAACTAATAGTGCGAAACAGTATCTATTCCCGCTTGAACAACGCGTCGCTTGGATTGAAGAGACCTTTGCCAATGAGCCAAAGGTTAAGGTCATTACCTACGAGGGGCTTACCGTTGACTTTGCCCAAAATCAAGGGGTAAACTTCCTGCTGCGCGGGTTGCGTAATCCTGCGGATTTCGAATTTGAAAAGGCCATCGCTCAAGCAAATAGAGAAATGGTACCGGATCTGGAAACAGTATTTCTTCTAACCAGTGCACGTTATGCCTACATCAGTTCAAGCATTGTACGTGAAGTGTACAACCACGGTGGAGATTTTACGGGATTCGTTCCCGATGCTGTTAGGCCGTAACGTCTTTTGAAGCGAATGCTTTGAAGACAGCTTCTAGGCTATTGTAAGAAGGCATCTTGGCCAATTTTTTTCTCAGCTTTTTTGGAGATGCCCAATACACATCGGTAATTCCTTCCTCTTTTTGAGGCTTCAATTTTTTAGCGTGCTCCGTATACATAGGATACCAATAGGTGGTTTTTATGGCAAACCCGCCTTTCACAGTGTAACAATGCACTGTTTTCGTTGGTGCACCTGTTATTTTCAGACCTTTAACCTTGCACTCTTCTTCCACCTCGCGAACGGCGCAATCTTCGATCTTTTCATGAAACTCCAGCTTGCCCTTTGGCATGTCCAACTTGCCGTTGCGTTCGATGATGAGCAACTGGTCTTTGTCATTTTTAACCCATCCACCGGCCGCGATAACACCTTTGTGTAACGTCAAAAACAAGGGCCAAAACGGATGGTCTATACCAATGCTTAAATCCACATTCAAGGCCTCGTTTTGAAGATTCTTAAGAAACGATTTCACCTTCTTCTTCGTGGATAATCTGTTGATAATCTCAGGGGCTTCTCCCCCAGGAACAGGAATCAAAACAGAGCCTTTAATGAAAACTTTGGTGTAATTTTGCAGCATGATACAGAACAAAGAAGCAGCCCTTAAGACCGCCGAAAGTCTTTTACAAATTAAGGCGATTAAATTACAACCAGATAACCCATTTACATGGGCAAGTGGATGGAAAAGTCCTATCTATTGTGATAACCGCTTGACGTTAAGTTTCCCAGCTATTCGAAATTATCTAAAAATCGAATTCGCCAAACAAATTGAAGAAGTTTATGGAAAACCTGATTACATCGCAGGAGTAGCTACGGGTGCGATTGCTATCGGCGCACTAGTTGCCGACTTCATGGGCGTTCCATTCATATATGTTCGTGATAAAGCTAAAGGCCACGGACGCCAAAATCAGGTGGAGGGATTCTTTGAACCGGGATCGAACGTAGTAGTTATCGAAGACTTGATTTCAACAGGAGGATCCTCTCTTAAAGCCGTCGCTGCATTGAAAGAGGCAGGGGCTCGAGTGCTTGGCATGATGGCCATCTTCACCTATGGATTCCCTGTGGCTCTTGAAAATTTTGAAGAGGCCGGTGTTCGCTTGAACACTCTTAGTGATTACCACCACCTTTTGGAACAAGCTGTTCAAAGTGGTGCTATCTCTCTCGAAACAAGGGATTTATTGTCTGAATGGCGCAAAGACCCTTCTGTTTGGGGCAAATAGAAAGCGATTAGGACAACCCATTGGGGTCGATCCAACGTATACTATCAAGGTCAAACGCAAGCGTTTGACCTTTTTTTGTTTGCAATAACACCCTGCCTAAATCATCTACGCCGGCGACCACCGCTTCAAGCATTTCTCCTTTATCCGTGGCATACATTTGCGCCTGTGTTTTACCCCAAAGGATGTCAGCGTAACGCTTGTCTAAAAGTTTACCATTATCCATCCAGGGCACAGCAGCGTCCATCGCTTTTAGAATTTCATCTATTACCTCCTCGGCTCTGATGTCCAACCCTAATTCGTCCAAGCTAATGGCGCGAGGTAATTGAACTTGACTGTGTTTTACATTGATACCGATGCCTATAATCGAGGACGAAATACGACCGCCTTCCCATCTATTTTCTATGAGCATGCCACCCAATTTCTTCGTACCGACCATCATATCGTTGGGCCATTTGTACTGCACCATTTTAGGCAAGGTGGTGGCCAGAACATGACACATCCATTTGTTGACGAGAAAACTTTCCTTCACGGTATTGGGCCATAGTACAAATACTGAGAACAACGCCGATTTTCCAGGTTCGTCCTGCCAAACTGACACGCCCCTACCCTTGCCCTTTTTCTGGGTGCTGGCAACCACCGTAGACAGGTGTTCCAAGGCAGTATTCTCCTGCAACAAACGCTTCAATTCAGATTGCGTAGAATCTAGCTGTGAATGACGTAGAATGCGGTACTTTTGTGACATTATGCCTATTTGGAATGAGCCTCACGAAGATGGCATATGTTTTGGTAATTTACTGACATAAATATTCATTAATGCAATTACAACCTCAAGCTTCGTCCGAACTACTTCAAAAATTTGTTGTTGAAGGGTTACAAGAGATCAAAGGCGAAAACATCACTATACTTGATTTAAGAGAAATCGATAACGCAGTAACGGACTACTTCATTATTGCTGAAGGTAACTCAAACACTCAGGTAAACGCACTTTCAGATAGCGTTCACAAAAGCGTTCGAGAAAATGTTGGCGATCGCCCTTGGCACATTGAAGGAAAAGAGAATGCAGAGTGGGTACTTATGGACTATGTAAATGTCGTAGTACACATTTTCCAAAAAGGCATCCGAGAGTTTTATGACCTTGAAAGCCTTTGGGGTGATGCACCTACAACAACCTTAGAAAACCTATAACAGCCGTATGTCGGAAAAAGGAAATCAAAATCAAATTGACAAGCTGAAAAAGCAGTTTGCCAAGAATAACAATCAGGGGAACAAACCCAATGGTCCGAAGAGATCTGGATTCAATTTCTATTGGGTCTATGCCATCATCTTCGCACTATTCATAGGTATGCAGATTTTTAGTGCGATGAGCTTCCGCGCTAAAAATTCAAATTTCAGAGACTTTGAGCAAAAACTTGAACTTGGTGATGTTGAACGCGTAAACATCGTTAACGAGAAAACCATTCAAGTCTTTATCAAAGAGGAGCGATTGTTGGAAAACGAGCGCTACGAAGAGGTAAGAAACAGCAACCTCAGTGATGCTGTAAATCCAGGTCCGCATTATGTTTTCGAAATGCCAGCGACGGCCTTTGAAGATCGATTGAAAGATTACTACGAAGACCGCTCTTCTGAAGAACCCATCGCGGTGAACTACGAAACTCAGGAAAACTTCATTGGCGACATCATTTCTTGGGTATTGCCACTCGTATTAATGATCGTTGTATGGCTTTTCATTATGCGTCGCATGTCTGGAGGCGGTGGTGCCCCAGGTGGCGGTGGCGGATCGCAGATCTTTAACATCGGAAAGTCACGAGCCAAAGTCTTTGATAAAGACACTGAGGTGAAGACTACCTTCAATGAGGTAGCTGGAATGACTGGAGCCAAAGAAGAGGTTTTGGAAATTGTGGACTTCTTAAAGAATCCAAAAAAATATACAGAGCTCGGAGGACGTATTCCGAAAGGCGTGATGCTTTCCGGCCCTCCAGGGACCGGTAAAACCTTGTTGGCAAAAGCAGTTGCCGGAGAAGCCAAGGTGCCGTTCTTCTCACTGTCAGGATCTGACTTCGTTGAGATGTTTGTGGGTGTGGGTGCCTCACGTGTCCGCGACTTATTTAAGCAGGCCAAAGAAAAATCACCATGTATCATCTTTATCGATGAGATTGATGCTATCGGTCGTGCCCGTGGAAAGAACAATTTCACAGGCGGTAACGACGAGCGCGAGAACACCTTGAATCAGCTTCTTACTGAGATGGATGGTTTTGGCACTAACGAACACGTTATTGTAATGGCAGCCACCAACCGCGCAGATATCTTAGATCGAGCATTGATGCGTGCAGGGCGTTTTGATAGAATCATCTATGTGGATTTGCCAGAGCTCAACGAACGTGAAGCCATCTTCGGAGTGCATTTGAAAGGCATTAAAACCAATGATTCTGTAGATGTTGCCTTGCTTTCAAAGCAGACTCCAGGATTCTCTGGGGCGGATATTGCCAATGTGTGTAACGAGGCTGCTCTTATCGCTGCCCGTAAGGACAAAGACTTTGTAGACAAGCAAGACTTCAACGATGCGATTGATCGTATCGTAGGGGGATTAGAAAAGAAGACGAAGATTATCACACCCGAGGAAAAGAAAGTCATTGCTTACCATGAAGCTGGTCATGCTGCGGTTAGCTGGTTGCTTGAACATGCTGCACCATTAGTAAAGGTGACTATTGTTCCAAGAGGGCGCTCGTTAGGTGCTGCTTGGTACCTTCCGGAGGAGCGTCAGATTACGACTGCTGAACAGATGCAAGATGAAATGTGTGCCACAATGGGTGGGCGTGCAGCAGAAAAGGTGGTGTTTGACAAGATATCTACTGGTGCTTTAAGTGATCTTGAAAAGGTGACCAAACAAGCAAGAGCCATGGTTACTATCTACGGTTTGAACGACAAGTTGGGTAACATTACCTACTACGATAGTCAAGGCCAGAATGAGTACGCCATGGACAAACCGTATTCTCAAGAAACAGCTGTGGTTATTGATGAAGAGATTTCAAAAATCATTGAAGCAGAATATGATCGTGCTATTGACATTCTCTCAAACAACAGAGAAAAACTGGATGCTTTGGCCAACCTTCTCTTAGACAAAGAGGTCATCTTCAAAGAGAATGTTGAGGAGATCTTTGGCAAACGTCCTTGGGACAAAGAGGAAACTGAAGATACTACCGCTGAAGTGGTGGCGACTGAAGAGACGACTGAAGTTGTAGAGCCGACGGAACCAACAGAGGCTCCTGCTGCTGAAGAAACACCAAACGAGGCCGAGTAATCGGATTGAAATTTGAAGTAAACCCACCGCCGCTGGCGGTGGGTTTTTTGTTAATAGCCACTTTAAAAAAGACTTCGGTGCTTTAGTGATGCTTTGCTACCTTTGAGTAACACTCAAAAAACATGTCAAGGAAAGGTTTCTTTTCAAAATTGGTTTCTTCACTTAAGAATTCTGAACCCGCAGAACAACCTGCGGAGGGAAAATTTGCCCCCGAAGAAAAACTTCCACTTGACGAAAAGTTTGTCTCTCAATTCCACGAAGGTGGCGGCCATTTCATCTATTGTGCCAATGAAGGCGATGCTCTCGCAGGCTTAGAACAATATGCTACTGAACACAGCTGGCCAGGTCTATATATAAGCGATGAAGGTCTGCGCAACTATGAAAACAAGTTAGGACTGAGTATTACCTTCAATAATGACGGCCAGATGCCTGCAGTAGTGAGTGGTTGTGAGGCGTTGATTGCTTTTAACGGAGGAATCATGGTACACAACCATCATACAGGAGGAAGAAAACTCTCAGATTTACCAGAGCATCACGTAATTATCGCCTACACTTCGCAGATTGTTGCAAACCTACGCGACGGGATGACCTCCATCAACCTTAAATACCGAGAAAACCGCCCTGGCAATATTGCCGTGATACGTGCGCCATTGGATCAAAACGTTCAGATGGCTTCAGCGGATCCTAACAAGGATAGAAATGTATTCTTAGTGCTAATCGAAGACGAGGTATAACATGGGAAAACGTACGCTATGGGGTGCCGTTTATGCAGGTGTGCTGATCGGTATATTCGGTTTTACAGCCTTCGCACCTATCGCTTTGGCACTATTCACAATACTCTTATTGAAAGAATTGGCTACCATTCAGAAAATGGAAAGTAGATTTCCACTGCTGGTCTTAGCCTTTATTCTACTTGGCCTAGGTGCGTTTTTAGGATTTGGCGGACCCCGAGAAATTGTGGCTTCAAGCGTCCTTTTGTCGACTCTTCTATCCTTCGCCCTACTTCGTGCCAAGCAACCGGCTGTGGAGATAAGACGGGGTCTATTCGCCATTGCCTACGTGTGGGTGCCACTTACCTACACCATTCAGTGCGCCAAAGAACTGCCCTTGATCATCTTATTCATTTTTGTAATGATCTGGTCGTCTGATAGTATGGCGTACCTCTTTGGCCGCTTCTTTGGAAAACGCCCATTAGCACCGACATTGAGTCCAAAGAAAACCATCGAAGGGATGGTCGGAGGAGTGATAGGTACTCTGGTTATTGGCGTGGTTGCCAACCAGTATTGGGAGCTGATGCCGACACACATTGCAGCATCACTTGCCATTAGTGTTAGCATCACTGCACCTTTGGGCGACCTAGTTGCCTCTGCCATTAAAAGAGACGCAGGCGTTAAGGATTCAGGAGTATTTTTACCGGGTCACGGCGGGGCGTTGGATCGCCTCGATAGCTTTATTACCGCAGCACCCGTTGCACTTATTATATACCAGTATTTATCATGATTATTCACAAGGAAGGAAAAGGAACATTAGGACTTGTTTTCATCGTCTTATTTGCAGTAAACGCTCTTGTTCAGTGGGCAACTGAAAACTCCATTGCTCAAGGCATTGCCTTGGCAGTAAGCGTTGTACTCTACGTCATTGTTCTACAGTTTTTCCGCAATCCAAAGCGCACCGTACAAGTAAATCCAAATGGACTTATCTGTCCTGCCGACGGTAAAGTGGTGACCATTGAAGAAGTATACGAGGAAGAGGTGCTTCAAGCAAAATGTATTCAGATGTCGATTTTCATGTCGCCATTCAATGTCCATGTAAACAGATACCCTCTTGGTGGAAAAGTAACTGCTGCAGTGCACCATAAAGGGAAGTTTTTGGTAGCATGGCATCCGAAGAGCTCTACCTTAAATGAGCGCACTACTGTAGCGGTAGAAAACAAGATTTGGGGTACCGTCGTCTTTAGACAAATTGCAGGTGCTGTGGCGCGACGCATTGTGATGTATGCCAAGCCAGGTGATATGGCTGCCCAAGGATCTGAATTCGGCTTCATCAAATTTGGATCACGCGTGGACGTTTTCCTACCGCTTGACAGTAAAATCTTGGTGAAGGAAGGCGATGTAGTGAAGGGTGCTAAAACCGTTCTAGCCGAGCGCTCGTAATTACTTCTGTAGGTCTTCTACCCAACCTAGAACACGTTGAAATTGCTCTTCGCGAGTGATTGAGCTGTTGTCTAAGGTCACGGCGTCCTCTGCTGCAATAAGCGGTGAATCTGCGCGCTCCATATCGGCCTTATCTCTGCTCTTAAGATTATCTAGTACATCTTTTAGCGAATGAACTTGACCCTTGGCGTCTAACTCTGCCTTTCGTCTATTGGCGCGCACTTCGTCGGAAGCGGTCATGAAAATCTTTAATTCCGCATTCGGAAAAACGACAGTGCCGATATCACGACCGTCCATCACCACGCCACCGTTTTCACCCATAGCTTGCTGAAGCGCTACGAGATACCGACGAACAGGAACGAGTTTAGCAACATGACTAACCACATTACTCACTTCCATAGTACGAATGGCTTCCTCTACCACTTCTCCATTCAGAAGGGTTGTATTTACACCCTTTTGGTCCAATTCAAAATCGATCACCAAACCTTCAAGATGTGCGTTAATTTTCGAAGCTTGAGCACCTGACTCTTTACTCACCCATCCGTTCCTCAAGGCATTTAAAGCAACAGCACGATACATGGCGCCGCTGTCGACATAGACATAACCCAAAGCTTTTGCCAACTGCTTTGCAAGTGTGCTCTTACCTGTAGAGCTGTGACCGTCGATGGCTATAGTGAGTGGTTTCATGGGCCGTTATAGGATCATAATTGGATGCCCAAAGATAGGGTATTCATACGCCCCGCCACGCTTCTCAGCTCATTTGCATAGTGCAAATTGAACTTATCGAAATACATGCCTGCTCCTACTGTGAATCCTCCTGAAGTACGTCGAGTTGGCAATGCCATTTCGTACTGACGTCTAAAGCTGTAACCCATCATCAAATGCGTTCTGCGGGTGGGCAAAAATTCTATAGAGCCGCTTAAATGGCGCAGCGCGAGGTTTAAATACGATTGAGGATTAAGCTTTTCTTCGCCTGTAATAGGGTCAATGACAATGTTATTCGGATCATCGTACCCCAAATTCGGTCGTTGAATCTGGTCGACAACGAACGTCCATCTAAACGGCGCATATTTCAATTTGTCTCCAACAGCGACAAGTAAATTTAGTGGCAGAGGCTCTCTTTGACCAGCAAAGGTGGTGAGTTGGGTTCCCATGTTTTTTGCCATGATGACCACATCGGGTGAATTTTCAAAGCGACGCATAGCTACCAAATCTGATGCTATTGCCCAACTCTGATAGCTTTCATAGGTGCCTGAGACCAATTTAAAATTGGCCCCTACTTCCCATCCTTGGTATGCGAATAGTGAAGTACCTACAGACATTGCTAGATCACCAGCAGTAAAGGTTCCTAGTGAGTTTCCCCAGGTATCAGTAGCATTGAATTCGCCGTAGCTGATATTCTGTACACCCAACATGAAGGCATGCCCGTAAATCTTGCATCCAAAGGAGGACTGCAGGAGCTGTATCCCTTCGCCTAAAGCGCCATAGCTCACCTCGAGGTCATACAATGTGCTATCGTTCAATAACAAAGGGTTCTGTAACGCATAGGCACCAACTGCCGCTGGATTGAGGTAGGCTGTATTCGCCAATGCAGAGCTTCCCGCAAAAACACTTCTGTCTAAAAAAGAGAATAAAGACGATCCCCCACTCTGAGCGACAAGGCTCAGTGGAAAGGCAAATGCTATGAGTATTCTTTGGATCAACCGTTCTTTTTTGCTGGCTCAAGCTTCTTAGCGCCCTTGACCTTTTGGTCTAAGATAGCCAATTCTAAGACCTCAGACATCTCTTGCACATAATGGAAGGTCATGCCTTTCAGATAGTGTGCCTCGATTTCTTCAATGTCCTTACGGTTCTTATCGCAGAGTAAGATGTTCGTGATTTTAGCACGCTTCGCCGCAAGGATTTTCTCCTTAATACCACCAACAGGCAAAACCTTTCCACGAAGAGTAATCTCTCCGGTCATGGCCAGTTTTGGTGCCACTTTCTTTTGCGTAAACAATGAGGTTAATGCGGTTAAAAGCGTAACTCCAGCACTCGGGCCGTCCTTTGGGATTGCACCCTGGGGAACGTGAATATTGATATCGTAAGAGGTGAACAATCGCGAATCTATTCCTAGTTGCTCAGCATTGGATTTGAGGTAAGCAAGCGCGATGGTCGCACTCTCCTTCATAACATCCCCGAGGTTTCCTGTGATAATAACCTTTCCATTGCCTTTAGCCAGCGAACTTTCAATAAATAAAATATCACCCCCTACAGGTGTCCAGGCCAATCCCGTAACCACACCGGCGTGTGCATTGCCTTCATAGATATCACGCTCGCGAGAAGGTCCGAGAATCTTCTCGAGCTGCTCCTTAGAAATGCTTGGCACAGCCTCATTACCCATGGCAACGTCTTTGGCTGTTGAGCGGATCAGCTTGGCAACTTTCTTATCCAGATTTCTTACACCGCTCTCACGTGTATATCCTTCCACCAAGGATTTCAGCACAGGCTTCGTAATGGAAAATTGGTCCTTCGTTAGACCGTGGTTGTCCAATTGTTTTGGTACCAAATGCTGTCGGGCAATTTCCACCTTTTCTTCAATGGTGTAACCGGTCACATCAATGACTTCCATTCGATCGAGCAAAGCAGGCTGAATAGCACCTAGATTATTAGCGGTTGCTATGAAGAAAACCTTACTAAGATCATAACCCATCTCTAGGTAGTTGTCATAGAAGCTATCGTTTTGCTCAGGATCAAGTACCTCGAGCATGGACGACGACGGATCCCCTCCTGTACCGTAACTGAGCTTATCAATTTCATCGAGAATGAACACCGGATCATTAGACCCCGCCTTCTTCATGTTCTGTAAAATACGCCCCGGCATCGCACCGATATACGTTTTACGGTGTCCGCGAATCTCTGCTTCGTCACGTAGACCTCCCAGGGACATACGAACATACGGCCTCCCTAAAGCCTCAGCAATACTCTTCCCTAGAGACGTCTTTCCTACTCCCGGAGGACCAGCGAGAC
>MDSZ01199633.1_pt1 | contig 11827 bp, 11 predicted proteins | sample 811201 | NCBI WGS metagenome assembly MDSZ01 (sample SAMN05326647, study PRJNA326480) | marine metagenome | isolation source: seawater | place: Indian Ocean: North | collected 2010 | reverse complement strand
CTATTTTTTGTTATATATTTAGTTTGTGACTTTTTTATTAATTTTAATCCATCAGAAATATCTAATCCATGCTTAATAAAAATTTCTCTGACATGATTTGGTTCATTTATTAGATCTTCAAAGTTAATAATAATTACATTTGAATAATATTTTCTTCTAACCATATCAATAATTAAATTAGAATAACAATATCCATACTCAATTCCATCATCGAATTTATAATCCTTATATAACTCATCTATTGAGCAATTTATTTTGTTTTTAATTTTATGATAAAGATTTTTAGTATTAAGAATATGAAGATTATTATTAGAAGAAATTTGATCAATCCAATAACGATTCATAACAAATATTTTTTTAAATTTTAATATGATATTTAAATTAGTATTAATTAAAGCATTATTCATCATCTTAATCACATTATTTTTTAATTTTATGTATTCATGGTAATTTTTAACTGTAATTCCACTAATAAATTGACCTTCATTATAATATTCTTGCAAGTCATTATAAATTGGATTACTTTCTATTCTATTATCTTTATTAATTATGTATTCTTTATTTTCCCCTAATATTTGAACCATTAAACTTGTACCAGTTCTTTTTAAACCAAATACTATAATATTATTCATCTACTATTATGTAGATAAATTTAATACAAATTAATTAAAGATTTATGGAGTATATTTGTATTAATGATTATAAACAAATTATTAAAATATAATTTCACAAATAATTTTTATAATCTAACTAAGAGATCAATTGTTACCAATTATAAAACTTTAGTGGAAATGCAAGAGAAGTCTTGTTTAAAACATGCTGATAGACCTTTATTTGGAAATAATTTAGAAGAGACAAAATGGGTTACTTATCGAGAATGGGGGCAAAATATAAATACATTTAGAACTGTATTAAATAATTTTTCAATCGGGAAAGGAGATCGTGTTTCAATTATAAGTAATAATTGTCAGGAATGGGCAGTGTCCGCCTATGCTACCTACAGTTTGGGTGGTATATTTGTACCTATGTATCAGAATCAAACAGAAAAAGATTGGAAATTTATTCTTGAAGATTCAAGTTCAAAGATACTTATTTGTACTGATAAAGATGTCTATAATAAATGTAAAATATATTTAGAATGTTTAAAAAACATGGTAAGCATAATTTATTTGAATAACAATTATGATTTTCTTTATGATGAAATTAAATTTGGTAATACTTTAAAATTAAAACCAATTCATACAGATAAAATTTGTTATCCAAATGAAAATGATTTGGCAACAATAATTTATACTTCCGGTACAACAGGAAATCCAAAAGGAGTTAAATTAACACACAAGAATATTGTATCAAATTTAGAGGGTATTAGGAATTCTTTTCCGGATATAAATAAGATTTTAAATGAAAATGATAGAACTGTTTCCTTCCTACCTTGGGCTCACTGTTACGGACAAAATTGTGAACTCAATTCTACTTTGGTTACAGGATCAAGTATGTATTTATCAAGTGGACCTGATAATTTATTAAATGAAATGAATCATATTAAACCAACCTTATTGTTTTCAGTACCAGCATTATTTAATAGAATGTATGATGGTGTCAATAAAAATATGTCAGAAAGTAATATAAAAAAAAAGTTATTTGACGATGCAATTCAAACTGGTAGTAAAGTTAAATTCGAACAAAGTAATTTTATCCATAGATTTAAATATAATTTATATGATAAATATATATTTTCAAAGATAAGAGAAAAATTAGGCGGTAAATTAAAGCATTCTTTTGTTGGCGGAGCCTCTACACCGATGGAAGTTTTAAGATTTTTTGAAATAATAAATATACCTATTATTGAAGGTTATGGACTTACTGAAACCTCCCCGATGATAACTTTAGGATCTCTTGACTATCCAGCAAGAAAACTTGGTTCGGTTGGAAAACCATTACCAGAAAATAAGGTTCTAATCTTATCAAAAAAATTAAATATATCAAATAGTAATATAGAAGGAGAAATAATTGCATCTGGTCCAAATATAATGTCTGGCTATCATAAAAATAAAACAGAAACAGAATCCGTATTTATTAAAATAGGTGGTAAAAGTTATTTTAAAACTGGTGATATTGGTTATTTAGATTGTCAAAATAGGCTTTATATAACTGGAAGAAAGAAAGAGCAATATAAATTAGAAAATGGTAAATTTGTTGTTCCAACAATTTTGGAAGAAAAAATTATTTTATCCCCTTATATTAAACAGGTTTTAGTCTATGGGGAAAATAGGCCATATAATATAGCTTTAATTGTACCAGATACTTATTTATTAAATGAAGACACCGATTTGAATAAACTTTATACAAGGGAAATAAATCTTATTTTAGAAAAAAATAATACTAAATCTTATGAAATTCCAAAGGATATTTTATTATTAGACGATGAACTAACAGTTGATAATGGTTTTTTAACTCCTAAAATGTCAATAAAAAGAAATAAAGTAGTAGAAAAATATATAGATCAAATAAATCAATTATATTTAAAAGATTAAATAAATAAATTAATTAATGGATATTGTAAAAGTATCATCTTGTTCAATCATTCTTGGTTTAGCATTACCATATCTTATGAAAAATAATAATCAAGATGAAAATGTAGAACATCGATTTGAAATAAACAGAACTCCGATTAGAATAAATAATCAACTTCAAAAATTAAATGAACTCAGAAACCAAACGTTGTACTCAATAATAGGAGCAGTGTCAGGGATGGTAATTGGAAAATTTATTTAATAATGTTAACTGGTTCAATAGTATTTAGTCTTGAAAAGTAACCATCTGAAAATTCAATATTACTAATTATATCTTTGACATAATTAGGATTATTTCTTTGTCCATTCTTCAAATCAAATTGAGCTAGTACGAATCTATATGGTCTATTTGTTAAATAATAAGGACCACTTATCTCAATTCCACAAGTTGGCTTCGGATCACTCCAATCTTTCCTAAATGCACCTTCCAGATCGTCTTGACTAGCAAATAAACCTTGTTGACCAAAGATCAAAATTGATTTTGCATTAGAAGGTATTTTAAGACGTTGATCATTTTTATTACATCTAGAGACAAAACTCATCCCAAGTAAATTATCATTTTCTGGTTTTAGAACCATTGATTCTCCAATACATTTATTATTTGCATCATTATATTGCATCTGTAGCCTTGGCCCTGTTGATGAATTTAAGATATGACCAAATGATTTAGGTACTTGATGAGTATAATCTTTTCTGTTACGTGTTACTTCTGGTGTTAGAGTAAAAGACATACTTACTCTATTTTATGAATTGATTTAATATTTTCAATTTTTTATATTTTTCTGAAAATAGTTATTACTAAACAAAATGTCAAAATTTTTATAAAATTGTATTTCTTATAATATCTAATTTTGGTATTAGATTAGAAATATTGTTAAATTTAAAACCTTTTGTTTCTTGATATGTTCTATTTAACATATTTTTGAAAATCATCTTATCATTATTATCTAAATTTATATCCCATTTAGATTCTAATAAGTTCAAATTCAATAAATTAGTACTATCTTTTCTGAAATATAAACTATCGAAACTGTAGTCAAAAGTCATTGTGTATTTATTATCATTTATACTAAAGTATAAATTTGACGCGGCTGGACCATACGAAAATTGGTAAGACATATGTAATTATAATATTATAAAATAATATTATAGTTCAATATTTTTAAAATTCATCAAAAGGGTTTTTTATTTTTAGCTTTGGACTTTTAATAATTTTTGGGAATACTGGATTTTCAATTGGTGGATATGGAAAATTAAATGGATTAGTATCTTCTTCTGTAATATTGACTGTGAAAGGTCCATCTATCTGATATCTATTCATTGTCATCTTTACTAAAAGTTCTTCTCTTTTTTTTACAGCATTAGAATAATTAAAGATACCTATAACTTTAGTACCTAAATGATTAATTTCTAATAAAACATACTTTTGAATATTATTAGACATATAAAAAAAACTAGATAATTATTTTATTTATCCGATTCTCCATTGATGACCACATTCTTGACACTCTACAAAAGTAGTAGCAGGTTCATCTCCAGCTCTAACCTGTTTTTCTTCAACTTTACACTTTCTATGTCCGCACTTAGAGCACTTGAAAATGTCAGTAGAAGCCTTATTATTTTTGTTGTATTCTTCTAATTCTTTCTTTTTTGTTATTTTTTCATATTTCTCAGGATTAAGTTCTTGAGGTTTTAATTGCGCAATGGTTTCTGGATTAATCACTCCAGATTTTATATCTTTTATTAATTTTTTCTTACTTTTATCATTGAATTGACAAAATAATTCATCTGCTTTATCTTGATATATTTGCTCAATTAGAAACGGTGTACCCTGTGTTTCAGCATAACTTTCAGAAAATTCATAAATACTATTTTCAATCATTTTTGAAATTTTTTTATCAAATATTTTCTCAAGAAGTTTCAAGGTTGACTTTCTATTTCCTAAGTCCATTATTATAGTTATACAAAATAAATAATATTTTAAATCAATTTTTTTACTGCTGATACGTTTATTATTTTTTAATTACAATAAATATCCCTTAATTGTATTTAATATAATATCACGACTATCAACATACCCATGAGGAGAATGTCCTCTATTAACAAAATATATTGTTTTATATCTATTTATATTGTTTTTAGAGAAATATTCTTCTTCATTTATGGTATCTTTAATCTGTTCTTTAGAATGTAATTTTTTTTTATAAATTCCTTCTGTAGATTCCATATTTAAATTACGAAATTGAATAGTATTAACTTTTAGTTTTTTAATATTTTCTGGAAAATTTAAGAAAATAAGACTATAAACTAATGTATTTAATTTCCAAACAAAAGATTGTAATTCATCTAAATTATGATTTTTATTTTTTATATTTATTAATAATTCTTTAATATCTGAATTTTTAATATTATTTATCTTTTTTGATTTAAAATCTTTTTTAAAACGTTTTAATTGAATCTTCTTTCTTAATTTAATAAGTTTAGGCGAAATTTTAGAACCATCTATAATAAAATTATAGATTATTCTAGAATGATATTTTTTACTAAAATAGTAAATCCATAATGCACCAATACTGTGTCCAATTAAAACAAACTTACCTTTAAAATCTTTAACTTTATCATATACTTTATCACAATACTTTTTAATATTTAAATCTTCAAATGTAAAATTAATATCTTTTTTATGTAAATAGCGCTGATTATTTTCTATTACCCATTTATCATAGTAATCTAAATTATTCCATTTAGGTTCAACAAAATGAATCTTACCTATTTTTTTTAATTCTGGTATTAAATTACTATTTCTTTTTGCTTCTAACATTGGATCTTCACTTTCTTTTAATGGATAATTTAGGCTGAAATATTTAGAAGTAGTACCAGCACCAGGAAATATTATAAACATAATTTTACTTTTCATTTATATAAAAACTTAGATTAATTAAAATTTAATAAATTAAATATTCAAAATACTAAATGTCTAATCATTTTTAAACAAAATTATTTCCCTTGAATTAAGTTAGTCAATATTTGTATTAAGTTAGTCAATATTTGAATTAACTTAGTCATTAGTTATCTCTTCTACTAATGGCATTTTATGACTAATAGGAGATATCGGAGGGAGTTTTTTCTCTTCCTCCATTTTCTTTAATTTTTCTTTTTCCAGTTCTTTATGATATGACCAAGATCCAAAATGATAAACTGTATCAATCAACCATTTTTGAACAGGTCTAATATATCCATCTTTTCCAATAGTTTGAAATTTTATTAGATCAATATTGAAATGATATCCTTTCATATTATTTGTAATATAATTAATCATTTCTTGTTCAGTTTTAAGAGGAGTCAGACCTTTAATATTATTATATCCATCATTAATATTAACATAAGGAACATCATGATTATATAGATCTGCATTGTAAAGTCTGGGGTGAAAAGCCTTGTGCTGATAACCCAGAGAACCCAAAGATTCAAATATACTTTTGGAGTTGTTAAGATCAATATTATAAAGTCTATTCCAGAACAAAATTTTACTTGCATACTTGATCAACTTATCAAGTTCATTTTTGTTCAAAAGTGTTCCGAATCCTCGCATTCTATACTTTAAGATAATCTTAATTTCATCATTAGAACCTGCAAAATACTTGTAATCGAGATTCATGTAAGTTAAATGAGATGTAATACATGAGGGTGTCATGTAAACATTCTTACCATTATAATATGCTCTGACACATGGTAGATGGAATTTAGAAACTAGTGAAAAGAAATCATCACCTAGTACTGAAAATAGTTCAAGAGGTCTTTGAATGTGATTTGAACTAATTTTGACTTTGTAAGTAATATTAATACCGAGTTTATCAACTAGACTTGATATATTTTTTTTAACTTCAACTGGTTCTTCTTCACTATCATCCAGAATATGATCAAAGTCTTCGTCCTCAATATTAGTAACTTTTTCTTCAAAATTAGTCTTATTTTCGTCTTCTTTTTTCTTTTTAGAAATATGTACTTGATAATCCACTTCATTCTCATCAAATAGTTCTGGATGCATTTTAGTTATTTCTTTAAACTCGGATGGCGAATATTCTTCATAAATATCATCATTAAACTGCTTTATCTTTTTATCAAAATACGGCTTGAACAGCTTGATAACTTCTGAATCCTTTAGATTATTAATAATATACTCTAAGGAATGCTTTTCAGTTGCAACATTTGATTCAATAAAATCTTCTGAAACAAAAAGATAAACAGTCTTCAGTGTTTTCATTTTAACATGATGAGGTTCTGCATTGGCTGGATTAAAACCACATACATTCACCACGACTTGGTTAAATATAATCTTAACCTTTTTGATAAAGTCTAAAGGATGTGTACTTTTAATCATAACGTCAACATCAGCATTTGGATAATACTCATTAAAATATCTCATGTAATCAAGGTCAAAATCTGAAACATTATTAAAATTATTGTGTCCTTTGAAAAGAGTCATCAAAGGGTGTTGTTTCTGAAGACAGGCTGTCATAACACTTCCAGAAACACCCATCCCAACTTCATCCCAATCTAGATTATTGAAAATATCATGTTGACTATTTCCAGTTACAAAAAGATTAAATCTCTTTTTGAATCCGTTTAGATCAACAATTCCTTGACCTTTATAATCATCAGAGTCTGTATTAAAAAATGAAATACCCCCTAAATTTTTATTTCCTCTAATATATTTATCATCAACTTTAATTTGAAAGTAGGGATTCTTTTTAATTTGATCTAGACTAAAGGGATAAACAGGTAATAGAGAAGCTGTATTGATATCAAAAATAAATTCATCATCTTTATTTGTCCAAGTCTTCTTGATACCTTCTTCAGTTAAAAATCTCAACCATGCATATCCAAATAAATATCTATATAACTCTGAGAAATGTCTTATAAACAGTGACATCATTTTTAATATTTTATAATTATTTAGTACTAGATGGCAATATTTTTTCGAAACCAATAGATTTGAAAATAAGTAATATCTTTGAGAATTATTTAGTTTTTCAAAAAGTAGAACCATGTCATTTTTTGATATCTCACATTTTTTAGATATTCTATATAACTTGTATCCATTTTTTGTCAAACAAGATGCTGCATCAACAAAATTTTTCTCATCAAAAACACTATCCAGATAATTATTTAATGTTTTATCCTTAGCTAGCGAATTTATTACTTCAATAACTTCAGGATCTTTCAAGTTTCTAGTAACTTTTAACTTGAATATTCTAGAGTTCCATCTTGTTGAAATATTGTGAAGACAATTATATCTTCTTGTCCAATAATTTGATTCATCTAAATTTTTAATAATCTCAGTCATATACCCAACCGAATTAAAACTCAGTTTTGCTTCTTGCGAAAATACTTGATTAAGAACAATAATATTGTAAATATTTTCTAAGTTGAAATTTCCCTCAAAAATTTTAAGGTAATTCTTTATATTCCTGTAAGATACACTAAAAATAGGAAGAACCAAAATTTTTTCATCAAGTTCAAGACCAAAGTGATTAAATTGCTGAAAATCTGCAGAATTGACTACAACCAAATTATGATTGTGTTCAAAATTCTTAATTGTTTTGATACTTGTTTCATCTAAAACTAATTTCATACTCATACTTGCCCAGAAGTCAGCAGATATATTCCTACTATAAATCTGTGGATCTAACTCCTCATTTTTGAACAGAGTTAGGACATATAATTTATGAAAGTATTTTGACAAGTTTAGAATTGAAAGATCAATAACTTTTTCTTCAATTTCAACACCAAACTTGTTTTTTAGTAAAGGATTGATAATCTCTACATTACTATGCTTGCTGGTAATAATATCCATTAATAAATAGGTATTATAAATAAAAATGTGATATAATCAATTTTTTTCAATAAAGTAACTTTTGATACACTTCGTCTTCTAACTTAACATAATCTTGTTTAATCATATAATCTAATGCTTTATTAAATGTATCTTCTTGAAGGTCAAAAACATTAATGGATTTACATAATTGAAACAATGAATCATATTTTTCATTTCCTTTCTTCAAGTAATGATTTATTTTTGTTTTAACAATATCAATTTCATTGTTTGCCAAATCAATCTTAGTTTCCTTTTCCCATTTCACAGGCATTTTACTTATTTTGAAAAATGGGTCAATAATGTTAATCTCTTCTCCTGAGTATGGAATATCCATATTAAACTCTACATTCTCATAATTTAATCTCAAAATAGAGTGATCAACAAAAACATCAAGAATCTTTTCTCTTTCTTTCCTATCATAAGAACCAAGAATTGAATTATTTAATAGAGCTGAAATTTTTATTGAATCTTCTTGGTCAAACATTTCTAAGAACAAAGCTTGAATTGGTAACATCTTTAGCGATATTTTACCATTATTAGATTGATAATTCATGGATACACTTCCTGTATGTAAATACCAATTAAGATATCTGCTATTCTTATGAGACTTTGCATAAAAACTAGAATACATTTTAAATAGTTTACTTATTCTACCAGTTGTTTCTATCTCATCAAATTTAGAAGCAATATCAAATACATTGCTGTTCCAAATATTATAAGATGTATTGACAATATAAAATTCACTTGGTATACCACTTATTTTCTCAGATTCAGTTTGAGCTATGACCGATTTCAAATAACTATTAAATTCAACAGATTTTTTAACATCTTCTATTGTTCTTTTAAGTTTGTATCTTTGAGCTCCTGTAAAACATCTATTTAATTTTGTAACAAGAGAATTTTCATAGTTAATCAATTTATCCATTTCTTTAGTAGAATTATCACCAAGTAGTCTTAGCATTAGCTCTTGATGATATCTTTTGAAACAAATATTTTTATCATCTATATTTCCTATTATTGAAAATAAGAAACTGACATCTTCACACGAATCAGACTGTACCATATTTATTAAAATATTATTCAGAGTGTTATACAATGAATTCTTTGAAATTATTTTTGCAATTTCTTTATTTAATAATGTTGTCGCAGAATCAAATATCTTAAAATAGAATTTACACATTGTTATATATATTTTACAAAGTGATTCTAATGACTTTGTTTTCTTGTAAAACTCTATTATATTTAGAACTACTGACATTTGAACTTCTTCTTTCTTCTTAGAATCCAACAGTCCATATGCTTTGATAAGATTTGTAATAGTATCTTTTTGACTTAAAAATTGGTTTAAGGTATTTTCATTATTTTGACTAGATATCTCAATAAAAGTGTCAATCAATTCATTGTTAGCTTTATCAAATATTAATGAAGTATTTAGATAACTAAAATGCTTGGTATAAGAGTTAATAAATTCAGACAACTTTTTGAAATTATATATTAGTTCCAAAGATTTAGGAATTGGATAATCAATACATAAGCAAGAATTAGTAAACTCACTGATACATGCAGAAATGAATGGTTGACACCATTCGTCATAAAAGTGAGGATCTGATTTTTTTATTTTGAGAAATAGATGTTTAACTTTATTTTTTAGTGAAGTATTCATTACATCACTTGTAAAAATAACCTGAATCACTGGGTCAGAAACAACCATTGAGAAAAACTGATTATAACACGTTATCTTGAAATCTTTATTTTTAATAAAATACTCTAATTCATATATTTTATTACTAAAAATATTAATCAAATTAATAAATGACTCAACAATACTTATATTTTTCGATCTCCTAATACTGGAGCGCAAATTTTTCCTTATTTGTTTAATGTAATCATTTAAGTTATTAATTATCAGCTGTTCGACAACTTTGATGTTATCTTGATCAATTAGTCTATTTATGTAGTCTGACAAAAATATGCGATGGTTATTCTTTATAGTATTTTCAAAGTAACATTCTATGTCTCTAGTATCTTTACTTTTTAAACTACTTCTATTAGAAGCTATTAATACACCGAATTTATCTGGTAAGGACATTATCATAAAATTAATTAATTTAATTTTATAAAAAGTCAATTTTTTTTGTAATATGTAATTTGGATTAATTACCATCTAAAATTATGAATAGTTATTAAAACATTCTGTAATTACTGGTTTGAATTTGTAACATTTATTCTTATGGTTATATTTTATTTTTCTAATGTTGTTACTATCAGGGCCATGCCTTTTAAGTACTCTATTATATGAAATATATATTCCACAGATATATCCTACAGTAACTAAAATAAAATAAAAAATAAAATCAAATTTAATCATATTAAAATATTATAGATTTTTTTTAAAATACAAAAGGATTGTATCTTGGTGCATCATAATCGAAAATTCTTAATTCAAATTTACCTTTACTTTGATCTAGCCATGGTATAGCAACTGTATCGTTATTATTTAATTCTTTATTACCTGGTATTTTTAAAGGAATCTTAGAGTTTAGACCATTTGGATCATTTCCTATTACATAGTATTCCCACTGACTTGAACCTGGAAATTTTTGTCTTCCAAATAGCTTTAATATTTTTTCATCGTTTTTTCTAGTTAACATACCTATGTTATGATAATCATCTGGGTATCCTCTTGTAGGAAAATTAATTAATCTTTTTAAATCTCTATTTGGGTAATTATGTCTAGGTAGTCTTCTTTCTGGGGGACTTAAATTATTTTCTAAAGATTTTGCATCTCTATTTCTTAAAGATTTAATTTTTTTAGCTAAGGGTGAATCTTTTTCTTTAGAAACATTTTTATCCTTAATATTTTTTTCTTTAACTATAATAATATTACTTTGAGGTTGAGGTGATTGTAATTGTAATGTTGGTAATATACTTTTCATTCTTGCTCCATGAAAATAAGTTAATAATATTATGACTACAAATATAATTAAAAAATATGATTTAGGTATACAGATATTTTCAGACATATAAATATTTTGAGAAAATAATTGATAACATTTTTAATCATAATAATCAAGAATAAAGTCGTTCAAAGTAAAATAATCTTCATCAAATAAATTATTATTTTTATCTACAATGCATCGTACCGAAGATAATTTGGCAATAATTTTTAAAAAAACATAATACTTATCCTTTGTAACTGGCTTGTGTTTATTAATTATCTTATAGATATTTTCATCTACTTTATCTTTAAAGTTATCAATCATTAGATATGTAATTTTACTTACCATATTTCTTTTAACTAGATCATTAGTTGTAATTTTAAAATAGTTAAAATATTCTTCAATTGTTGTTAATAAATTATCATAATCTGTAATAT
>MDSZ01017413.1_pt1 | contig 11827 bp, 5 predicted proteins | sample 811201 | NCBI WGS metagenome assembly MDSZ01 (sample SAMN05326647, study PRJNA326480) | marine metagenome | isolation source: seawater | place: Indian Ocean: North | collected 2010 | reverse complement strand
TTCCATATCTTTGTATATACACCAGTATATGTTTTAGTGTAACCTTTGATATAATCTTTGAGAAAGTCTTTTTGATATGCTATAACATAATTGGTATCAAACGATCCTTCGTATGATTTAACGTATGCCTTTTCCCAATCTTTTTCATAATCTTTTACATAACTTGCTTGCCATACTTTAGTATAGTTTGTCGTTTGTGATCCAGAAGCAAAGCCACCGTAGAAAACTGGTCCAACATATATCTTATCATAATCTTTGACCCAGTCTTTTTGATATATCTTAGAATATGTTTTTACATAATCTTTATTGTAAGTACCAACCCAAGCCTTTGTGTAATCTTTATTGTAGTCTTTTACCCAATTTTTGGTATACGCTTTTTCATAAATTGTATCAAACGTACCTTCATATGTTTTATCATATGCAACTTGATAATCAGCTTGCCATAATTTAGTATATGTTGCTTCATAATCTTTATGATAAGAGAGAAGGTATTCTTTTTCGTAGTCACCTACATACAGCTTGTCATATGCTTTGACCCAATTTTTATCATAGGCCTTAACCCAAATCTTAGTATAATCTTTCAACCAATTTTTGGTATAAGTCTTTACATAATCACCAACGTATGTTTTGTTGTATACACCTTCATAAGCTAATCCTAAGAATGAGTTGGTGGCAACACCACTATATGATCCAGTATAATCAGATGTTGCAACATAGTAGATAAGTGTTGAGTAAACAGTATCACCTTGGTATGTTCCAGTATATGATGCACCATCATAGTTTACTGGACCTTCATAAGATTGTCCACCAGACCATACTTTGGTAAAGTTAGCTGTTACATTATATGCTTTTACGTAGTCTTTATTAAAGTTTTCATCAGCAGCATATGATGCTCTACCTGTATACAGCTTTTCATAGTTAGCAGCACCAGTGTATGATTTTGTATAATCTTTTGTATAGTTTACCTGTACTGTATAGTATCTTAGATTTTGATATTCTTTTGTGTAGTTAATGAAACCTGTGAAACCAGCACCAGTAGAATCTAGATATGTTATAGCTCCACCATAGTTTTTTGTAAAAACTATAAAGCTATCAGCTCCAACCCAAGGACCTGCTGAGTAGTTTACTAAACCTTCATAATCTTTTTGATATGCCTTTGTATAGTTTGCTAAACCAGCATATTGTTTAGCATATGCTCTTTGCCATTCAGCTTGGTAAATTGTTTCACCAACATATGTCTTCTGATATGTTTTGAGATAATCAGTTGATCCTTCATATGTTTTTGTGTATTGTGCAAAGCCAATGAAACCAGAATATGTTGGAGTAAAGTTTGCAACACCTTCATATGTTCCAGTAAATGATGCTCCATCATATGGACCATCACCAACATATCCAACTACACGACTGTAACCTATATCTGAAGAGTAAGTACCAGAATAGTTTGCAAGTATGTTCATTGCAGCCCAGATACTATCTGGCTGATTGGTTTCTGAACCATACTCTTTTCTGTATCCATCTACACCAGAAAAGTTCTTTAAGGATGTGTAAGCCTTAGAGTATGTTGTTGTATCTTGAGATTGATAGTTAGTAAAACCTTCATAGGTCTTTGTATAGTTGCCAGCAAAGTTAGATTGCCAAGCTAGTGTAGATGTCCTACTCTTGGTATAGACTCCTTCAAATCCATTGTAGAATCCATGGAACGCATTTGTATACACAATGTATGGAGTTCTCGTATTCTCTCCAGTATACGAGATCTCGAAGGTTCGTTCACCTCCTGCGTATTCTTTTGCGTAGAGTCGTGTAGAGTAAGACATACTTTATATATGCCTTAACTAAATGTCTGGTACCAGATGTCTCCATTTGCACCACCAGATGGACCTGATGTGCTAACGTAAACAACATACGACGAATCATTGTTAGAGGCTGCTTCAAAGTTGCGAGATGTTTTTGTTATCTCTGCAGTACTAATAGCATTCACGAGACCTCTACTTGTAACATTTGCAGTTATTGCAAAAGTTGTATTTCCAAAGTTACCAGTTGATATACCCGTGTCTGGAAGTGTTGCTGTTTGAACATTGGCGGTGCTGTTAACAATAGTTACGCCAGCTACTTTTAATGGCATTACTCTTTCTCCAATTCTTCAACTCTATTATTGAGTTCTTTAATAGCTTCTATTAACAGAGGAATGAGCGATTGGTACTTAACTGCTTTGTTTCCGTTACCGTTTGTAGAAACAAGAAAAGGTAATTCTTCTTCTATCTCTTGAGCAATAACACCTAAATCAAGCTGTCCATTTTTCTGATCATCTGTCTTCCATCTAAACTGATAACCATTTATTTTACTTACAACTTCCATTGCATTAGTCATTTGTAAGATATCAGTTTTTAATTTTATGTCAGATGAAAAACTAGCTTCAACATCACCAGCTACTAATATGTTGTTAAAATATCCATTTGCAACCATCATAGTAGGTGTACCAATATCATGAGTTACATTTGCAGATACATGAACATTGGATGCAACATTAAGAGCTGCTGCTGTAGCAACAGTACCACCTCTTATTGTATCCTTAGCAACTAATGTATTAGCAGAGAAGAAGCCATTTACATGACCATTCCCTGTAGTAATAGTATGGTTTGTTGAGTTTGGAGAACTAACTGCACCAACTGTAACTATTATTGTACCTGCATCATAAACAAGTTGATTTGTTCTTTCAACCCATTCTCTGAAGGTATCAGTAGCTACAGCAATGTTAGCTCCTAAAAAAGATGTTTTTGCCATACTATCCTCTAACTAAATTCTGCAACAATTCTTTAATTTCACCAATGTCGGACTTGAGTTTTTCAACATCATTATGTAATGTCTTTGCTTCTATCGCATCTTTCCTTCTACTCTTATAGAGCTCGAAGGCATTCCTATCAGTATTTATAAGAGCCATGGAGTTAGGATCGCGATCATAAGAGTCATTATCAGTCTCGTATCTTACAACATCACTCATGTTATATACTCAATGCTAATGCTCTAAAGTCTTTGACTCTAGGTGATCTTGCTGCATTATCACTTAACAATACAATTTTGATCTGAAAGTTTTTGAATGTATCAAATTTGTTTTGATTTGAGTTGTAGTATGTTGCTATGAAACTATTTTGTGGATCTTTGAAAGCTGTTTGCGGTGTATCAACTTTGAATATATCTGCTTGAGTATTATCAAAACTAATTGCATTACCAACTGTAATTACTGTAGTGTTAACTGCTGTGACAGTTTCTATTTGATAATCTATAGCTGCATCTGTGTTGACAATTTTTAGAAGATCACCAGCTGCTATTGCACTAGATTGATCATCCGTTGTTGCTATCAAAGTGTTTGCATTATCAGCTAAACCTTTACCATCTAATTGAGTTGATGGAGGTGTATCAGGTATTCTATATTCATATTCTGCAAAGTCATCTAAAGAACCTGGAGCAGATTGTTTATTGAATCCTTGAAGTTGTAGTCTTGTCCAATGTCTATCTTGAAAGTCATCAACTTCTAACTCATTAGATATTCTACCATATACCTCTACTTCTGCAGATCCTGGTTTTGTAGCTGTAACAAATACTCTTAGATCTTCAGCATCTAATCCATCATCCAATGTAACTGCTTTTGAAACATACTTAGATAATGCACTACCTGTATCTGGTAGATGTTCATTAGTATTACTGTTGTTGATTATGTTCTCAACTCTTAGTATGTTACTAATACCATCATCTATAACAGGAGACAAATGAGTCTTAGCTGAGTTAAATAAGAATGTATGCTTCAGAGACTTGCCTGTACCATCCACAATCTCATTTGATCTACTCTTAATGATAGCAACTTCTGTCAATCTGTTTCTATTGTTGATTGGCATTTGTGTATTTGCTGTTTGTCCAGTAGCAGTGTTAGATTGATGGTATTGTGTAAGTGCTGTATCTGCTGGAGTGATTTGATACATCATATTATCAAATGCGGTCATGTTAATATTATCAACAGTTGTAATTGTAGCATTTGCAGCTGAATCACTACCAACAATACTGTTTGTGTTAGCAAACTTGAATGTAGCATTTGCTGCTGTAGATTTGATAAGATGCATTTCTTTCAACTGATCAGTACTTTCATAATAGAATACTTCACCAGTTGGAGTCAACTGTATGTCAGCAGAAGAAGATGTAAAGTCTGGAAATCCTCTTACAGTCAAGCTAGTATTGTTTGCAATTGCAGTTACTTCTCTAACTGAGTGAGATGTTCCATTTGTTAATGCAACAAAATTTCCTACAGCCAGGTCTGATGTGAACGTCGAACCTGATCCAGTAACCGTTTCGCTAGTTGCCGAAAAAGATACGTTACCTGTGATGTTTGCACTGTTGTCGTAGACAAAGGCTCTTTCTCCTTGTTCAAATGTTCCATTGATACTTTCTAATGAAAAGAACTCGTGATCAGCATTTTGATAGTCTACACTACCTGTTGATGCATTGAATTCAGCTCTGTATATTGTAAACTTGATGTCTTCTTGTTGATATGGTTTCCAAGCTCTGTTGTTTGTTGATAAGAACAAGACACCTTCAAAGCCATCTCTGTTTAAGATAGTATTTGTTGTAAGATCAGCTTGTCCTGTTTTACGAACATACACATTGTAGTTTGGATTGTTTGCATCTGGTTTCAATACAATACAATATTCTAGTCCAGTTCTTACAAATACTGGTGATGGGAAGTTAAATGTAGTAACTACACTTCCATCTGTACTTGTGTTTACATCTGCAGATCTTAAATGAACTTCTCCATTAGGCATTACTTTAGATGATGGGAAACCATTCTCAACAGTTCTAAGTTGTAATAGAACTCCAAGAGTTGGATCTTTACTTTCAAAGAATACATCAACTTTAGTTAAGAATTGTCCTGTATCTGTATCCAAGTTCTTAACAATAAATGTTTGTGCTAATGGATCTCCATCACCGTCTCCATCACCATCTCCATCTCCTGTAGCTGCTTCTATCTGCTCAGGAGTATTAAGTACTTGAGGAGGAGGAGCTGCTGGAGCAGGATCTGCTACAAATGTTGATGGACCAGCAACTGTATTTGTTTGTGTCCTTCTAGATCTAGTAGCTTGAGTTTCAACCGTTTGTCCAGTAATAACTCTTTCTCTTCTAACTTCTAGTTGTCTTGTTGTAAGTTGTATGCTAGCCTTATCAATACCAAAGTTGTATGCATTGAACACACCACCAGCTTTAGATCCAGTATCCTTTGCTGCTGCAACTGTTGTTTGATCAGCTATATTAACTTGTCTCTCACCTACAGGATATGTTTCTGCAGGTAAATGAAATACAACAAATATTTCACCATTTTCATTAGTTCTTAATGCATCACCAACTGCACCAGTTGTTCTGAAGTTAGCTTCAGTAATTGAATCTGAACTATTGACTGTAGCAGGTTGGCATTGTGAACTTACAGCTTTAGAGTCAAAGTATACATAGTGTCTTGTATTTGGTTTCAATCCAAATGCATGTAAGTACAACAACTGTTCTCTTATGAAAGGATTGAATGATATATCTCTTACAAACTCACCAACAGTTTGTGTGTTGACAATATCTTGAGTTTGAAACTGGTTCTCACTTTGCTGTCGTCTTATAGTTCTAATAGTTTGAAAGTTGTTGACTGTTGTAGTAGTAGTATCTTGTCTTGTTGTTGTACCACCAGCTGTTCTACTTGCTACTGGAGTAACCACAGAACTTTGTGTTGAACCAAGAAAGTTAGTAACTGATGTGTCACCTATAACTTCACTTCGAGGCTCTTGTATAGCTTCTAGATCTCTTATACTATTCAATAGAGATCTTGTACCAGCTGTTAAGTCTAACTCAACATGAAAGTCATTAGATGGTGGATGTCTTATATCATGAAAGTTATCATAGCTTGGAAGAACATTAACAATACCATTATAACTCCAAAATAACTCAGCTAAGTTTCTAGTTCTAGTTGCAGATCTTTGTTCATATTCTGATGTATGATCAAATGTTAATGTAATCAAATCACCAGTCTTAACTGTATTTGCAAATGTATTTGGTGTGATATCAATAATGTTATTTTTTTGTCTTGTAGTTAGAACTTGGTTAACTTTATCATATCCAGCTTTGAACTCTCTGCTTCCAATATCAGCTGTAGTTTGATCAACAAAGTTATCTACTAATATTCCGTTTTTGAATCTCTCTAATGAACTATTTGCAGAAGATGGAATTGTAAGATCAATTGCTTGTTTCTCTAACAAGTTAAGAGATGTATAATATTGTATCTTCCTAACTTCATTTTTAATTTGAGAAATATCTTTCATAGTAAAGTTACGTTGTTGTCTACTTACTATTTGATATGCATAATCTGGTCGTGCTGATCTTGCTGCAGGTAGACTTGCAAGAGTTGGAAATACTGGAACAGTAACCAAACCTAATGTCATTGCAGTGGCAGAGTCTTGAGGAGGTACAGGTTTAGAGCTTGCAGATCCTTCAGTAGTACTAAACACACCTTGTGTATCCATCATTATCTTATCAATTCTTGGAAGATAATGTTGGTAATCAAGAGTCATGTTCTCACCAGGAGCAGCAATATATTGTTCACCACTAAATGATACTGTCTTAACTGGGTTTGTTGTTGCACCAGCTGCAGTTGTAGCGTTAGTTGTGTTTGCTGTATTTGCTGCTTGTGGTCTGAAATCAATTGAATCTCTAAGATCAAATGTTTCACCATCTGTAGGTGATAGGTATATTGGTATACCTTCTGTTCTTATTTTATCAGCTGGTAGTGTAGCTGTTGCATCATCAACAGGATAACTATCAACAGTAGCGTATCCAAAACCACTACCACTTTCTCTAAAGTGATTAAACACTGCAAGTATTCTTGCAGTGCTGTTTATTGTTGGTGCACCAACTGTATCAGTTCTTAATTTAAGTTTTGATAAGTCATAGAAGCCATCTTTTTGGTTAGGTAATAAATCAAAGTGAGCTGTAAAGTCATTACCAGAAGCTTCTATACTTGTAAAGTTGTTATATTGTACATACACTTTTTGAAGTTGATAAACATCAGGTACACCTAAGCACCATGGTCCAACAGAAGTGTCAGCATTAGTTGCACAATTAATTTTTACATAAGTGTTTGCAGAAAGTAACTTATCTTTTTGTGCAGCCTCTCTTTTTGTTACATTATGTTTGACTAATAGTGCAAAGGTAGACTCTAATGTTTTACCTCTTGACATATTGATAGTAGCTGACTTTTGGTCTGAACTTATTGTAACATTTGAGCTTGTACCATCAAGATGAATTGGTTTATCTGCAACGTATAATCTTCTGTATGCTGCACCACTAACTGCTGTTGAAAATGCACCTAGTGTTGTAAGATGTGTAGCATTTGTTATACCAGTTATGAGTTCATCTTCTGAACCAGCAACTCTAATAGTATCACCAACTTGGAAATCTGTTGTAAACGTAGTACTACTACCTGTGACTACATTACTTGTTGTCGTTGTTACAGTTCCACTCAATGCAGCAGTCTGCGCAGATGTATTGTTTGCAACAATAACAAATTCTCTTTCTTGGTCAGTAGATAATGTAGATCCACCAGTGTAGTCAAAGATTTGATTACCAGTTAATGTTAAAACTATAGTACCATTTGTTGCAGCAGTACCTGTAGATATTGTTCTGTATGTGTATGATGCTTCGTTGTCTGTCTTGTGATTGAAAGTTTTTATACCTTTGATTCCAGTAGGTACTATAAACTTCCTAAGGTTAGTATCTTGGAGTACAGCTCTACCATTAGTAAGTTTAACGTCAGCAAATCCAACTCCAGCATTAGACCCTGTAAAATATGATACTGATCGTACGTCTGCAAAGTTCTTTCCTTGGTTCATGTTTACGTCAAACAAGTACAACCTATATTCACCTTCAGCACTACCTGGTGTATTGTCTTCGTATACAACTGATCTTACTCTTGCAGTACCTACAATGTTACCTGTGAATGAAGGACCAGAAGCTGTTACTTGTGTGGCTGAGTTTGTTGATGGAACTGTTTCAGCTGAACCTGCAGGGCATGTTGATATTCTATTACCGGCAGTATCCAATAATTTAACTTCAGCTGCAGTGTTGAAATCAAAGCTACCAAGATACTCATTAACAACAATATAGTTACCATAGTTTTGACTGATCGTTGCATTTTCAACATTAGCAAAATCAGTTCCTTTTCTGATTTGTATTCTTGAAGCACCAACAGTTTCATTACGGAAGCCTTTAACAAATGCTTTACCAGCACCAATAACCATAGTATCTAAGTCAGTGTTTGCTGTATTCTCTTCTGTACTAAAAGCAAATGGTTTTACAACATAATCACCACTTTCTTCAAATGTACGTTTAGCTAACTCTTCACCAATCTCTGAGAACTGAGTTTCTTCTCTTACAGTAGTTGGTAAACCATTTTGAAATTTTATTAGTGAAAGAAAGTTGTTTGTTGATTGAGCATTGGTTGTTGTATTTGAAATAAGATTTGGAGTAAGTTTTAGTCTGTCAGCACCTGGAGCATTTTCATTATTGAACCCTGAAGAGTTATCCAACAAAGCAGTATTGGAAGAACTATTGACAATACTTTCCTCAGTAATAAAACCAACAGAAAAATTATTTGGTTTTAGATCGTAATCTTTAACATTTACACCTTGAGAAAATACTTCTACAAAGTGACCTTTTTGATAGATTGTTCCATCACTTACTTGAACTCTTAGTGTCTTTCCTACTGGATCAAACTCTGTGTTACCTGTAGATGCAAAACCTAAGCCAGCAATCTCAAAAGATGCTGTTGAATTAACCGTACAAGTAATATTTGCACCAGTACCACCAGCTGTATCAAATGTAATTGTTGGAACATCAGTAATTTGAAAGTCTTGTCCAGCTTTGATAAGAGTAACTGCTGTGATTCCACCAGTACTGTTTGTTGTTACATTAGCACTAGCGTTAATACCACGAGTAGCAGTGAAGATAAGAGTGTCTCCATTTGTAAAAGCTGCTCCACCATCATTGATTGTAAATGTATTTGATATTTGTCCATTTGCTGGATAGAACTTGACTGTCTCACCAGCAACAAATTCAACCTTATCTGTACCACCACTGTTGCCTGTATTGACATATCTACCATACAAAGTGTTAAGATCTGGGTTGGTTATTTCAAAACCAGCTTTTGAATCAATAGTTTGCATAATAAGGTTAGATGATTCATGTTGTATGTAACCATTTGCAAACTCAGAAACTGTATACAATTCATTGTCTGTATTTCTATCAAGAAGTTTTACATACTCTGCTGATTTGATATTGAAAGAACATCCTTCAATTATAGATCCATCCTTAACTACAACATCACCAAACTTCTCAATTTGGTTCTGTAATATACTTTGTAACTGAGTAAGCTCTCTTGCTTGTATTGGAACAGAAGGCTTAAACAATACTCTATGATGTTGTGAATCAACATCAAAGTCATCAAAGTATGGACTTACATTAAGGTTGGTATCAAGGGTTCTGGACATCTCGTTCCTCTAAAATTTTAACACGAGTTTGACTGTTTCGGTTAAAGTGTTTGATCTCGACACTGCTTCAATATTTTTCAAAAATAATACCTCTCCAGATCCTCTCACAAGATCTCCTGGTACTGTAGCTTTGAATCGAGCTGTTTCTGATGAAGTACCTCCAGTAACTATATAGCTGTTTGCATCTTCAAATGTTCCACGTACTGTTGTTAAGGAAGTGTGTGTAGCGTTGCTTTGATATACTATACCATTTGCACCGCTGGTAGCTTGTGTCACCTTTTCATCCTCTGTAAATGAACTACCAGAAACTAAGTTATGTTCAAACTTAGATGTTTGTTGAAAGTAATGATAGTTGGCTCTTGAAGAGTCAGCATCGTTAACTCTTACTGCTGTAATATTAGCTGTAGCTCCTGTAATGGATCCTGTCACATTAGATGTTAACAAAAATATACCAGAAGCATTAGTAAGACTAACAGTTGTAGTATTTGATGTTATTAATGTTCCTGTAGCACCAGTACCAGAATCAGTTACTGTTTCATTTACTTGGAAGTTAGCTGTTGGTGAATCTATTGTTATTCTTGTGTTAGCATAAAATGGATTTTTCAATATGCCAACAGTTCTGAAATCATTATCTGTTTGTATGTTGCTTGCTTCATTGTTTGCAAAGTCAGTTGATATGATTACATACCTTGCATCAAGTTCAGCTAAAGGATCATGGGCGTGGCCACCAAACGGACCAATGACTGCACGGACAGCTGCCAAGTTACCAGAAGCCATATTGTTTGCTTCAATAGTAACATCTGCATATGTGTACTTAGATCCTCGTTGCAATATTTGTATGTTTGCTATAGTATTTGTTGATGTGTTAATTAATGCTCTTGCAATAGCATTAGATCCATCACCTTTGATTCTAACTGTTGGAGTAATCTCAAATGTACTTGTGCTATCTGGTGTACCAGAGAATGCTGTATTGACTGTTACAGTTTTGGTTGCACCAACATAATCTACTATCTCTCTTATCTCACCATTACCTATACCACCAGTCATGTATATTGAACAATTGTTATAGAAATCATTATTACCAGATATAGAAAAGTTAGATGAGTTAATTGTAAATACAGTTGAGTTTGTGCCTGTTACTACTGCACCATTTGCAAACTCGTTATAGTTGTTTCCACTATCAGTTACAATGTAATGATCTAGTGCACCATTGATTGCATTACCTTGTGCATTAGCATGAGATATAACAGGAATATAGTTGTTAGATGTAAATTTTGTATACTTAGCAGCTGGAATAGTATACATAAATCTCCATTGATATCCATCAGTTGCACTCTTTACGTACAAAGAATCAAGAGTACTAGACACATCAGAATACAATGGTTGCGAGTTTGAAACACTATTTCCATTGTTGTTTATACATTTCCATACGTGATAATCTGAACCTTCTTGTGTAGAAACGTAGTAAACTTTATCTGATAATGTTGTATCTTGATCATCATATGGTTGGTAAATGGTACCATTTGCCCACTCATAATTCTCTATTCCATGAGAAATATCATTAGCTGTAACAAGTTTACCAAACAACATTTCATCATATGTTTGATATAATGAGTTAGCTATTGATTTATTTGGTGTTGGTGTACTGCTTTCTGAAAATGCTGTGTGCTTAGTAGAAAACACATAGTACATTGTGTTAGCAGCTTCTTCAATTGACTCAACAAGCTGCCTTGCACTGTGAACATTAAACTCTTTATATACTCTTTCTGTCATTCCCTACGCCTGACTTACAGCTGAGTTTGCCACGGATATGGCTACGTTATTGAAAGTATCTACAACTGGTCTTCCAAACAACTTGTATCCAGCTGTATGCACTACTTCTTTTAAAATTCTTTCATATTTATTTAGCTCAAATTCAGACAACACCTCATATGAGAACTGTTGGAAGAAGCTGTTGTCGTGGATGGAAAACTTCTCACCTAACACACCACTATTGAGCTTTGTATATCCTACACCAATACCAGTACCATTTGCTGTAGCAGTACCAACAACAGCTTGAGCATTAGTACCTAATGTGAAGTCTAACAACTCACCATCTTTGAATCCTAGACCAGAGTATATAACTTCAGCATTAGTGATAAGACCAGTACCAATAGTAACATTTGCAAAGGTGTTAGCATTGACACCAGCTTTAACAAATCTATTGTAATTGTTAGTAGCATCATCTATTGTAACAATCTCAAAAGATCTGTTATTGTTATTTG
>MDSZ01096287.1_pt1 | contig 11828 bp, 13 predicted proteins | sample 811201 | NCBI WGS metagenome assembly MDSZ01 (sample SAMN05326647, study PRJNA326480) | marine metagenome | isolation source: seawater | place: Indian Ocean: North | collected 2010 | reverse complement strand
TTACAGGTCTATCAATATTAAAGTAATGTCTCTTCTCTTTTTCAATAATGTCTATATCAACCTTTACTACCATTTTATAAATTTTTGGATTTCCTTTAGAGTCTTTAGAAACTATTAAATTATTTTTTTCAGAATTTATTTTTAGAAAGTAGGCTTTTTTTCTGTAATCTTCATTTTTATAGGCTTGAAGTTTTTTCTTAATATCTCTTGAAATTTTATTATTTTTTATAATGTCTATATCAGCTATAAAATAATTGACATTTTTCTTTGAAAATATTGGTTTATATCCATTACATCCAATTAATAATAAAAAGCAAATAAGATAAAATATTTTTTTCATTTAATTATTAAATTTATTAGTCTATCTTTAACATAAATAGTTTTTATTATTTTTTTATTTATTAAAAATTTGTCATAGTTTTTATCAGATTTTATCTTATCTAAAATTTCCTTTTCTTCTATTGTTTCACCATTAAATTGAATAATATCTCTTTTTTTACCATTTATTTGAAAAACTATTTTAATCGTCTTCTTAACAATGTGCTTTTTGTCAATCGTTGGCCATTCGTAAATATTTTTTTCATTGAGTTGCTCTAGACACTCAGAAATTAAATGAGGGATGACTGGTGACATTACTTTTAAAATTTTCACGTAATTTTCAAGCAACGTAGTATTTTTAATTTCGTTAAGCTTAATTTTGGAAATAAAATTATAAGTTTCATAAAAGTTGGCTATAATCACATTGTAGTGAAAATTTTCTAAATTTTTGGTGATTTTTTCAATTAAAGCATTTGTAAATTCAATTAAAGAGTCAGATACTTCTTTTTGAAAATTTTTATTAATATTATTTGCTTCTATTTCATTTTTAATGTTGTTATGAAGTAGCCAAAATTTTTGTAAAAACTTATAAGCTGCAAGCATTCCTTGTTCAGACCACATTACATCTTTTTCTGGAGGACTATCTGATAATATAAAAAGACGTACCGAGTCTGCTCCATAATTTTCAATCATTTCCTCAGGATCAATAGTGTTTTTTTTTGATTTAGACATAGATTCAGATGGCCCAACTATTATTTTTTCATTTGGTTTACTTCTTAAAAAATAGTCTTTACCATTTTCTGTAACTACTTCATTTGGACTGACCCAGTGATTATTCTTAGTTTTATAAGTTTCATGACAAACCATTCCTTGGGTGAATAATCCTTTAAATGGTTCATTAAAGCTGAAATTCTTTTCTTTAAAATTCAATGCTCTCAAAAAAAATCTTGAATATAGCAGGTGTAAAATAGCGTGTTCAACTCCACCAATATATTGATCAACTGGCATCCAATAATTTATTTCTTCTTTATCAAACCCATATTCATTATTTTTAGGTGAACAAAATCTCAAATAATACCAAGAGGAGTCAACAAATGTATCAAGAGTGTCGGTTTCAAGTTCGCATTCTTCACCATTAATATTAATCTTTTTCCATTTATGTTGCTGGTCAAGAGGATTACCTTTGGTATTTAAATCAATATTTTCTGGAAGTTTTATAGGCAATAAATCTTTAGGAATTTTTACAATTTCTTTTTTTTTATTATAAGCAATAGGTATTGGGCATCCCCAATATCTTTGTCTAGAAATACCCCAATCTTTTAATCTAAAGTTAATTTTTTTTTTCCCTAATTTTTTTTCTTCGAGTATCTCAATAGTTTTAATAATTGATTCTTCAGGGGCTTTTAAATTATTCAAAAATTTTGAATTTATAATGACACCAGAATCTGTGTAAGCCTCGTTAGTGACCTTAAAATTATCATTTTCATTTAATGGTTTAACAACTGTTAATACATTAAGATTATATTTTTTTGCAAAATCTAAATCTCTTTGATCGTGTCCAGGACAACCAAAAACAGCACCAAAACCATAATCCATTAAAACAAAATTTGCAAAGTAAACTGGAACTTTAATTTTATTTTCTAGGGGATTAATAGCAACAAGATTAGTTTTAAAACCAATTTTTTCTGCTCGAGCTATTGATTCTTCAGTTGTGCCTGATTTAGAACATTCTTTTTTAAATTCTTTAAATTTTTCGTCATTTTCAAAAAATTTTGAAATAGGATGATCAACAGATAATGCTAGGAATGAAAATCCAAATAATGTGTCAGGCCTAGTGGTAAAACATTTAATCTTGTCCACTGGCAAATCACCTTCAATCTTGAAATCTATTTCACAACCAAAAGATTTTCCAATCCAATTTTTTTGCATTGTTTTAACTTTGTTTGGCCATTCATTAAGATTATCTAAGCCTTCTAAAAGTTCTTCAGAAAATTTAGAGATGTTAAAAAACCATTGTTTTAATTTTTTTCTTTCAACAATAGCCCCTGATCTCCACCCTTTTCCATCTATTACTTGTTCATTTGCTAAAACAGTTTGATCAACTGGGTCCCAATTTACATAATTTTCTTTTTTATAAACCAAACCTTTGTCATAAAGTTCTAAAAAAAATTCTTGTTGATGTTTGTAATATTCTGGTGAGCAAGTTGAAATTTCTCTATTCCAATCAATAGATAATCCAAGTTGTTTTAATTGGGATTTCATTTTTTTAATATTTTTTTCTGTCCATTCCTTTGGATCTAAATTGTTCAATTTAGCTGCATTTTCAGCTGGCATTCCAAAAGAGTCCCATCCCATTGGATGTAAAACATTATAACCCTTAAGTTTTTTGTATCTAGATAGAACGTCTCCAATTGTATAATTTCTTACATGACCCATATGAATATTTCCTGATGGGTAGGGAAACATTTCTAGACAGTAAAATTTCTTTTTTGATTTTTCAATTTTTGAATGAAAAATATTGTTTTTATCCCAATATTTTTGCCATTTGTTTTCTAAAATTTTAAAGTTATATCTTTCCACTTAGATTACTTGATAAGAGTTTTAGTCTTTGTTCTCGTAAATACTTTTTTTAACTTTATTGACACCTGTTTTTTTCTGTTCTTTTTCAAAGATAGCAGCTTTCCTTAAAATTTTGTCTTTAATTTCAAAGGTCAAATTACTATCGATTTTTTTTACAGTACAATTTAAATTCGAACATATTTTTTTATGAATATCAATTTTAAGCCCATCAGCTCTAATTTCATTGCTTAAAAATCTTATTGTTATTTTCACAGCCTCGTTGGGATTGTCTTCACTATACCAGTCAGTAATAATTAAACCTCCTGCATAATCGACATTTGAAAGAGACATAAAATCTAATATTTCAAGTGATGCTCTCCACATTGGATTTGAAGAAGCGAATAAAAAATCTCCTCCTCTTTTTTTACCTGTACCAAAATTAAATCCTCTTCCTTCTAAAACATTTTGTTGTGCTCTTTTTCTTCCATCCGGCTCAGCAGTTTTAGACCAATCGGGTTTTAATGGACCACAAGAACTTAATAACACCGTCAGTGTTAGAAAAAACATTGTTTTAATAATATTTTTAAAAATTGGCATATATTTAGTGGTTTAACTCAATAAACGGCTAATTCAAAAGACTAATTATGTTGTAAAAATACAACACATTATTAAAAAAACCTAGAAAAATAATATATTTATTAAGTAAATCACTCAAGATGTTAAAAACCTTACATTCATATGAATAATAACAAAAGGAGTACTATGAATAACTTTAAAAAAGTAGGACTTACAGCTTTAGCTGGAACTCTTGCTGCTACTTCTGCAAGTGCTGTTGATTACGCTATGACTGGTGGCTTAGTTGCTACATTCACAACGCAAGATTCACCTTCATCTGCAGAAAGCGTAAACGGTAAAGGTCTTGGTGTTGCTACTGACTTAACATTTAAAGCTTCTGGTGAACTAGATAATGGTTTTACAGTTGATTATACAATGGTTGTAGACACTGACGGTGCTTTATCAAATACATCATCACAAATGGCTGTTGGTATGGGAGGAATGGGATCATTCCACATAAACAACAAAGCTGGATCAAAAGCTAATGGTATTGACGACGTAATGCCTGCTGCATACAATGAAACATGGGATGGTCATTCACCTGATAACCCATCTTTCTTTGGTAGTTCAACTGCTTCTGGTTCTGTTGATTACAGAATCCCTGCTGTTGAGTTAGCTGGTGCAACAATTAATGCATCATACACTTACGATCCAAGTTCTGGAGTAGGACCTGCAACAAAAGGTTCAGTTGAATCAACTTCAGTTAGTGGAGATGCAGTAACATTAACAGTTGACCACGAAAGTGGAGTATCAATTGGTGGTGGTATTGAAAGTCTAGATGATGAACAAGGTAAAACTTTAGGTTCAGGCACAGAGAGAACTACTGCGTATGTTAAATACTCAAATGGTCCTCTAACTGTTGGATACCAAGAAGCTTACGAAAACAATGTAAATGCTACTGGTGTTGAAGGTGCTGACAAAGAAGCTGAGTTCTGGGCAATCGCTTACACAGCTGGTGACATGTCGTTTTCATACGGTGAGTCTACACTTCAGACAAAAGGTGTATCAAACACAGCTGCTGGTGCAGAGATTGAACTAGAATCAATCCAAGCTTCATACACAATGGGAGCTATGACTTTATCAGCTTCATTGAACGAAACATCTAATACTGGTGGAACTGCTGGAAACAAATATGAGGAAACTCAAATTGCTGTTTCTTTTGCGTTCTAATTAGTTAGAATAGAAAATTACAAAACCGGCCTAATAAAATTAGGCCGGTTTTTTTTTATCCAATTAATAGATGAAAAACTTTTAGCGCTCGTTAATTTTAACTTTCTAATATTTGAATTATTAATCCCTCCAAGTGCCACAATTTTTTTTGATGAATTTAGAGCAATAGTATTAAATTTACTTATATCTAGGTAACGATCAGATTTTTTATTCTTAAAAATTGGTGAAATGAGAATTTCGTTACAACCCTGATTTTCCTTTATTTTTAGTTCAACTATGTTGTGACAAGAACCAATTAATTTAAAATTTTGTCTCACGTTTAAATTTTGAAAGTTGTTTAGTTTATTAAAAGCAGAAATATAGACACCATCTAAATTAAGATCTTTTGCAATCTTAACATTATTCGCAATATAAAATTTTCTTCCTTTTTTTTTACATATTTTTTTGATTTTTCTTAATAGATTCATATTAATTTTTTTTTTATAATTTCTATAAATAATTGAAATTTTAACATCTAAAAATTCAATTTCTTTGCTATTAAAATCTTCAATAAAGTAGTAAATTTCATTTAATTTATGCATAATCCAGTAGATAAATTATTATCAATTGAAAAAGAAATATATAAAAAAAGTTCAAACATCAAAATTATTGCAGTTTCTAAGACTTTTCCGATCAGCAAAATAATTCCTTTAATAAAACATGGACATGAGCATTTTGGTGAAAATAAAGTGCAAGAAGCTGTTGAAAAATGGACGTCAATTAAGAATGATTTCCCAAATATTAAATTACATATGATTGGTAAGTTACAAACTAATAAAATAAAATTTGCTTTACCATTATTTGACTACATTCATTCATTAGATAATTTAAAACTTGCTAAAAAAATATCTAATGAACAAAAAAAGTTTGATAAAAAACCCAAAATTTTTATTCAAATAAATATAGGAGAAGAGGAACAAAAATCTGGAATAAACGCTTCTTCTTTACAAAATTTTTACTCTCAATGTATAAACGATTTGGATTTAGATATAATAGGAATTATGTGTCTACCTCCTAATGATCTTAACCCAGAAAAATACTTTAAAGAAATGAAAAAGCTTTCAAAAGAAACAAATCTTAAAGAAATCAGTATGGGTATGTCTAATGATTATTTAAAAGCTGTTGAAAACAACGCTACATTCTTAAGAATTGGCTCAAGTATATTTGGTCCAAGATCTTAAGATATAATTATTTTTGTTCTTTTATTAATTAGTTTTAATAAAATAAAAAAATCTTTTTTTTTAAGTGCTATACATCCTTTTGTTTTTTTATAATTTTTTGTTAGATGAATAAAAATTGCACTTCCTTTGTATGGAATTATTTTTTTTGTATTATAATTTAGTGGTATCAAAAAATCATAGATATTATCTTTTCTATATAATTTTTCGCATTTGATATTTTTACCTAATGTACATTCTTTGTTATAATATTTACTTTTTGGGTCATCACACCAACCCATTTTAGGAATTATAAACTTTGTTTTTATTTTAGTTTTGGGTTTATTTTCTCTATCCTTTCTAAAATATAATTTACCAAGGGTAAATTTTCCTTTTGGTGTAGATCTGTCACCCTCTACTTTTTTTGATTTGATGCCATTTTCTCCGATAACACATTTTAAAGCGAAATCGCCAATAATTAAGGTGTCTTTATTTTTTAGCCTTATTAGCATAAGTTATATTTTAATGGTTAAACAATCCATAGTTTTAATAAACTTTGACGAACTTTATAATATTCTAGATGAAGTTAATCATTTATTGAAGTTTAAAATTTCTAATTATAACGATCTTAAAGATCCTAAAAAAGAGAATGAAATGATTTCAAACTCAATAATCGTTGTAAAAGATAAAAAAAATGTTGTATTTGAAAATAATAAAATTAATAAAGACAATGTCGTAGTTTTTGAAGATTTGCCTTTAAGAATAGAAAAAATTATTGAAACAATTAATATTAAATTAATAAAGCAAAAATATAATTCACAATCAAATTTATCTATTAAAGACTACTTATTAGATTTAAATTCTAGAATAATTTTTAAAAACCATATTAAACTTAAGCTAACTGAGAAAGAGATAGATATAATTTTATTTCTAAATGATAGTAAAATACCAAAAACTGTTGAAGAATTTCAAAATGATGTATGGGGTTATTCATCTGGTCTTGAGACACATACAGTAGAGACACATATTTACAGATTGAGAAAAAAAATAAATGAAACATTTAAAGATGACACATTTATACTTAGTACTGAAAAGGGTTATAAAATTTAAATGAAAAAAATTAATCTTATTGCTAAAGATTTAAAAACAACAAAATACAAACAAAGAATAGTTAAAGCAAAAAAAGGCAAAGGTAGTTTTAAAAGAAAAAAAAAATTAAAGTCTCGCTCCGACCTGTTGAATTACTTTTGATGACATTTCTGTACCTTTTTTTAAACAATCTTCAAAAGAAAGATCATTTAAAATTCCATGCAGATATCCACTAGCAAACAAATCTCCTGCTCCTGTTAAATCAATTATTTTTATATCCTTTTTTGCATCAACTTTTTTTATTACATCTCCATTAATTACAATTGCACCTTTTTCACCTCTGGTAACAATTAATTGCTTTTTTATTTGTTTACCAAATGAAAGAACTTCATCAAAATTTTTTGCATCTATAAGAGCAGTAATTTCAGCTTCATTAGAAAAAATTATATCTAATTTATTTTTAACTAAATCTAAAAAATGTTTTTTATGTCTTTCCACACAGAATTGGTCTGAAAGAGACATTGCAACTTTATTTGAATTATTAATAGCTTTTTCAAAAGCTTTCTTTGGCTCTCCTTCATCCCACAAATATCCTTCTAAAAAAATTATTTCACTTTTTTTTAATAAATCTAAGCTTATATCATTTTCGTTTATTTTACCTGCTATTCCTAAAAATGTGCACATCGTTCTTTCGGAATCAGGTGTAACTAAAATCAAACAGGTTCCAGTTGGTAACTTCTCCTTTTTTTTGTTACAAAAAAAATTAACTTTTTCATTTTTAAGGCCCTCTTCATATTTACTCCCCAATTCGTCATTAGAAACCTTTCCAATAAAACCAACATTATTATAAAGTTGTGATAAACCTACAATTGAGTTTGCAACTGATCCACCAGAAATAGTTTTCTCAATTTTTAAATCAGATAGTAGTTTTTTAAACTCATTTTCATTGAAAATTAGTTTCATAGTTCCTTTAGTCAAACCATTATTTTTAATGAAATTTTCATCAACTTTACAAATAACATCAACAATTGCGTTACCTATACCTAAGATTTTCATTTTAAGCTTTATTGGTTTTTACAGGTTTATTTCTTTTAGGATAACAAGTAGTGCAAATTTTACAAGTTATTCCATAACAATCTCTCGCTTTACAGTACTCTCTTCCATAATAAATAATTTGAAGATGTAGTTTATTCCACCTCTTTTTTGGAAATAATCTTTTTAAATCTTTTTCTGTTTGGATAACGTTTTTTCCATTAGTTAAACCCCATCTTTGGGCTAATCTATGAATATGAGTATCAATAGGAAATGCGGGTTGACCAAAACCTTGTGACATGACAACACTTGCAGTTTTATGACCAACACCAGGTAATTTTTCTAATTCTTCAAAAGTTTGTGGAACTTTCCCTTTATGTTTTTCAATTAATATTTTAGAGAGATTATAAATTGATTTAGCTTTTATTCTAAATATTCCTATTTTTTTAATTAAATTTTCAATTCTTTTTCTTCCTAATTTTACAAAATGATCTGGTTTATAATACTTAGGATAAATATTCTTCGTGACATTATTTACGTTTATGTCAGTACATTGTGCTGAAAGTAAAACGGAGATTAATAATGTAAAAACATTTCTACTTTTTAATGGTACATTTATTTTTGGGTATGTTTTGTTAAGAATCTTTGCTATTGTATTTGCTCTTTGAATTTCATCCATTATTCAAAATTCATAAAATTTCTCATCGAATACAGTCCTGGTTTTTTTTTCATCAACCATTTTGCAGCAGATAGTGCACCTTCAGAATATAAAGCTCTATCAAATGCCTCATGATTTAAAGAAATTATTTCTTTACCGCTGGAAAATTTTACCTCATGTTCACCTATAATTTCTCCTTTTCTTATTGAATTAAAATTAATTTTGTTTCCATATGGAAATTTTTTTTTATTTAAAAACTTTTTTCCTATCATCTTATAAAACTCTTTTCTTTTTCCTTGAGCTATACCTTTGCCTAGCATTAGAGCAGTCCCTGATGGGTAATCTTTCTTGTGTATATGGTGTATTTCATTAATTTTACTTAAAAAATTTTTTCCTAAAGATCTAGATGCAATCTCTGTTAAATACATTAGAAGATTGACACCAAGACTCATATTTCCGGCTTTTAGGATTGGAATTTTTTTTGAAAATTTTTTAATTAATTTTTCCTCTTTTTTTGTAAATCCAGTTGTTCCTATTACTATTCTTTTTTTTAATTTTGCTGCAATTTTTAACACCTCAAAAGTACATTTTGGAATTGTGAAATCTATTATTAGATCTACTTTTTTAAATGATTGTTCAGTATTTAAGTCTGGTATTATTCCATTTATTCTTTTTCTTATTTTTTTATTTTCCGTCAAAGAAATTAAATTAAAATTTTTATCATATTTAACAGATTTTATAATCTGTTGTCCCATTCTTCCCATACAACCAGTTATTGCTAAATTTATTTTTTTCATTAGATAATTTTTAAAAGTATCACAAGAAACAAGACAATTATACCCCAAATAGAAAGGTTCTTGATGATCTGATTTAATTTAGAATTTGTATGAATAAAACTTGGTAAAACTAATATCAAAACTGCTATTAAAGCGATAGCTGGAATAATTTCCTCTAGGCCCATTGTTTAACTCTTCCAAAAGTTTTTAGCTTTTTGGAAAAATTTTTTAATACTTGGATTTGATTTTTCGTTTTCAATCTCTTTAAATTTTTTAAGAAGTTCTTTTTGTTCCTTGTTTAAATAAATTGGAACTTCTGTTTTTATTTGCACATAAAGATCACCATAATCACCCCTGCGCATAAATGGCATTCCTTTTCCTTTAAGTCTAAATTGTTTACCATTTTGTGTTCCATCTGGTATTTTAATTTTTGCTTTACCACCATCAATTGTTGGTATTTCAATCGTTGTTCCAAGTGCTGCATCTGTAATAGATATTGGGAATTCAAAAAATAAATTTACGTCTGATCTTTTAAAAAGATCATGTGCTTCGACATTTATGAATAAATATAAATCTCCACTAACCCCTCCTCTTGTACCTGCTTCTCCTTTTCCGGCAAGTCTAATTCTTGTTCCATCGTCCACACCTTTTGGAATTGTTACAGATATTTTTTTTGAGGTTTGTCTATTTCCTTGGCCATTACAATCCTTACATGGATTAGTTATTTCTTCACCACTACCTGAGCATTGAGGACATGTTTGTTGAACTGTAAAAAAACCTTGATTAGAACGTACTCTTCCATTTCCTCCACAATATGTACATCTGTCCGCAGAATACCCTGGCTTAGAACCATTTCCTTTGCAAGTATTACATATTTCAGAAGTTGAAAATTGAATATTTTGCTTTTTACCAGTGTAAGCTTCTTCTAAAGATATTGATAAATCATATCTTAAATCTGAACCTCTATTGTTGGAAGATCTTTTTCTACTTCTTCCCGAACCACCAAAATCACTAAAAAAGTCTTCGAATATGTCTGAGAAATCTGCTCCACTAAAACCACTAAAACCCCCTCGACCACCACCACCATTCTCGAAAGCAGCATGACCAAAATTATCATAGTTTTGTTTTTTTTCTGTGTCGGAAAGTATGCCATAAGCTTCACTGGCTTCTTTAAACTTATCTTCGGCCTTTTTATCACCTGGGTTTTTATCTGGATGATATTTTACGGCTAATTTTCTATAAGCTGATTTAATTTCTGCGGCACTTGCATTTTTATTTACACCCAAGACATCATAATAATCTCTTTTAGCCATAAGTTACTTTAGACTAATAACAGTAGGTTGGTTCTTAAGCGCTTTTCTCTTTATTTTCGTCTTTTACTTCTTCAAAATCCGCATCAACTACATTATCGTCTTTTTTCCCTTCATCATTTTTACCGTCATCTTTAGATGTATCAGGTTTAGTTTTTTGTTGAGATTTATAAATAGCCTCTCCTAATTTCATAGAATCTTTAACTAAACTCTCAGTTTTTTTCTTTATATCTTCTATGTCTTCTCCCTTAAGAGCTTCTTTTAGGCTAGACGATGAGTCTTCAATAGCTTTTTTTTCAGCATCAGAAATTTTTGAACCATGTTCTTTTAGATTTTTTTCTGTTGAATGAATTAAAGTATCAGCTTGATTTCTCGCATCAACTGACTCTCTTTTCTTTTTATCTGCTTCTTTATTAGCTTCTGCATCTTTAACCATTTTTTGAATTTCTTCTTCACTTAGACCTCCAGAAGCTTGAATTTGAATTTTCTGCTCTTTACCAGTTCCTTTGTCTTTTGCCGATACATTAACAATACCATTTGCGTCAATGTCAAAAGTAACTTCAATTTGTGGCACACCTCTAGGAGCCGGCGCAATTCCAACTAGTTCAAAATTACCAAGCATTTTATTGTCTGTTGCCATCTCCCTTTCTCCTTGAAGAACTCTAATGGAAACAGCGGGTTGATTATCTTCGGCAGTAGAAAAAACTTGGCTTTTCTTTGTTGGGATGGTTGTATTTTTTTCAATTAATTTTGTAGAAACACCTCCTAGCGTCTCGATACCCAGTGAAAGAGGAGTAACATCTAAAAGTAATACGTCTTTCACATCACCTTGAAGTACACCTGCTTGTATAGCAGCACCCATTGCAACAACCTCATCAGGATTAACACTTTTATTAGGATCTTTGCCAAAAAAGTTTTTTACCTCAGATAGCACTTTTGGCATTCTTGTCATTCCACCAACCATGACTACTTCATTAATCTCACTAGCTGTAATTCCAGCATCTTTAAGAGCTGTTTTACAAGGTGGGATTGTCTTAGCAATTAAATCTTCTACTAAAGCTTCTAATTTTGCTCTAGTCATTTTTAAATTAATATGTTTTGGACC
>MDSZ01255310.1_pt1 | contig 11829 bp, 4 predicted proteins | sample 811201 | NCBI WGS metagenome assembly MDSZ01 (sample SAMN05326647, study PRJNA326480) | marine metagenome | isolation source: seawater | place: Indian Ocean: North | collected 2010 | reverse complement strand
TTAAAAGAAGTTGCCATTATTTAACCCTTATTATACTTTCTTGACGAATCTTACAGGGATATCAACTCTATACCCAGTTGTAAAACCTGTTACTCTAATCGTTGAGTCAATAAATCTAAAGGAAGCTCCACTATTAACATAATTGCTAGCGGTAGTCCCACCTAGTTTATCAAATAAAACATTACTTGTCTGAAGATTTTCTGATGCTAACAATCGGAATGCAAACCTTGTTCCATAACGACCGCCGTTAGTATCACCAATTACTGAAAATGTATCGGCTGGTGAATCTTCGTTTGTAGACCTATTAAATTCAGCAACGCCTGGGGCCTGCCCATCAGGTGCTGCAAAATATTGTGCATTTGAATTTAGAGAAAAGTAGTAACTTGCAATATTATCATCATCAACAAATGATGGTCTCGCAGCAGTTGTACCATCAAGGGACATCGCCTGCACCAGTCGATTATCCATTTCTATAAGATATTGAGTTTCTCTTAATGCATCAGCATTATCAAGTTTTTGAACTGATAGGTCTGTATTGTCTATACCTTGGTCAAGACAAATAAATTGTCCGGCAGTTGCAAAACTTCGATTACCACGAACAATACCAATAAATGTTCTAAATGGCGATGTGTTCGTTGCAGCGGAAAAAGTGTCAGGATCAGAAGTAGTATAGTCAGTGGTTACCAAATAACCACCTACCGGAATATCAGTAAAGGCAGTCGTGTTTTTATCTACAGTTTGAGAAACCGTATCGTTGTTCTTAATCACTGGTAAGTATAACAAGTCATCTCTGACATAAGAGACAAGCTTGTGATTAAGAATTGATGTGTTGTTTGTAAAAGCCTCTAAGACTGGGGTCTGTAAAATATTAACATCATAAAATGCCGAGGAGCTAGGATGTGCCCCCTCGGGGGAGTTTGAATTTCGATAAAGATTATAATTTATCTCGTCATCACCTAGTGCAAATTTAGCTATGCGAAAACTACCGTCGCCTGCTGCTAATCTTTTTCTGCCGGTATCAGTTAAAACCGCATCTAAAATAATGTCACCACTGTTATCTAAAAACGCCATGTTGACTCCCTCTTATGAATAACTATTATCATTGAACGTCCTAGTTCTTAATAAGTAGTATTGTTTTCTCTTTTTATTCCTTTTACCTTTTTTCAGTGCTTGTAAAGTTTAGCACTAGATCCACTTTTTTGCCCGTATCTCTTGATGTAATTCGAACTACAAACTTGTTACCAGTAATACCATTTTCTCCTGTTTGTGGAACCAGACTTTTTTCCGACGAAAATAATCCGGTCCTAGAGTTTGTAAATCCACTCGCTTGACTGGCCTCAGCAAAAGGCTCAACCTGAATGTCCGAACCTTTGATCTCAATAAATCTTTTCATCTTTTTTGTTGGCGTCTTAGAGGTTGTTATTGGTGGAACGAATTCCTTAATTATTGGGGTATAAAATCCTTCAATCAAACGAAGTTCCACTTCGTAGATCGGCGTAGGGTTTGAAAATAAAACTACCCCAGGTACATTTTCAGTGCGTGCCCTGAAGGTGTAGTAATATTTTCTGTTTGGTTCTATGTTATCTATTAGGTCAAGTCCTTTCACAAAATTTTCAGGCGCTGCCTTAACAGACAAATCTAATCTTTTAATTTCTTTGCCATCAAAAGATTTGTATAAATGCCTTCTATTATTAACATTTGTTTCAATCTTATCTGTGCGATAAGCAACCAATTCTGGTGGCTTACTTGTCTCTCTAAAGGATACTCTATTCGCCCTTTGTGAGGGTAATGACAACCTTTGATTAAAAGACAAATCACTAAACCTTTCCGCTTCTTCGTCATTGAAAGCAATTGGAATCAAAGCGTCCGCTCCGATATATTCTCCTACGGATGGTGAAAGGTTTATCAAAATTTTGTCACTGGTGTTTTGGTACGAAAATATGCTGACCTCCGGGGTGACCGGAGGATAACTCATTATTTTTATAATCGGATATGATACGCCACCAACCGTGTAATCTGGTCTTGCTGTAGCGGCAGGAACAGCAAAATTTCCCAAACGAGCAGCGGCGGTGCCCGCATTTATCTGTTGTCGCCAGTCTCCAACAATAAGAGGATATTCAACTATTTTTACATTTGGCTCACTGTCTACATTAAAGGAATAAAACCCTAATGTGCCGCCTGTCGTTTCATCAGGAGGCCTTACCACTAACGGGTCTGAATATCCAGGGAATTGTGCGAATCTAGTTCTAAACGAAAACTTAGATCCGTATACGACATCATATGCGTACAATTCATATTGATAATATTTCTGTGCTTTAACTTGCGTATCCACAAAGTTTATAACATCTATTTCGTTAGTGTTAGCAAAATAATAGTTTTGTAAAACTGCCCTTCTTCCTGGGTTATGTTGAGCGCTGCCCCGAGTTGAATATTTTACTAGTTTATACATTATCGTTTCAGAATCACAAAGGTTTTTTCTCCCCTCCAGCAATTCTTTGTATGTGACAAGTCGTTCTCTAGACTGATTCCGCACCTGTCTCCTAACCTGGGATGTCCAAGCTGAAAGTGCGGCCTGTCCTCCGTTTCGTTCTCTCCAAGGCCCGTTGAGACTAAGTTCAGCGAGATCATCCAAAGCTAGCGCTGCTCTCGTTTCATTTAACCAAGTATTGAAATCATAAACTTTTGTGGGAGATAAGGCCTGCACAATCGCTATGTTTCTCTCTCTTGAGTCAGATTGCTCATCTCCCAATTGAGTTACTCCTCGTGGAGCTATGGCACCATAAGAGGTAAATACAAATGGCATTGGATCATTAGGAGTTGCGTTAATAATTGAGTTTACCATAGAGGTAGCGCCAAGGCTTTCGTTTAAAAGTTGATTTAGGCTGCCTTGTTCTACCATTGGGATAGATATTTCAGCATAAAGTGGGAATTCGTGCTTGTATTCATTAAATTCAGCAAACAAATTCATTGATGTAGCATCAGTTGTTTGATTGTAATATCGCTGTGCAACCGAAGATGTAAGATCAACAACAACGTTAGTATCTCTTGTTGCTCTGCCGTATTGAATGAGATAATCAGCTATACCACGTTCTTCGCCAGATTGTTGCTGGGCTCTTAATCTTGGCAATGTTCCTGTAATAAATTCGTTTAACCTTACTAGTCCGTCATACCCTCTTCTAACTTCGTCACCTTGTGGGGATGAGTCCCAACCCCGTCCACTTAGTCCACCAATCGGATCTGAACCAACTGCTAGTTGGTAAACATATAAGTTAGGCAAGGCTGACTCTGGTATCGCTCGGTTTTGAGTTGCATCAGTAAAGCCTGGTAAGTTGTAATTAAATACGCCCTCTATTTTTCCTGGCTTGGGTATATTGATAACATCATCCTCGCCGGGTCCTATTCGCATTTGACCGCCTGGATTTAGTCTCGTTGCCGGGACCTCGTTTAAAACAGTTGTATATGGATCTCTGACGTAACTTGTAACTGTTTCAAAATCATAAAACTCGTAAACAACAGGCGTCTGCGCCCTAGCCATTGTTATTCTTTCAGTCCTTGTCAGGGTTGCATTAGCCGCCTCTATAGTTTTCTCTAGCCCATATTGACTAAATATGCGTTCCATAACTGCACGCAATGAGTTGTTATACCCATCATAAGGAGATCTCCTATAGTTGTCTGGCACATGTATATTAGTATAATATGGGTTACCAACCCTTTCTGGAGTAAACATCGGATGCTCGTCTGTAAACTCATCATAATCATCATAATCTAAAACTCTAAGAATCCTGTTCATCCTTGGGCTTACTGTCCAAAGCCTTGAGGTACCTCGGCGATCACGCACCACTCTGGGTGGTCCACCGATGGTCTTTGTCAAAATTCCGTTCTCTAAAGCTGGCCCACGACCGGCGGTGATTGGGAAAAATCGACGCACATCTTCGATAGTTTCAAATATTTCTGGCAAACCAGAGGTAGCCAAAATATTGATTTCGTTTATAAAATTAAAAGGTCTATTACTACCAGCGATAGAAACCCCATTTGGGTGTCCAGCAGGAAATACATATCCTCGATATCTATTATCACCTGGCTCTGATAACACATGTCTTCTGGGAACCCCTCTGCGAGCGTTTATAATGTCATCCTTGTCTTCTCTGCCCATACCCAAAACAATCGTTCTGGGTTCATCTCTAACATAACCGCCTACGTTAAAGTTTACATTGATTGACGTTGGAGACTCAGGAGTCAGTGCCAAATTAGCATACGCATTATCAGACTCTAGTGCGGTATAAGTTATCTTGTTTCGTAGGTCCCTATCACCACCCATGCTATAATATCTGTTGATGGGATCTAACTTGCTTAATTGTCGTTGACACACTACACGTCTAAGATTAAAATCTGGTGATCGTTCCGATGATAATACATTTAGGGAGTTAAATTTTTGAGCAGGGTCTCCCTGTGGTTGTAAAAACTCGTAAAACTCTTGTCCACTACCAACAAGATTAGACTCCTCTGCTTCAGTAATGCTTGTTAGGAAATTTTCTCTCCTTACGTTAAGTTGGCCAGGTGTGACCTCCGGTGCATCTTGTTCGTTTCTATCTCCAGCAGCCAATCTATTGTCCTCTCAAAATAAAGTATCTGTTATAAATAGGGAGATCAAACATTTCCTTAAAGTCTACATCAATACCCTTGTTCAAATTATTCGTAGTTCCAGAAACACCACCCTGTCCAATAACTAAATCATTTTTAGATATGTTCCTAACTCGACATAAAAGAGTTGTTTGTGCTGTTGAACTGTAAAAATCAGGTGTAAACTTTCTCCATATTGGGCGTGAAGTTTTTCTTGAAAACGTTGGATCGCTTGGTCCTTCACTAGCGCCAAAAGGAATGTTTTCAAGATCTTCAAACCCTGCTAAATACTCTATAACTCCTATTTGTTTATAGTTCATCCAAAAAGTTAAGAACTTAGCGTATGTTTTCATCGGATCACGGGCTGATTTATACGGTGGAAAATCTTCGTTTTGATTAATATAAGATATTGAGTCGGAAAAATCTGCTACATCGACATCCTCTAGTTGTGGTCTGACAGCATCAAAGCCCAGACCTGCAAGTGATTTTGGCCTCTGAGACGTTGCTAGGACAAACATAGATTTAATCTGATTTGGAATCTCTGAGTATTTGTTTTCTATTGCGCTTTGAATACTAACATCATCAAGTCCTAATTTATTAACATTTGTCACCATTGAATTAAAAGATTCTTGAAGGTACGTTGTTCCGTCTAGTTTAGAGTCTATCTGCAATTCACCAAGAATAGCAAATGTTAATTTTGTTGGAGGCAGACCAGCAGGGACCACTGGTAATTCCTTATCATCAATTGATGATGGATCAGAAATAGCACCATACGTCCCTGTTGCATAAGGAACAAGCTCCTTCTCTGTTGTGTTTAGGAAATCCCTGGCCTCTAAATCGGTATCTTCATTACCCCCAAGAAAGGTACCTATAATTCTTGGAGCATCAACTTCAGGATGTTCGTTTCCATCCTTGCCAATTTTAATAATTTTACTAATGTTTTCGCCAACAGTAGGAACAGAGAATTGCTGTTGTATACCCTCATCAATAACACATCCTAAAGAGGATAATGAATGGTTGGCGCTATTATATAAATCTCTAGGCGTTACATCAAAATCCTGGGCCGAGAAAAAGGGTAAGCTATTATTGTGAGAATAAATTCTATTTTTAATCAGGTCCGAAAACAAATCTGCATATGTATCAATGTCATAAGACAATATGTTTTCATCTTGTGATCTATAGGACGTTTGAACTATTGTTTGTTTGCCAAAATTTTTAATGGCTTTTGGAGTAAAATACTGGAAACTAGAATTTTCATATACGGTGTTATCTGGATTAGCAAAAGATGCTGGTGATCCTGGCTGTCCGTATGTGCCAAAATATTTATTGAACTCTTCTCTTCTTCTGGTGTCAAAAAAGTCTCTAGAAAAAGTTGGCAATCCTTCGGGATTTGGTATATTGCCGGCAACCTCTTCTGAAAGATAAAGATATCCTGTGCCATATCTTTTCCCGAACTCAAACAGATCATCAAAATAATGCTTGTGATTTAAAATATTGATTCTGGTAGGCGTGGTGTTGGCAGCCAATTTTTGCAATGCCGTCGTTGATTCAAGAGCAGGATCTTTTGGAAATTTTGCTTGAATTATTTGTTCTACACCTCTCTTAAAAGATTCTACTGTATCATAGAACTGCTTTATACCATTGGGATCTTTCCTTCTAACCATAGCAGTTAACATACTAACAATCGCATCAAAACTCAATCCGCTAACCGGGTTCATCTTTGTGAAAAGATTTACAAACTGCTCAATGTCTGACGTTAAAGAAGTTAGTAATGTTTGTCCGTTAAATGATATTGAATCAAGCGGTACTATTCTTTCATTTTTCCCCATATCATATAAGCCAACACCGTCACCCACTAGTCCAATTTTTCTTTCTAGATCTCCCGGCGGGGAGTTAACAATCATATCATATGCAGATACGGCACGAGATGAGATCGAAGATAACAATTGCAAGTATTTTCTAAGGTAAATTAATGATGGATCATAAACATTAACCTCGGCAGCATATTGAAAAGTTCCTGCTGTCAAGGTTTTAAACTCATCCTCATAAGTATCATATCCCTCATAAAAGCTCATTCTACCAACAGATGTTGGATCTAAAAATTCGCCTATACTAGGTATAAGGACAAGACTTGGCACAATTTCTTCTGGCCTATAATATGACTCGTCAAACTTTTTTTGTCTGCCAAAAGTCAAATCATTTAACGCCAGATAAGGCTCTGTTCTAATTTGTCTTTTGGACATTGTTATGTCTAAACATTTTACAGTATCTTCATCTACGAAGCCCAATTCTTCATTGCCATTTAATAAATCGCTGGCTGTTTCAGGGTTAGCGTAAAGAAACGAAAACTCACTAGTTTTTGATAGAAAGGCTAGTTTATCAAATACAAAACCAAATCTAGCACTATCATTCTCACACCTAGTGACCCAAAAATCAGAGAAAAAATTGTTCATTCTTATTTCTTCTGAAATTTTGTTTTCTAAGTCTAATGTTTTTATAAGGTCGTTAGTTGTAGTGCTGATTCTGCTCTTAAAATCGGACAATGTTAGTTGTTTATAGCCTCTTTCGTCAGACAATTTGGCAGCCAAAGGAGGATTTATTATCTCTTCTTCTATTTCATCTGGCGTTATTGTTGATGTTTTTTGTTGAGTCTTGAAATCAAACTGTGTGCCTTTGAACACAGACTTCTTAACAAAGCCCATTCCCGTCTCAAGTAGTCTATCTTCTTGTCCATTGGCAAAATCTTTTGAAACACCCTGTCCTTCAAGAAAAGATGTGTTATCCATATATGTAAAAGCATAAAACCTTATCGTAGATAAATTAGTGTTTGTATATTGTTCACTTTTACCTATTCTAAATTCAAATGTTTTTAAAACAATATTCTCTAAAACATAGTTTTGAAAATCTACTGCATTTGGTAAAGCTGCATTTTTTAGAACCGGCCTGGTCTTTTGATCTTTTGTAGTTTTACCATCGTTGTCCTTAACTATAGCGTCATTGACTGGGACATCACATAAAATAATGCCATTGTTTGTTGTTGATGAGTTATAATAAATTTTATCTTGAAGATTAGTTTTTAGTATGTCTAAAATAGAGTCTGACCCAAATGGTCCAAGTGGTGATAGTAATCCATAATTCGAAGGGCCAACAGCATTAATCAAACCATTATAAAATTCATCCGCATCTTCTTCGCCAGAAATTGACATTAGTCCAGCACTATATTCGTTCATTCTTTGTGTTATGAAATCTAAAGGCATACTTTGGTTCCCAAAGCAAGCTATAATTCTAATTCTTAAATTATCAATGTAGTTAGGTGTAGTATAAAATCTTGCAAACTCTGGGTCCTGTGCCAACGGTGCAAGTATGGCCTCTGAAATTTTGGGAGTCACGGACACAATTATTGTCTCTTCACCAGCAGCCTCACCTGATGTTTTTATATCATTAGTTATATTAACTTGATCGATTGTAACACTAGGATAATTTGAAGACAGATAAACTAAGCCCGACTTTTCTTGTAGTCCTGGCACTAGGCTTGGAAAAAATGTATTTTGATTTTGTGAAATTTCCCTAGCCATTAAACTTCCTCACACGGATCAACAGGATCAGTAGGTCCGCCTTGATACAAGGTCCCGCCTCTGACGTCTATATCTTCGATAGCATCATCAACCCTTATTGACAAAAAGTATTCAACGTAAGTAGGGTCCAATAGTGGAACATTTTCTCCAATAAGTTCATCGTCTCCAGATAGGGCTCTAGCATATTCATCTGGGTCTTCCTGACGTCGCATCCCCATAGCATCAACAAAATTGTCATTAATAAAACTTAACCTTCTTAATTGTAGTTCATCGCCCTCTCTTATTGGTGCCCGAAAAACTTCAATATCATAATTTCCGTTTTCATTAAATATGGTGTTAAACTCTTGTATATCCAATAGAAGGCGACCTTCCCTTGTGAGTTCAAAAATATCTTCTGTAACCTCTCGTCCACCCTGTTGAATAACAATATTATCAGCGTTAACATTAACTGTTATTTGATCAACTTCATATTCCAACGGTAAACTTGAGGAGAAACAAGGTATAATAATCTCTGACCCAGAGGCTCCGCTTCTTAAGGGAAACTCCTCTGTTCCAGATACCGATAATGGTTCGCTGCCAGGCATAGCTTTTATTTCCCAGGCTGGTGCAAAACTCTTAAGAGGACTACTAGTTCCAATAGGTCTAAGAAACTTTGCATTAGCTGGAGTTACCTGATCTGGGTTCAATGCTCCTATGTTTGTATTCTCTCCATGTCTTTCGCCTGTAGCCGTAAAAAATTTATGATTTCTTTCCCAGCCGCCATCACTTATGACAGACACCCTTGGGGTTGTCTCAATTCTGTTTACGATTTCGTTTTGTTTTTCTTGTCCAACTTTTGGATTAGCTTTCTGTATGCTGCCACTGGGCCTGAACTCGCTATCATACAATATATCGTCATCATGAAAAGAGTAAAACTTGGGGGTAAAATTACCCAAAGTAAATGCAGTCTTACCGTATTTGGTAAGCTCAATTTCCATTACTTGTTCTTTTCGATCAAAAAATTTAGACATACAATAAATACATTCCGTTATGAATTACTTCACCATTTAATATCCACCGCCGCCACCGCCGCCGGTACCACCGCCGGTACCACCGCCGCCACCACCTCTAGGGGGCATGGAACTTGGTGTAAAGTTTTGTTGCTGCTCTCTAGCTTTGGACATTTCTTCTGTTCGACGGCGTTCCATTTCAGCAGGTGTCATATTTCTAAATTGAGGTGGAATATCATCTTGCTGAACCTTGTTCATATCAAATTGCTCCGGAGACATTGGACGTTCTCCTGCATTTGGATCCTGTTGTCCCATTTGTGGTGGCTGCATACCCTCTGGCGGAGTAAAGCCTTCCATACCTGGCGGGATCGGTCCTTGAGCGTCTTGTGGAATTATCTCTGCGCCTGGTGGTGGTGTCTCAAACGTTCTGGGTGGTAATTCTCCGCCGCCCACCGGAGGCGTCACGGTTGGTGCGTTAATCCTAACTTGCTCCATTTGTTGGTTTTCAAGAATCTTTTTATTTCTTTCTCCCCGGCTTCGAGCGTTTGTTTCCTGCTCTTCGGAAATATCTTCAATCTCTCGATCTAGTTCGGGTCTAAATCCAACATTAAGAGATATCTTCCCTAGTTCTACAATCGAGCAATAGTCATATGGCCAGTTATATGTGTTACCAGCAACACCCAAATCGTCACTTACATAAAGACCCTTAGTGTATTCTGTTTTTTTCCGACGTAAGAAATCTTTCTGTTCATCTGGCAAGTTGTCTGCTATCACTCCAAAGATATTGTCATAAGAGAAAGACCCAGGCCCTCCGTTTAACTCTTCAGAAACAAACCTAAAGAACGTATCAATTCCTCGCTCTTTTACCTTAAATACCATCCATTTAATCTCTGGTATAAATCCGTCCTTTGACCCCACTGGAGCAATATCAATAAGGTCCACTCTTGGATGTCCGTTTCTAGGTATACCCAGTTCAAGTTCTTTAAGAATTAGCTCTGGGAATATTGTTTTATTGCCCACTCCCGAGGCTCTGTCTCCGGGCATGTAGTGATCAATGGCGGAAACACTTGTCTTCATCGTAGCGCCAATATCAGGCATTATACCTTGCCACATATCAGCCAAATCCTGTCTAGATAAAGCAACTGTATGTTCAAGCAGATAAACCACAGGGATGTTTACATCCTCGTCTGTTGGTAAGATTGAATCATATTCATCCCCACCAAACGGATTAATAAATGTTGACACCTTTGGAAAATTAGGAGGCAATAAAGATGTTAATTGCTTCTTAAGAGATGGCGGTAGAGAATACTTTGTAAAGTTCTTTCTAAACTCTTTCACTTTTGGACCCAAAGCGTCCATATTGCCCTTCAATGTAACAACTTTCATTTCCTGACTTGTTGGCTCTAAATAAAATGGCATGGCTAACACGGCCTCAGAAATTGTTTTTTCACCGCTTTCAGCTAACTGTCCAAGTCTTCTTGCTTTTTCTGGCTGGAAAGTGCCAGGAGCCTGTATGTCATCTTCTTTAAAACCAACCAATCTAGCCAGGGAATCTACTTCACGATTGGAGTCTATAACAAACTTAGGAACCTTTCTAACAACCTGCACCTTTGCTGTTCCAGACAAAACAGTACCAGTTGCCTCATCAGTTCTTTGAGCACCAGACCCTGTTGGGTTACCAAGCAGCCTTAACTCTGTCGAATCAATTGAAACATCTGAGATAAACATAAATACGCCCTCAGCGGACGAAGAAGGCATTACTCCATATTGGTGCCACATACCCCTAACCTTTGGATCATGTTCCCCAACATTAACTGAGGAACTAAAAGCATAATCATTATCTGCTGTCGGGAAGTCTAATATTGGACATTCCCACTTGGGCATAATCACCCACTTGTTTTGATCCCTTGGAGAAACATCGGCTGCATCTGTTGGATAAACATTATCAATAACAAGGGATGCATCTAGATCTTGCCTGTTTTGCCAAGCTCTATTAAACCCATACGCCGGAACACCGTCAAGACTCAAAATTTGATCGTTCGCACCCACAAACGAGCCTGAATCAAAATCATAATAATAGCCGTTCTCATTGTTATACTCAACAAATAAATCTTCGCCACTTAAAATCTCTCTTAGGGTAACCTCTCCTGACTTTCTGGGGACATAGGTAATTCGAACAACACTTGGTCCATAAAAGTATGTGGGGGTATATGGTGCAAATTCTGCTCGGTGATACGGCCACTCTTGTCCTTGAGGCAAGCCGCCAGTCTGCTCAGTTGTTGCAACAGTAAACAGTGGTGCCAATAGACCTCCAGCAAATGGACCTGCAACCTCAACGCCCGCACTGGGTTGGTCTGGCTGCACGGCGCTGCCAACAATCTCGGCTCCATTAAAGCGATTAGTGAATAACCTTTGTGTCATTGTCACTTCGCCTGTTGCCCCATTCGCAGCCGAATCCATTTTTAAGTCCCCGTTAGTGTCAGCTAAGTTCAATGCGTTGAATATAGCCCCGCCAACAGCAACAGCATCACCTACACCTTGGCAACCTATGACATATTCAGTAGCACTACTTCTTGCTGGGCTACTAACCGCAACACTCTTGTTAAACAGGAAAGTAACTTCGGCTGTTCCGCCAGATTCATTAG
>MDSZ01087105.1_pt1 | contig 11829 bp, 14 predicted proteins | sample 811201 | NCBI WGS metagenome assembly MDSZ01 (sample SAMN05326647, study PRJNA326480) | marine metagenome | isolation source: seawater | place: Indian Ocean: North | collected 2010 | reverse complement strand
GTGGTGGGCGGTGAGGGGATCGAACCCCCGACATCCACGGTGTAAACGTGGCGCTCTCCCAGCTGAGCTAACCGCCCAAGAAAAATCTCGGCTTATGTATAAATTTATAACTTTATAAGTTATTTTATATATAATTTAAAGAATTTTTTATTTATCATTGGAAATTAAAATCAAAGATTTATACACAAAAATTAAAAAATGCAAAAAGTGTAAAAGATTAGTTGCATTTAGAGAAAAAGTAGCTCTTGAAAAAAGAAAAGAATATTCAAATCAATTATATTGGGGCAAACCTGTTCATGGTTATGGTGATATTCTTGCAGAAATATTAATATTGGGTCTAGCACCTGCGGCGCATGGAGGAAATAGAACTGGAAGAGTTTTTACCGGGGATAAATCAGCGGAATTTTTATTTAAATGTCTTCATATTACAAACTTTTCTAATTTATCTAATTCAACAAATAGAGATGACGGATTATTATTAAATAATATTTATATTTCTTTGGTGCTTAAATGTGTTCCTCCCCAAGACAAACCAACTTCTGAGGAATTAGCAAATTGCTTTAATTATCTTAAAGAAGAAATTTCATACCTTAAAAACATAAAGATAGTATTAGCCCTTGGAAAAATTGCTTTCGATTCCTTTGTAAAACTGCACAATTTAGATAAAAAAATGTTTAAATTTTCTCATGGTAAGTTTTTCCAAATTAATAATAATTTTACATTAATTTCTTCTTATCACCCCAGCCCCAGAAATGTGAACACAGGTAGGCTCAATACACAAATGATGGTAGATCTTTTAAAAAAACTTAAAAAGTTTACTAAAAAAAAGAAAACCACACCTTGAATTAGATGTGGTTAACAAAAAAAATTAATTCAAACTTTCTTTTAAAGCCTTGCCAGGCCTAAATTTTGGAACATTGGCTGCTGGAATGTTAATAGCAGCACCAGTTTGAGGGTTTCTGCCAGTAGTAGCCTTTCTTTTGGTAACTAAAAAAGTGCCAAAACCTACTAATCTTATATCACCACCATTTTTTAGTTCTCCCATAATCACGTCAAACACAGAGTCTACTGCCTTTGCACTATCAGTCTTACTAAGACCTGTTTCATCCGAAACCTTGTTAACTAGATCATTCTTATTCACCTAGACCCCCTTGAGTTAGTTAATATTAGATTCAATATTATAGAAGGAAATTTTCTAGTCAATAATATATTTTAATGAGTCAAAGATGACTCTTTTGGATCTATTCTTTTTGAATGAAGATTTATTTGATCTTTCTTACTAGGCTTTAGAGGGGTGATTTTAGCTGTAAATGCTTTCTTTAAAATTTCGTTTGCGCTATCGATAAAGTGTATTTCAATGTTATCAATAATTTCTTTCTCTTTAATTTCAGAGAGATCTTTTTTATTTTCCTTTGGAATTATAACTTCTTTAATTCCTCCACGTACTGCAGCTAGAAGCTTTTCTTTTAACCCTCCAATAGGCAGAACCCTACCCCTCAAAGTTATTTCTCCGGTCATTGCAATATTATTTTTAACCTTTGTACCAGTGAAAGCGGAAACAATTGAAGTAAACATAGCAATACCTGCTGATGGGCCATCTTTTGGAGTTGCGCCCTCAGGAACGTGAACGTGGATATCACATTTTTCAAAAAGATTTGGCTGAATACCAAATTTTAGAGCATTAGAATGTACAAAACTTTGAGCTGCCTGAACCGATTCTTTCATTACATCGCCTAATTTTCCAGTGTAATAAGCTTTGCCTTTACCTGGCATTATTACTGATTCAATTTGAAGTAGTTCACCACCAACCTCTGTCCAAGCTAAGCCAGTACAGACCCCAACTAATGGTTTATTTTCTATTTCTCCAAACTTAAATTTTTTTATGCCTAAATAGTCCTCTATATTTCTGCTAGAAATTGAAACGGTATTTTTCTTTTTTAAAATTATCGATTTTAAAGCTTTTCTGAGTAACTTAGCCAACTCTCTTTCTAACCCTCTAACTCCAGATTCTCTTGTAAAGTACCTAATTACAGATTTTAAAGCTGATTCAGCAACACGAATTTCTTTATTTTTTAGTCCAGTTTCACTTATTTGTTTTGGTAAAAGGTATTTTGAAGCGATGTTTAATTTGTCAACTTCAGTGTAACCAGAAATTCTAATAATTTCCATTCTATCAAGAAGAGCTTGCGGAATATTTAAGGTGTTTGCCGTTGTTAAAAACATTACATTTGATAAATCATAATCAACTTCTAAATAATGATCGTTAAAATTTTTATTTTGTTCAGGGTCAAGAACTTCTAATAGAGCTGAAGCTGGATCACCTCTCCAATCTGATCCTACTTTATCAACCTCATCCAATAAAAATAAAGGATTAGAATATTTAGATTTTTTAAGACTTTGGATGATTTTTCCAGGCATTGAACCAATATAAGTTTTTCTGTGCCCTCTAATTTCTGACTCATCTCTAATTCCACCTAAAGAAAATTTTATAAATGGTCTACCAAGAGCTCTGGCTATTGATTTTCCTAAAGAAGTTTTTCCAACTCCTGGAGGTCCCACAAGACATAAAATCGGGCCTTTTGGTTTTTCAACCCTGGATTGCACTGCTAAATACTCAATTATTCTATCTTTAACTTTTTCTAAACCAAAATGATCTTCGTCAAGAATTTTAAGAGCCTTTTTTAAATTAATATTACTTTCAATATTATTATTCCATGGAATAGATATTAGCCAATCAATATAATTTCTAACAACTGTGGCTTCAGCAGACATCGGACCCATGTGTTTAAGTTTTTTTATTTCAGTTTTGACTTTTTCAAGAGCCTCATCAGAAAATTTAACTTTTTTAATTTTATCCTCTATTTCTAGGATATCATCTTTAATATCAGTCGATTCTCCGAGTTCTTTTTGAATAGCTTTCATTTGCTCATTGAGATAATACTCCTTTTGAGTTTTATCCATTTGCCTTTTCACTCTACTTCTAATTTTCTTTTCAACCTGAAGAACTCCAATCTCATCATCCATGAAGTCTATTATTGTTTGGAACCTTTCTTTAAGAGAGAGTGTTTCAAGCAAAGATTGTTTTTCAGACAATTTAATACTCAAATGAGCACTCATTGTGTCTGCAAGCTTATCCAAATCAGTAATTTGGTTTAAACTTACTAAAATTTCTGGTGGTATTTTTCTATTTAGTTTTACATAATTTTCAAATTGGGCTATTGCTGTTCTTGACAAAGCATTAATTTCTTTATCATTTTCCCCTTTAAAGTCATCGTATTTATCAAGATAAGCTTCAAAAAAATCTTGATTTTCAAGGTAATGCGAGATTTTAGCTCTCTCTATACCTTCAATTAAGACTTTGACAGTACCATCAGGTAGTCTCAATAACTGAAGAATTGAGGCAACTGTACCAAATTCATAGATATCTGAAGAAGAAGGGTTATCAACATTGGCATCTTTTTGAGCAACCAAAAAGATTTCTTTTTCATTTTTCTCGGCAAATTCAAGTGCTTTAATAGATTTAGTCCGTCCGACGAAAAGAGGAACTATCATATTTGGAAAAACAACAATGTCTCTGAGAGGAAGAATACAAAAAGGGTCTTTATAATTTGGCATACTAAGCTTTATTAATTACTTTTCCAGACTTGTCATAAATGTAAAGGGGTTTAGAGTTTTTTTGTATAACTTCAGCGTTAACTACAATTTCGGCTACCCCGCCAATACCTGGTAATTCAAACATAGTATCCAATAAAATATTTTCAAGTATAGATCTCAAACCTCTAGCTCCAGTATTTCTTTCCAGAGATTTTTGAGCAATTAAATTTAAAGCATCTTCTGTAAAATCTAATTTAATATTTTCAAACCCAAATAATTTTTTATATTGCTTTACCAATGCATTCTTTGGTTTTGTAAGTATTTCAATTAAAGCATCTTTATTTAGATCATCCAAAGTAGCAATTACTGGCATACGACCAACAAATTCAGGGATCAATCCAAATTTAAGAAGATCTTCAGTCTCTAGTTTTTTTAAAATTTTTCCCATATTCTTATCAGACTTTTCCTTAACATTAGCTTCAAAACCTATACTCGATGTTTCGCCTCTTCTAGAAATAATTTTATCAATACCAGCAAAAGCACCGCCACAGATAAAAAGAATATTGGTTGTATCAACTTGTAAAAAGTCTTGTTGGGGATGTTTTCTTCCTCCTTGAGGTGGAACTGAGGCAATAGTTCCTTCCATTATTTTTAAAAGCGCTTGTTGAACTCCCTCACCAGAGACGTCTCTTGTGATAGACGGATTATCAGATTTTCTACTGATTTTATCAACCTCATCTATATAAACAATGCCACGTTGAGCGCGTTCAACATTATAATCTGCTGCTTGTAACAATTTTAATATAATATTTTCAACGTCTTCGCCAACATACCCTGCTTCAGTTAGAGTCGTTGCATCTGCCATTGTAAAAGGAACATCAATTATCCTTGCCAAAGTCTCAGCTAAAAGAGTTTTTCCACATCCAGTTGGTCCTACTAATAATATATTCGATTTTGAAAGTTCAACATCAGTATTTACTGATAAGTTATCTATTCTTTTATAGTGATTATGAACTGCAACAGAAAGAATCTTTTTTGCATCTTCTTGTCCGATAACATAATCGTTTAAAAGATTGTAGAGTTCTTTCGGAGTTTCAACGTTTGATGTCTTTGTTGAGGATACAACCTTATTTTCCTCGCGAATTATATCCATACAAAGTTCAACGCATTCATCACAAATAAAAACTGTAGGTCCTGCAATAAGTTTTCTTACTTCATGTTGGCTCTTGCCACAAAAACTGCAAAATAATGTATTTTTACTATTTTTATTATCCGTCATGTTTAAAGATATATAATTATATTTATATTAATCACTGCAACCTTTATTCCAAATAAAAAAATTATTTTTTTTCAACTTCAGTTTCTGTATTGGGTCTTTCAGCAACAACTTTATCCACAATTCCAAACTTTTTTGCATCTTCACTACTCATAAAATGGTCCCTATCCATTAATTTTTCTATTGCATTTAGACTTTGTCCAGTATGCCTTTCATAAATTTTATTAAGTTTCTTTTTTAAATTAATTATTTCTTTAGCATGAATTTCAATATCAGATGCTTGTCCCTGAACACCTCCCGATGGCTGGTGAGTCATAATTCTTGAGTGTGGAAGACAAAATCTTTTTCCTTTTTTTCCAGCAGCTAAAAGAAGTGACCCCATACTTGCAGCTTGACCGATACATACTGTAGAAACATCGGGTTTAATATATAACATTGTGTCATAAACTGCCAATCCTGATGAAACAACTCCTCCAGGAGAGTTTATATATAAAAAAATATCTTTTTTAGGGTCTTCAGATTCCAAAAATAAAAATTGTGCACAAATTACACTTGAAACTGCATCATTAACTTCACCAGTTAAAAAAATAATCCTTTCCTTCAGGAGCCTAGAATAAATGTCATAAGACCTTTCCCCTCTATTTGTTTGTTCAACTACCATAGGAATTAATGAACTCATTTATCACTCTCCTTTTTACCTTGTTTAATCATTGATTTTTCTTCCTTTAAAAAGTCCGACTTAAATAGATCATCCATAGTACACTCTTTTGTTTTTTTTGTGCAGCTATTTATAATAAAACTCATAACTTTTTCCTCAAGTGCTATTCCTCGAAGATTATTCATCATACTTGGGTTGTTTTTATAAAATTCAACAACTTCCTTTTCTCTTCCTGGATGTCTTTTAGCCTCTTCAACCACTGCTTTAGTAAGATCACTGTCTTCAATTTGAATTTTATTTTTTTCTGCAACAGAATTTATTATCAAACCTAACTTTACCCTTCTTTGAGCAAGTTTTTTTATTTCTGAATTTTTTTTATCTTTAGATTGGCTTTTCAAAAAATTTTCCTCTTCTTCTATCATCTTTGATGGAATATCAAAATTAAGTTTAGTTATAACCTTCTCCGAAGCTTCTCTTCTCATTTTTAATGAAGATAATTGCTCAAAGTCATTTTTCATTCTTTCTTGAATTTTTTCTTTTAAAGTAAATAAGTCCTTTTCTCCGAGTTCGGTTGCAAGAAGATCATCAATTTCTACTTTATCAACTTTCTCCTGAATATCTTTTACTTTAATTAAAAATTTTGCATTTTTTCCAGCAAGTTTTTTTTCTCTGTAGTCATCCGGAAATTTTACACTTATCTCTTTAGATTCATCTATTTTCATATTTTCCATTTGATCTTCATAACCTGGGATATATTTTTGAGAACCTAATACAACTGTTTCATCTCTTCCTGAACCGTTATTAAATTTTTTACCATCAATTTTACCATCGTAATCAAAAAGAATTAAATCAGTTTTTTTTGACTTTCTCGGTTTATCTAAAGGAATAAACCTTTCATGTTTTTTTGCAATTTCTTTTAAGGTATTTTCTACATCTTCATTTCCAATTACTAAATTAGATTTTTCTATCTCAATTTTTTTAAAATCTAATTCTGGGATATCAGGCATTGTTTGAAAATAAACATTAAAAATTAAGTCTTTACCTTCCTCAAAGCTTTTAATGTCAACTTTTGGTTGAACAGAAGGTTTGATATTTCTTTTTAAAACTTCTTCTCTTAAAGCTTTATTAACTAAATCATCTAAAACTTCAGGCAGAACTGATTTTGAATATCTTTTTTTAATAACATCAATTGGAACTTTTCCTGGTCGAAAACCAGGTAATTTTAAATTCTGGCTGATCTCTGAATATTTTTTTTCCAATTCATTATTTACTGTTTTAGAAGGAATTGTTACATCCCACTCTATTTCAAGATCTTTATTTTTTATTTCATCAATTTTCATTTTTTATCTTTTTTTATGGTACGGGCGGAGGGACTTGAACCCACACGACAAAAGTCACTGGAACCTAAATCCAGCGCGTCTACCAATTCCGCCACGCCCGCATTTTTTTATTATAAAAACAACATAATCATTTTTAAATCAATTAATATTTTTTAATTTCCTAAAAGCTTGAGGTATTTTTTTTAAAAAATCCTCCACTGTCGTACAATTTTTATATTCAGATAACAAACTATGAATTAAGACACTTACTATTGATGCATTAACTGTTGACATTTTTTGAGCAAGAAGACTTGAGACTATTCCACATAACAAATCTCCAGATCCAGCTGTTGCAAGGGAGTTTCTAGCATTATGATTTATCCAAACCTTTCCATTCGGCATGGCTATAATAGTATCACTTCCTTTTAAGATCACAGTATTAAAAATTAATTTTGATGCTTTAATACAATCAGAAATTTTATCTTCAGATTTAAACTTAAATATTCTTTTAAATTCCCCTTCATGAGGAGTAATTATTACATTTTTTTTTTTCCTTAAAATATCGTAAAATTCTTTAGTTGAATTTTCAAAGATATTTAATGCATCGGCGTCAATTACTAGAGGACAAGAAATACTATTTATTAAATTTATAATTTTAATTTTAGAGAAATTTTTTCCTAATCCTGGACCCAAAACAAATGCATCAATTTTTTTATTTTTTAAATCATAATTTGACTTTTCAACTATAGTTCCCGGTTCAACCCCTGAATAGTATCCAAATAAACCTTTCTCAACCAATATAGTAGACAAACCACACCCTACTTTCCTTGCTGCATAGGCAACCAATCTTGAAGCACCTGACATCTTCCCACCAACTACAAAAACATGTCCCTTATCATATTTATGAATATTTAATTTGTAGTTTGGTAATTTTTCCTTAATAAACTCTTTTTTCATTAGAAAAATTTTAGGGTTATTTGTTACAGGGTTAGGTAAATTTATTCTTAAGAGTGTTATTTCACCACAAAATTCTTTAGAAGGAATTAGGAAATGAGCAGGTTTATAAACTCCCATTGCTAGGCATATATCTGATTTAATATTTATTCCATATATCTCACCAGTATCTGCATTAATTCCACTTGGAACATCTATTGATATAATTTTTTTTTTGTTTTTTAATTCATTTATATTTTTTATAATTTTTTTGTATATACCTGAAATATTTCTATTCAAACCTATACCAAAAATACAATCAACAATTACATCACATGAGATTACAGATTTCTTAAAAAAATCAATGGAGTTAGAAGTATTTAATTCTTTTATATTAAAACTCTTTATCTGAAACCCTCTATTTTTTAAAATATCTGAAGCTAGTAATCCATCTTTTCCATTGTTACCATTTCCACATACAAAAATAATCTTTTTATTAAAAAAATTAGATTCTAAAAAATTTGCAATTTTTGAAGAAGCGAGTTTGAAAATTTTTTTTTCCGAATTTTTTTTTATGAACTTTTTTTCTGACTCAAGGACTTGTTTAATTTTTAATATTCTATACTTATTTATCATAGAATTATGAAATTTTTTTTTGTTTTACTTCTCTTTTGCTCTAAACAATTATTTGCACAAGATATTATTTTATCTTCAATAATTATTCTAGATAATAACATACCAAAAGAGTGCGGAATAAATATTTTGATTAATGATAATGAAGATAAATTCAATTTAAAAGTTTCAATAAAAAAAACTGACTCCGGTACTTCTACTTTTTTTTCATCTGAGTCAAAAACTCAAAGAATAAAAACATCAGATATTCACACTTTCAACAATCAGATTTTCAAAATAATCAACTTAAAAAATAGAAATGATCAGAAGATTATAGTCGAAAATAAAACTGATCAGGATTTAACTTCTAATTTTTTTCAAGAACTTTTGATTGGTGGAGCAAAAATTTATGTAAATAAAAAAACATATGATTTAAATGGACCTATTGATTCAAAAGTTCGCTTGGAGTATCTTTTTTGTACAGGAGAAATGTTTTTACCAAATTATAAAAATAATGAATAAATATTCTTTAAATAAGATAAAAGAGATTTTATCGCAACCTTTTGATACTCTAATTTTTCAAGCTCAAAAGGTTCATAAAAAAAATTTTAAAAATTCATCCTTTCAACTTGCTTCTCTAATCTCAATAAAAACTGGTTCGTGTCCAGAAGATTGTAAATACTGTCCGCAGTCAGCACATTACAACGTAGATTTAGTAAAAGAGAAACTTATTGAAATTAAAAAAGTTGAAGAAGCAGCATTAAAAGCAAAAAAAAATGGTGCTCACAGATTTTGTATGGGTGCTGCTTGGAAAAAACTTCGTGATGGACCTGATCTTGAAATTGTAACAAAGATGATAAAAATTGTAAAAGCAATTGGATTAGAAGCGTGCGTTACTTTAGGAACAATTACAAAATCACAAGCATTAGAATTAAAAAAAGCTGGTCTTGACGCATACAATCATAATATAGATACATCTCCAGAATATTATTCAAAAATTATTACAACTCGAACATTTCAGGAAAGATTAGATACAATAAAAAATGTGGCTAATGCAGGAATCAGTGTTTGCTGTGGCGGTATAATAGGTATGGGAGAATCATGGGATGATAGAGCAAGTATGCTTCAAGTTTTATCTAATTTAAATCCACAACCAGAAAGTGTTCCAATTAATGCTTTAGTACCCGTGGAAGGAACACCACTAGAAAATCAAAAGCCAGTTGAACCGCTGGATATGATAAGAATGATAGCAACCTCAAGGATTTTGATGCCCAAATCTAGAATAAGACTCTCTGCTGGTAGAAAAAACCTTTCACAAGAATCACAAATTCTTTGCATGCTAGCTGGAGCTAATTCTATATTTTATGGTGAATCTCTTTTAACCACAAAAAACAATGATATGAGTGATGATAGAAAATTGATATCGCTATTTAATAAAAGAGATAAAAAGATTTTCAACAATTCAAAATTGTAATTAATTGATCTTTAAATAATTTTCTAAAATTTTGCTTTTATAAATTTATAACAAACTCAAGTAAGACTTTAAATTTTAAAAATAAAATCTTATGTATATCCCAACTGGTATATCTTTTGCACACAATAATTGCAGTTAAGAGATTTAATATGGCAAGATCATTCAAAAACGTTAACAAAGGTAGTATTGAATTAGATGTATTCTACGGTTGGGATATTGATGTTAAAGAATGGTTTATTGATGTAAAGATGAAAGGGTTTTCTGGAGGAAACCTTGTACAATGGTTTTCTTCAGAAGAAAAATATAAAAGAACCCTAGAAAATATTTTGGTCTAGTTATTATAAAGTGATAATTTAATTCTGTAATGAATTTTGATTATACTTTTAATGTAGTACTATATAATCCACAAATACCTCCAAATACAGGAAATATTATAAGATTATGCAAAAATACTGGGTGTAGGCTGTATTTGATAAAACCACTTGGTTTCAGTATGAGCGACAAATCTCTTAAAAGGGCAAGATTAGACTATTGTGAATATAAAAATATTTTTATATATGAAACTTTTGATTCATTTCTGAGAAATACTGGTTTTTCTAGATTCTTTCTTGTTACCAAGTTTGGAAATATTAGTTATGAAAAACCGAAATATCAATTCGGTGACTGTTTTGTATTCGGTTCAGAAATTAATGGTTTATCCAATGAAGTTTTTAAATCTCTAAACAAGTCAGAAAGAATTTTTATTCCTATGATGAAAGGAAATAGAAGTATAAATCTTGCAAATGCAGTTTCAGTTTGTGTTTATGAAGCATGGAAAAAAAACCTTTTCAAGACTTCCTAATTACAAAGTAAACGTCATTTTTTGTATTGTTATCATAAAATTGACCAACGTTACCAAATTTTATCTTTAACTTTTTAATCATTTCTTTACTATTAGTGTAATAAATTTTGTTTTTAATCATTGAAATATTTGAAAATTGCAAATTAAAAATAATTCCTCTTTCACTAACTTTGAAACAATCTTCAAGATTTAATAAAATATAATCTTCCCATCTACTAACATTTTCTGTGATACTAAAATTATAGGTACCTGACATAATTGAAAAATCGCATTTTTCTATTGGGGCATGATTGGTAGAAAAAAAATAGTTAGGATAATTTCTTTTACAAAACTTTATTAATTTTGGATTTATATCATATCCTCTATAATTTCTGAATTTGACTTTATTATTTAGAAGAAAGTTTAAGAAGGCACCGTACCCACAGCCTACATCAGCAATATTTGATAAAATCCCGTCTGAGTTTTGTTTAATTAATTTTGTTAGAAACTCAAATCTTGAAATTTGAGAATTAGTTGAATTCCAAAAGACACCATTAGGGATATATCCAAGGTTGTTTATATTTTGAGTATAAACCTTATTTATCTTAAAATTATAGTAGTTAAATAAGAAACTCTTTAACATAATTAAATAAATTAATAGGTATATTGATTTCCATAATAATTATATTAAATTAACAATATTTTTAATATAAAGGATTTTTATGAAATTTCTTGGATTTGTAATAAAAAGTGCTTTTTTAACAGGAGCTTTAACAGCTGGTGCATTTATAACTGGAGCTGCTATTGGAACTGTTTTAAATAAAGAAAAGATAGTTAATAATATAAAAAAAATTCAGTTAAAAAAAAATCGATCAGCTTCAACTAAATAATCTTGATTTTTTCTTATTTACTATTAATTAATTTATATAATGGAGATTTAAATATGCAAAAATTACGTATTTTAGCTTTATCTTTAGGCCTTTTTTTATTTGCTTTTGATGCTTCAGCCAATCATTGTTCTGGAGGTCATAAAGAAATTAAAGAAACAACTGATACTTCATCTGATAAGGATAAAGATTCTAAGTCTAATTAATTTAAAAAAGCAGGCTAATTGCCTGCTTTTTTTATATAAGTTAGATAATT
>MDSZ01132961.1_pt1 | contig 11831 bp, 5 predicted proteins | sample 811201 | NCBI WGS metagenome assembly MDSZ01 (sample SAMN05326647, study PRJNA326480) | marine metagenome | isolation source: seawater | place: Indian Ocean: North | collected 2010 | reverse complement strand
TTGGCTGGAGCACCCGGCTGATAACCGGGAGGCCACAGGTTCAAATCCTGTCATGCCCACCAACTCGTGGCAAAACAAGCGGTAGCGTCATGAAGGATGGTCAGTTCCCATTCCCGTCACATGCCAGTCTTAAGCGGCTCATCGGGTCGTGAATTGGCCATCGCTCTAGCCGAAATCCTAGAGATGGAGTTTGTCCTTATTGAGAGTAGGAAGTTTCCTGATGGAGAGGGATATGTAAGAGTCCCGAGTGAGAGTTTTGGAGTGATCAGATCGGAGCCTGTAATCCTAGTTTCAAATACATTTCCGGATTCGGGGATTATGAGGACTATTCTAATGCTTGAAGCGATTAATGATATTCGAAAGGGGGATCTTGAGAACCTCAAAAATGAGGGCGAACAAGTGATGGATAATGTTGGGCCAGGCATCTTTCTAGCTGTACCATACTATGGATATGCGAGACAGGATAAGAGATTCTCCCCCGGGGAGACGGTGTCGGCCAGAGTAATCTCCGAAATTCTTGGAAGAAGCTGTGATGGCATGGTGATCTTGGACCTACATGAGCCGAAAGTTCTGGATGGCTCAGACCTTGAGATAGGCTTCGTTAGTTCCATGCCAGAAATTGCAGATGTTCTACAAAAAGAGGTCGGACCGGATTTCATACTTAGTCCAGACAAAGGGGCCATTGACAGGGCAAGTGAGGTGGCTAAGATAGGGGGATGGGAATTCAGTTATCTCGAGAAAACCAGGATTGATGCGCACACTATAGAACATCAGGCTAAGGACCTTGATGTAAACGGCAAAGTTGTGGCAATTGTTGATGATATGATCAGTACTGGTGGAACTATTTGCAGGGCGAGTGACGCCCTCAGAAGACAGGGCGCAAAAGCAGTATTTGCTGCGTGTACTCATGGTTTATTCACCGGAGGGGCCCTCTCCAGGCTAGCAAATCACGTTGACGGGGTGTACACAACTGACTCTCTCAGGAATCCGAGATCTGTCGTTAGTTCTGCACCAGCCCTAGCCAGAGGAATCAAGGAAATGATTGGCTGATTGCAAACTCTAACTCTGTCCAGACAATACGTTGCGTTTATATCGACTATGTCCTGCGAAGGCTTACCCAGCACGAGGAGAGGCATCCAATGAGTGTTCATATAGCGTTTGAGACCCCGAAAGACATACAAGACCAAGTTTACGAGCTTGTGAAAGCTATTGGAAAGGACGGAAAAATAAAGAAAGGCGCCAATGAGGTAACCAAGGCTGCCGAGAGAGGAAGTGCTACAATGATTGTTATGGCTGAAAATGTCAATCCCGGAGAGCTTCTGGCCCACGTTCCAATGATTTGTAACGAGAAGTCAATTCCGTTCATCTATGTGGAAGACCAAGGATACTTGGCTGACTCTGCCGGCATGACTGCAGGAACAAGAACTGCCGCAGTAGCCATCATGGAAGTAGGGAAAGAAGCGCAAGATCTATTCAACGAGGTTAAGGGACACTACGAAACCTTGTCAAAGTAAATTGGAGGCTGGAAGTTTGGCTCAAGAATCATGGCCCGCAGAGGTCGTTGAGATTGTTGGAAGGACGGGCATGAGCGGAGAGGCTATCCAAGTGAAAGTCAGAGTTGACGATTCGAACAACCCTAGGGACATAGGGAGAATTATTTCCAGGAATGTACTAGGACCTGTAAGGGTAGGGGATATCCTAATGCTGAGAGATACTGGAAGAGAGGCGCGTCGCCTAGGTAATCGGTGAGGTGAAATAATGCCAGAGACTAGAGTGTGTAGCTTCACCAGTGAGGAAATTGAGCCTGGAACGGGAATGATGTATGTGAAGAGAGATGGATCAGTAATGTGGTTCAAAGATAGCAAGGCTAGGAAGAACGCCCTGAAGCTAAAGAGAAATCCAAGAAAGATGAAGTGGACTCAGAGATATGTCAAGGGTGGCATCAAGTAATATTCCCTGTCTATACTCTACCAAGGCTTATTGAGAATATATCGGTTTGGAATAAGTCAGTACCACGGCACGGTCCCTCAATGGGGCTTGTTTATATTTTCTCAATAGCTGTGAATTTAACAGTGATAGTTTGGATATTTTGGTTAATTACTAACAAGCTATTTTCATAGCTTCTGCCAATCATGCCTCTGAGCGTCCACGGCGCAGATAGCTGCCATATGGACGACATCTCTAACACTGTCTCCTCGTTGTAATACATGAGCTGGTTTAGAGAGGCCCTCGAGGATAGGCCCTGTCATCTCAGCGCCTGCGATCCTCTGCAGTAGTTTGTAGGCTATATTTGCCGATGCCAGATTTGGACAAATTAAAACATTAGCAGGACCTTCGAATGACATGAATGGGTATTCTTTTTGAATCTCACTGACAAGTGCAGTATCTGCTTGCATAGGCCCATCTATGACCAGTTCTGGATCTAATTCTCGGGCTATTGAAATAGCTTCTTCTACCCTATCTGTCCTCATCTCAGAAGACGTACCAAAATTGGAAAAAGACAACATCGCAACTTTAGGCTTCACCCCAAACCTTCTCGCTACCTTGGCTGTTTGTACTGCTATCTCTGCCAGGGTTCTGGAATCTGGATAGATGTTGATGGTTGCATCCCCAATAAACATCAGCTCACCATTGACAGTCATCATGTACATACCTACAATCCTGTGTGAATCCTTCTCAGGTCCTATAATCTGCAAACATGGCTTCACTATGTCTGGGTAATGGTGGGAGACTCCCCCAAGGTACCCATCTGCATCTCCCATGTGGACCATCATTGGGGCAAAATAAGTAGAGTTCTTCATCAGTCTTATGGCATCTTCCAGTGTAATTCCTTTTCTGCCACGAATGTTATGCAGCTCCTCTGCATATGAGCCCCTTCTCCTGGGATCGTATCTGACATCGATTTCTTCACATGTAAAATTTAGTCCAAGCTCTTCCTTCACTGCCTCTATTCTGTCAATATTACCCAAAAGGATAGGCTCACAGATTCCCTCAGAAATGCATTGGGATGCGGCTTTGATAACTGTCGGATCTTCTCCTTCGCAGAAGACTATCCTTTTCTTGTCCTTCTTCGCTCGATTTATGACTCTCCTCATGATTGAACGGGTCAGTCCTAATCTTGCCTCGAGCTCTTCTCTATACACCTCGAAGTCAAAATCTCCCTTCTTGACACCTGCAACTCCTTCCTCCACCGCGGCCGCCGCAACGGCGCTAGCCTCCCAGATCAGTACTCTTGCATCAAACGGCTTTGGGATGATGTATTCGGGACCGAACTGCAATTGCTCTCCATTGTAGGCCGAGAGAACATCGTCGGGGACTGGTTCTCTCGCTAACTCCGCGATTGCCTTTGTCGCGGCCATTTTCATTCCCTCGGTTATGCGAGTGGCTCGAACATCCAGTGCCCCCCTGAAAATGTAAGGGAAACCCAGAACATTGTTTATCTGGTTCGGGTAATCAGATCTCCCAGTTGCAATTATGGCATCGTCCCTTGTGGACATCACATCTTCGGGTAGGATTTCCGGATCAGGATTAGCTAGTGCGAATATTAGAGGCCTCTCTGCCATCTTCTTTACCATCTCTGGCGAAACCAGACCCCCCTTTGACAGCCCAAGGAAGACATCGCTTCCTAGCATAGCATCAGACAAGTCACCATCAGGAAGATTCCTTGCAAATTCCTCCTTGTACTCGTTCAAATCACCACTTTTCATTCTGGAATCTGTGAGGATTCCCGTGGAGTCCACCATGATTATGTTATCTTTCTTCACTCCCAAACGGACGTAGTGGCGAGCGCAGGATATCGCTGATGCACCTGCTCCTGAAATCACTACTTTGACCTTCGAGATTTCCTTATTTACTAATTCCAGTCCGTTAATCAGTGCCGCGCCTGAAATAATCGCTGTTCCATGTTGGTCATCGTGCATTACGGGAATTTCCAGTTCCTCAACGAGTCTCTTTTCGATTTCAAAGCACTCTGGTGCCTTGATATCCTCTAGGTTAATTCCTCCGAACGTTGGTGATATCGCCTTTACTGTTTCTACAAACCCATCCACATCAATTTTGTTTACCTCTATGTCGAAGACATCAATATCTGCAAATGCCTTGAACAATAGACCCTTTCCTTCCATGACTGGCTTCCCTGCAAGGGGACCGATGTCTCCTAGTCCAAGAACCGCAGTTCCATTGCTCACTACAGCAACTAGGTTTCCTTTGGAGGTGTACTTGTAAGCACTGTTGGGATCTCTTTCAATTTCCTTACATGGAAAGGCTACTCCAGGCGAATAGGCTAGAGACAATTCATGCGACGTGCCATGTGGTTTTGTCGGAGTTACGGTTAATTTTCCAGCTGGTTTTGAAGCGTGATAGTCCAGTGCTTCCTCGCGGAGCCTCTCATCTGTCATGCTGACAACCCGTAGACCCGTCCTGCCCTCCCCTCTTTGATGCTATCCTATGGCGTGTAAATTTATTATCAGCCGATTAGTGAGCGTTTATCGGGGTGGTTTGTTGGTTATGATTATTTGATTTCCACCTACGGTGGATGTAAGCATGTATGGCTCAAGGACCCACACCATTCAATATAGTGATAGAAAGCCGAGCCACTGTGCATACACTAGGTTCGGCCTCTGGGATGTCCCCGAAGAGGAGTGCTTTGCTTCTTGTTTCGTTGATGGTTTTACTGCCATGGACCTCATTTTCCGACTACGAGTTACGAGATCAAGATGAGGCAAGCAAAGTTTCAGCGAGAGTCTGGGGCTCCTCAGGTTACAACGATACAGGATGGATAGACCTGGAGGCCACTGGTTCTGATCCATCGAGCCAGACTTATGCTTACTCTGACCTGTTCTTGGAATTCGCGCCTGGAGCAGAGATCTCTAACTTGACATTCGAAATTGCCGTTGATGGCTCGGATGGGTTCTGCATAGATGAGCCTCAACTTACCCTGATGAACAGTCAAACACCGATTCTAGATTGGAGGGGGAATGACTGGCTTGGTTGTCAATACGAATTCAATGACAAACCACCTGAACTGATGGATGGTGAGCTTTCAACTTCCCTACAACCCAACTCAGTCAGCGATGCATCATGGATTCTCCCAGCAGGAATTTCAATCTCTGACTTAGTGATTGAAGCGCTTACCCCGTCAGATCCTAGGATTTCATTCGCGCCTCTGGAGATTGTTGTTCACGGCAGTGCGGTCAATCCTTACGACGGAAGGATGTATGTACTTCTCGGAGATGACCTAATTCATCTGGATAGTAAGGCCTCAGAGGCGTGTGAGTGGAGATGCCCTGGGATCGTTCATATTGATGAGCTGATATACGGCAGAAGCATAGATGTCGATCAGTCAAGGGGGATGCTGATCGTCGGAACCTCCAACGGGACGATATACACTCAATCTCTAAACGATTCCGAAAATGGGCCTTCCTTTTCTATTGCACCAGAGAGCATTACCGCTATTGCATCTGATTCAGATGGATCATTGTGGGCCGTTGATGGTTGTGAAGTAAGGTTCATTTCACCAAATTCTAACGATATGTCGATCACATCTCAATGGGATGTGTATCAATACTGCTCAACACCATCTAGTGTTGCCACAGACATTATTGTTATCTCAGGCACTGTCATCATATCAACAGAAAATAACGGCGTCCATCTAATCAACTACAATCTAAGCGGTAACCAATCGGTGATTACTATTGTGGACAGTACCCACTGGGATACCAGTAACTTCCTAGCAAGTAACAGGATTACGGATTTGCAGATGATGGGGAACCAGTTGCTCATCTCGACAGAAAATGCAGGAATAAATCGTAGGGATTTGGCTACTTCAACGTGGCTTTCCAGGTGGTCAACAGCAAACACACTCGCATCCAATAATATCCTAGGGACATCAGTCTCTGACGGCTGGCTACACGTCTTAGCAGGGAATGTCTTGCAATCGTACGATATAGTCGCCGGGATATTCAGGTCACAGGAAACCGTTGATTCCCTAGGATTGTTGGATAGCGCGGTTTCAATTTCATCATGGCCATCTGGAATAGGGGCAAGGAGCCCTGTCGACAGTGTTTCGGTACTTATTGACTCAACAGGTGTTTCTGCCATGCAACATCAAGACACGCTGATTGGTGTTGAGTACCTTGTGAGTAGTCCTGTCACAGATCCGATGAGGCTTGCAGTTAGTATTGATGACAGTGAGGATGGTCAGATTTGGGTCGCTGGAGACTCTCAAATTGACAGGTTCAACAACTCTGGTAGGAGGTGGATGAACCCTATTGATGTCTCTGACTTTGCGGGACAGCAATTGCAAACAATCACCTCTATGGTGCAGGATGAGCTTGGGCAAGTATGGGTTGGAACTTCCAATTCTGGTCTTCTACTATTTGACGGAGAAACTGGTTCGTACTTGGGTGGGATCGGTGGCCTGGGGTCTGAGAGCATTATCTCAATGTCATATGACGAATATACTCAGACTCTTGTGATAGGTCACCCAGAGAATGGTGTTTCGCTAGTCAACTCATCTACAAACAGTCTAATCCTAACTTATGACACTGGAGATGGACTGGACTCAGATTTGGTTTTAGATGTGGCAACTAGATACAGTATAGCTTACTTGGCAACTCCAGACAGTGGACTCATGAGATTGGATCTCGCAGAGTTGCAAATTCTTGGTTCTTGGCAATCACTTGGTGCTGACAACCTAGAGGCCGCCCCAATTGCCGTAGACGGAGATGTGATTTATCTCGGTCTCCCTGATTTTGGGATAATGATCTTGGATAGGATAAATGGAGACATCACTGACTTACTCACAGTTGGGAACAGCGGTCTCCCCGACAACGATGTCCTCTCGTTATACATTTACGGGGGGGACCTGATTGTCGGATCTAGGGTAGCCAACACGGGTGCTCAGTCCAACGGAGGCATAGCCATATGGGATGGTGCATCCTGGGACCAGTTAGATACAAACATCCCCGGATGGAATAATGACCCATGGGAATTCAATGACATTACCAGTGACGGTACAGACATTTTCGCTGCAACTAACAGAGGTGCATGTGCCTGGGGCCCAACTGGACAGGGTACGATTGAGTTCCTTGAGTGCCTAGATGGAGGGGACATGCCGTCACGGCAAATTAACTCAGTGAAGCTGATTGGAAACGACTCACAAGGGTATCCCATATTGTATGCTGGCACCGAAGGCGGGGCTGCTGTCATCAGCACTGCAGGCTTAGGCGGCGTTGATGGCATGGAAGTTCTGGAAGTTTGGACGGCTGGAGATGACACGCAACGGGCTAAGACGGTCAAGATTGGGGAAATACTCTATTTGGGATTCGAAAACACAGGTATTGCCAGATATGACTTAGCAAACGAAGAGTGGCTTACAACATGGGATGGGACTCAAGGGTATATCGATGATGATGACGTGACCACTCTGATACCCGGTAAGCAGAGTGGAACTTTGTGGGCAGGAGGGGACTTTGGGCTAACACTCATTGACGTTGAAAATGATACGGTCCTGATCAACTGGGGAAGGGGGGCCAACGCGAATGGCCCAACTATACCATCAAGGAGCCCTGCCGAGATGATCATAGTGGGCGATGTCCTACATTACTCCACGCAAAGATCGAATCAATGGTGGAATTCAAATGATGAGATTTACAGAATAGCCCTCAATAACAACACTTCTCTTTCCACACTTGATGCTGGATCTAGGATTGGCTCCAGCTCGAAGGTGTATGGAATGGGAGTGGTTGGAGATGAGCTTTGGATCGGGGTGAGGCCAACTCAGTCTTGGAATGATGGAGAAGGGACCGTGGTCCGGTGGAACACGAACAATGAGACATGGCAAGATGACCTTCCAACAATTGGTAACGTTCAGAGGGTCAACGCTCAATTGCTAGGCGATTGCTTCCCCCTAAACTCATCCTCGTGCGAGATGTGGGTGGCTTACGGGGATAATATCATGAGAAGGTTCCAATATTCCACTATGACCCTCCTTGATGAGTGGAGTGACTTCCCGGGACCTGTCAGGGGAATGGGGGAATTTAACGGGGAATATCTATTCGCCACCATGGAAGGTATATACAGATGGAATCCAACCAATCAGACCTTTGAGACGTCCTGGACTGAGAATGATGGGCTTCCGAATAACGTAGAAGAAAATTTCTTTTCGATGGAAATAGTAGGTGATGACCTCTGGATTGCATCTCACCGACAAGGTAGCTGGAACTCAAATGCACAGATTCTAACAAAGAACGGTACAACTGGGAACTGGTCTGTCTGGGATCTTGGTTCTGGAGATATTCCAGGAGGCTATGGAGCGGATATACTAGTCTGCGATGATATAATTCACTTTGCAATTGGCAGGCTCTCTTGGTGGGGTAACCAAGGCGGTGTTGCGAGGTTTGATTTGGCCGACCATGACTCTGATGGGATCAGAGGTGAGTGGATCGATCCTTTGACTGAGGGAGGCAATAATGGTCTTTCAGACAACGACCCGAGAGCACTTGCCTGTGACGATGCAAATAGGATTTTGTACATCGGTTATGACACAGACGGAGTGGGAATTGACAGATTCAACTACAATACAGACAGCTTCCTATCAACAGTAACTTCATCCGATGGAATCACCGAAGACAGGATTTTCCCAGGAGGCATGCTTCATGATGGAAATGTGCTGTTGGCCGCTCATCAGTACCAGAACACCGGAGGGGTATCTAGGATTGTTACTTCTGGGACCTCTGTAACCGGCGGACAGGTTCTGAGTCCCGGCATGGATGGTTGTTCAATTGTCCGTGTTCCCGCTAACACGCCCACTTACGCAATCGGTCGATCGGGCCAGACCACGGGACTAAACAGAGTTGACAGGCTAGACAGTACTGGAATAATCGCCTCAGGTTTTGACGAGTTAGCGGGCCTCTCCAGTGGGAGAGTCGTGGATTTTGTATCAAATTCAACTCATGTTTGGGTAGCGTCTACGTTTGACAGCGATTCTTTCTACGCAACATCAATTCTTCAGGGAAGTATATTGCAAAATGGATCCGTTAGATGGGAATACGGATACAACCTTCTAGATGATGACGTAATTAACAGCATGTTGCTGGACGGAGAAAAAATGTGGGTGACCACCGCTGGAAGGGGGCTGTACTCGATAGATCTGGTTCAGAGGAGTTATTCTCCATCAGCCCCGGCACTACACGGCCAGATGGATGGGATGATTCTGGACAATGATGATGCAATGCTGTATGTTGGGTTAATGGGGAATCAGGGTTCTGCGGCGGGGTTCCAAACCTTCGATACTTCTACGAACTCATGGGGTGATGGGAGCCTCCTGGCAGGACTTCCTAACGATGTAGTTCAGGATTTCGTAGCACTTGGAGACAAAATCCTAACTGCCACATGGGGGGGGATTGCTGTATACAACAACACTCTTTCTGAATGGGAGGACCCCGTTACGACATTTGATGGCCTTCCAATCTCGATTTACGACCATCTTTTGGTAGTTGACATCCCAAGCCAAGGCAATGTCGTATTGGCAGGAGGACCATCGGGAATTACAATCCTAGACTCCAACCTCACAGTTCTCACAACAAGAGGAGCGAGTGATGGATTAGCTGGGAACAAAGTTTCAGGTCTGATTTATGCTGACAGTGTGACCAGGCAGATCCTTGATGAAAATGGTGTCACGGTGACCGAATTCCATGACGAGTCAATCTTCGTTTCTCACAGTGGACAGGGGCCGACCAGACCAGGGGTTGTTGCGTGGGATATTAACACTGATACTGTAAATGGGACATATCAAATCGATAAGATTCCAAGTAACGATGTGCGTTCAGTAGCGGCCGATGATTGGGGAGTCCATATTGCAACGGATATCTCCCCAATGGTTCACTGGAATTCTTCTTCGTTGGACATGGAAATAGGTGCCCCAGCAAATTCCCTGATGTCATGGCCTCCCTCAGAGATGTCGTCACATGGAGGCAACCTGGTCATGATCAGTCCAGGAGGTATTGATGTCATGGATGCTGGCGGAGCGCACTCGGTCAAGGCTCAGTCCGGCCTACTAAATGACCCAAGAGGAATTGATGTAAGCGATGACGGGCTGTATCTGGTCTCTGATGACGGTCTACATCACTTTTCTCCGGTTGAAGGAATGGTGGAGTCCGACAAGAGTGGACAAAGAACCGCTCGCCCTTTGAATGCCATCATCGGCGAAAGGACATGGGAAGGAATCAATGAGACAGCCAGACCCGGTATGACTACCGTACTTGTAAACGACGAGGAGCCATTGGACATAAACATGACATCTGAATCTGTTTTACCCGGTAAACTGCCAATGAATCCCTTGGCACTGACCCTGTCTTCTCCGGAAACGGGGGCTTGGGTCTGGGCTAAGTCATCAATCCTGAACTACTCAGGGGTCTGGGATATGCAAATGATGAATCCAGGAATTCAAGCCGCATTCCAATCAGCCATCTCCCAAGTGGGCCCAGGCTCATCATCTGTTGAGGCACATATTCAGCTTCAATCCCCTAATGATGGAAAGATGAAGGTGAGAGTTACATATGACTGGGAGAGAATAGAGGTGCCTACTAGCATAGTCAATATGACCGACCGACCCAATGATGGGGGTGGAGTAATTGAAGTCTCATGGCTTCCAGCGGAGGATGCTGCTTGGAATGGTTACAGAATCTTCGTATGGGATGCTACGGATAGAGAGGACTGGAATCCAAGTGAAGATGAGTTAGATGATTTCTCCACATTCACTAGTATTTCTTTCTGGGCACAGACATCTGTTATGATTACAGAGGCGGACAATGATGGAACAACAGAGCCACTGTCTGATGGTCGAATATACCGTGGATCGATCGCTATTGAATACCCAGATGGAAGCATAGGTGATGCAATCGCTTGGCCGGGAAGTGTAACTCCAACTGACGAAATGCCTGCTCCACCTAATTGGCTGAATGCTGAGCCAGTATCGGGAGGTACAGCTGGAACACTGGTAGTGGAGTGGGAGATGTGTCAGGAATTGGATCCCTCATTCACAAGATTGTGGACTGCACAGCAGGAGATTACCAATGCATTTGCCCTCACAGGGGAGATTGACATTCCGTACTCCTCGGGGAACTCAACTGTTGTTGACTTGGCTCCAAAGGGAGTATTCTGGTTTGCCGCGGCATGCGTTGATGAGTCAGGCCAATATGACCCGAGTAACGTTACTGTGTTTGGACCGGTGACAACAGCGGGAGGTCTGAATGATGGGATTCCCCCATCTATGATATTGGGAACCCAGGCTCAGGATGTTCCAGACGATGAGGGAGGTAGGGTTGAGGTAACTTGGGAGGCAAACACTGAGGAAGACTGCTCGTTTTACACAGTTTACGCTTTGCCAGCATCTGGTTGGCAGCCTCCCTCAACTGTAGATGGTTGGCCTGTGGCTGAATATGTTCCCGGTTGCTCTCCTGATGATACTGGTCTAGTCCAGGTCACAGTTGATTCCCTTGGTTCTGCTCCTTTGCAAGATGGAATCACATACTGGTTCGGAGTTGTTGCCTCAGATGACTGGGGGAACTCAAATGTTAACTCAGTTCTAGTTGTCGAAGCTACTCCCATGGCAAGCGAGAATGGAAGCTCCCGTGCTCCAGACAGAGTAGAGGGGCTGATGGCATGGGACCATCCTGATGATGATGGGACTAAGATTGATATTGTTTGGAATAGGTCAACTGCTCCAGATTTTGATTTCTACACAGTATGGGTCTCTGAGTATCCACTGAGTGATGTCACCGAAATGAGTGAAAATTGCGAAAATGAGATTATTAGTTGTAGCAATATAG
>MDSZ01113082.1_pt1 | contig 11833 bp, 13 predicted proteins | sample 811201 | NCBI WGS metagenome assembly MDSZ01 (sample SAMN05326647, study PRJNA326480) | marine metagenome | isolation source: seawater | place: Indian Ocean: North | collected 2010 | reverse complement strand
CAGTAACCATTATGTTCCATCCCTATTTTTTTCCATATTTTTTCTTCTAGATATTCAGTTAATGATTTTCCAGTTGTTTTAACTATAATCATTCCAAGAATATGAGTATTGATACTTACATAATGATTAAATGTTCCTGGATTAATATCATTTTTTAGTGTTGCTGCAAATTTATCTTGAGAATCTCCAAGCACAAATCCTCTCCAATATCTATTAATATCTGAAAGGGAATCTGAATAAGTTTCATCAAATTTAATGCCACTAGACATTTGTAATAGCTCTCTTATTTTTACGCCACTATAGCCTGAAGAACTTAGCTCTGGAAGATATTTTTCTACATTATCCTCAATACTTTTAATATAACCTTCTTCAATAGCAATTCCCATAAGCGCAGAAACAAATGATTTAGCTACAGACCAGGAAATATGTCTCGTATCTTTTGTTTGTCCTAAATAATAGGATTCATGAGATATACTATCGTTGTGTAAAACTAAAAATCCTTGAGTATAAGAAGAATCTATATATTTTATTGTATTGAATATGTTATTGTCGTATTCAAACTCTTTAGGAAGTTCGACTTCTTCTCTTTTAGGAAAAACGAAGATTTCATCAGAATTATATATTTCTTTTGTGTCAAAATATTGATCCATTTTTAAATATGTATTACCGAAATTTTCAATACTTAATGCAATATTAATTTTTTCCATTCTATCTTGATTCTTTGAAGATGAACAAGAAAAAATGAAAAGAAAAAAAATAAAAATTTTAAAATTATTCACTATTTATATTTTTTAGTTTTTCGATTTATTTCACTCATTAACTCAAGAATTCTATCCATTCTTTCCATATCTTTTTGATGATATAGTTTATGATTATATCTATACTCTTTTATCATTTTATCATAATCTAAATCTTCTTTTAAAAAAATATTAAAGATTATCTGAATAGAAAATATTAAAAATATTATTGAAGCTATGCTCCCGCTTAAGAAAGCAGGAATTCCATAAATTAATTTTATATATATCTCAGAATTATAAAATTTCTTAATTTTTTTTATCATCTAAATTTTTATTTATCTCTTCTAAAACATGTATTATACTATCCAATTTTTCTGCCTCTAATATATGTTGGTCAACATGTTGTTGATATCTTTCATCTTGCGTTGTTTCAGTACTATCAAAAAAAAATACATATAAGAAAAGAATTCCAATTGATAACAAAACAAACAGGATTGATCCAGATATAATAGTTAGACAAATTTTAATATAGTTATCTAATTTTATTTTAGACATTTTATTTTTTTAGTAAAATATTTTTTATTCTTTTCTCCGATATAATTCTTTTATAGTTTTCAGAAATAGTAAATAAGTTCTTATTTAATGATTCTCTATCATTTTCAATAGTTCTTATAAGTAAATCAACTTCTTGATTTTCAAAATCAGTATTATTTTTTGAGTCTTTAAAATATTTTAATCTGTCATATTTTGCTATTACGTTAGACTGAAGTTTAATGGTTTCTTGAAGTAGGTTTTTAATTTCATTATCTTCTCCTGATAAGACTTCATTAAAGACAGATAAGACAGCTCCGCTTGCCCCAATAATTGGACCTGCTAGTCTAAATCCTTTTCTAGAAACTTCTGAATTTGAAGCCAAAACTCCTACCACTCCCCCTAAAAAGGTAATTCCGGCAGCTGAAAAAGTCCTAATTTTTCTATTATTTTTCGATTTGGCTTCTATCCATTTTAAATTTTCATTTATACCATCAAGTTCATTTTGTTGGTTAGTTAGTTCATTTAATAGAATATTGATTTTTTCTTGAACTTTTTCTGGATTTAATGAATTTAAAACTACTACCTCTAAAGAATTCTGAGAACTTAGACCTGAAATGTCAGTAGCTTTTAATTGCAAATTATAATTTTGGGATCCATTAGATTTTGTTACATGTTCATAATCAGGGCTGAACTTAATCAATTTATTTTTACTGTCAAGAATCATATTTCTGGGGAATTGTGCTCCAATGTTTTCAATCTCAATTGAGTCATTAACATTTGGATCTTCTACTGGAATTTTATATTCATGATATTTTCCTTCTTCCACTATCCATTTAGAAGTTTTCCCAAAAATAGGAGCATAATTTTTTTCTGAATAAATAATTTTAAAAGTATCAGTATCAAATTTTTCTGGATTATTTTTTTTATATACTTTCATAACAAAAGAGAAAGTTTTTTCTAGAACTTTAATTTCATTGGGATCAATAGTCCAAACAATTTTACCATCTATGGGATTAAATTCGTTGATTGGTGCATCTGTATCTAGAGAAAATAAGACTCCATCATCCCCATCTGATATTATAGGTATATATGAAAAATTATATTTTTCTCTAATGATCTTATCTATTTGTTTGTTTAAAATTCTAGGAGGATAATCCAAATCAGTTATCTCAATTGTTAGATTGTATTTACCAATTTCTCCAGATAAATTATTTGCAAAGAGATTCCAAGTGATGAATTTATTTAAAGCTTGTGCATTATCAGGTATAAATCAAAATATATTTTTTTTGATGTTTTATCGTAAACGATTTTTCCATTATTTAGTACCCTATAATTTTGATTGTCATTAAAAAAATAATTAAAAATAATTTCATAATTAGAATTAATTGATAGTATCATTTCTAACGTATCTCTTTCATTTAGCTTAACATTATAACTTTCTCTATCTTTAGGTTCAATTATTATTGATTTATTATTTACTTTTATCTGATCTATGATGAACGAAATTTCAGAATTTGACCTTTCATTTTCAAATATTTCAACTTTGGTTATAACACTATCTTTAATAATTTCAGTTGAATCTCCAAGAGCTTGACTATAGCTTTTTGTTTGAAATAACAAAAATAAAAATATAATTAAAAGGAACTTTGATATTATATTCATCAACTTTTTGATTATTTATCAAATATTTATTGACTAAGTTATAATTTTGATCAAATTAATAAAATTTCATTCGAAAGAAATTTATATATCATGAATTTAATTTTTTCAGTGCTAATTACATTAATTTCATTTTTTTATCAAAACTTAAATGATTGGGAATTGAAAAAAAATCAAGATAATGTTAAAGTTTTTACAAGAAGTTTAGATAATGGCATAAAAGAATTTTTAGGTGAGACCATATTAAATTCAACTATGGATAGTGTTTTTACATTTATAATGGATTTTAATAAAGCAAATCAATGGATGTACAAAATAAAATCAAGTAAAATTATAACACCAGTTAATGAAAAAACTTTCTATGTATATTTTACGATAAATATGAACTGGCCCCTAGAAGATAGAGATTTAATAATGGAAGTTTCTAATATAAAAGAAAAAAAAATTATAAAAATTGAATTACAATCTCAACCAAATTTTATTCCTATTGACGATAAATATAGAAGAATTTTAAATTCAAGTTCTATTTGGACGCTTGAGTATTTAGATAAATTTAAAACGAAAGTATCTCTTCAATCTAATTCTGATATTGAAGGAATTCCTGACTGGATTACAGATCTGTTTATTACACAAAGTCCTTTATATGCGATGAAAAATTTACAAAAAGAATTTAATTAAACTCTTTCAATATTTGCTCCTAGATTTTTTAATCTATTTTCAATATCACTATAACCTCTGTCAATTTGATTTACATTGTCTATAATACTTTCACCTTCGGCAGATAGTGCTGCAATTAACAAAGAAACTCCAGCTCTAATATCTGGAGAAGACATTCTTATACCTTTAAGTGGGTGCTTTCTATTTAGTCCTATAACTGTTGCTCTGTGTGGATCACAAAGTATAATTTGTGCTCCCATTTCAATAAGCTTATCTACAAAGAAAAGCCTACTTTCAAACATTTTTTGATGTATTAATACTGTACCTTTTGCATGAATGGATGTTACAAGCGCTATGCTCAATAAATCAGGAGAAAACCCTGGCCATATTGAGTCAGATATTGTCATAATAGAACCATCAATAAATGACTCTATTTCATAATTTTTTTGACTTGGAATTAAAATATCATCATTTTTAAATTTGATCTTAATACCTAACCTTCTAAATGTGTCAGGAATTATACCTAAATTTTTTATAGATGCATTCTTAATTGTTATTTCTGATCCCGTCATTGCAGCTAAACCAATAAAACTGCCAATTTCAATCATATCTGGTAAGATTGAATGGGTTGTTCCTTTTAATTCTTTAACACCAGTAATTTTTATCATATTTGATCCAATACCAGATATTTTTCCTCCCATTTTATTAATCATTAAACAAAGTTGCTGAATATATGGTTCACATGCAGCATTATAAATTGTAGTAATACCTTCAGCTAAGACCGATGCCATAATAATATTTGCTGTACCTGTCACAGAAGCTTCATCAAGTAAAATATACTTTCCTTTTAATTTTTTTGTTGAAATTTTGTAAGAGAAATTTTTATTATTATAACTAAATTCTGCACCTAATTCTTTTAATCCATTTAAATGTGTATCTATTCTTCTTCTTCCAATTTTATCTCCTCCTGGTTTTGGAAAAGAGGCAATTTTAAATCTGGCAAGAAGTGGTCCTACTAACATAATAGAGCCACGAATTTTTGAAGCTTTTTCAAAAAAATCACTAGAGTTTAAATATGAAAGATTTATTTTGGTGGATGAAAAAGAAAAAGAGTTTTTAGAATTTTTTTCAACTTTTACCCCTAACTCTTTTAAAAGTTCTATCAACATCATTACATCTTTAATATCAGGTATATTATTAATTGTAATTTTATCAGATGTTAGCAAGGTAGCAGAAATTATTTGAAGCGCTTCATTTTTTGCTCCTTGAGGAATAATTTCACCTTTTAATTTTTTGCCACCAATAATTCTAAATGAATCCATTATGTTCTTTTTCTTCTAAAAGATTTCATGGTTTTTGGTCTTGAAAACTTTCTTTGATAAGATTTTGACCCTCTTTCTCTAGTATTTTTATAAAAGAGATTTAGTTCTTCAACTTTTTTTATGTCGATGTCTAGTTTACCATTTGAAAGTTCTTTGATATTTTCAATTATAACTTTATTATCAATAGTTTCTTTATTCCACATCCCAAAAAAGGATTTCATTATCTTTCCTATATGAATTATAGCTGATTCTTTTTCTTTGGAATCTTTAATTTTACATGCTTCATCTATTAAAAGCTCTATTTTTTTTCCATAGTGTCTGAATCTAATGACATTTTTTGGATATTCTAATCTTTCAATACCTTTTAATTTATCAACTTCTGGTATAGGATAAGGGCTATTTACATCAAGTTCAAAATTTGACATGATATGCAAATCATCCCATAGTTTTTGATCTATTTCATTTTGATTTTTTAACTCAGGATGAGCCATATTCATAAGCTTAACAAGTAATTTAGATAAGTCTGTTCTTTTTTCTTTTTCCTTAATTTCTTTAACATATTCAATTAGCTTATGAAAATTTCTTCCGTATTCTCTTAACACTAGTTTTTCTCTTGTTGTATTGTATTCCATTTTTTAAAACTTTTTTCAAAACTAAGTATTTTTTTTTTTAATTATGTATTAGATTCCTTTACTTATTTTTAAAAATAATTATGGATTACATAGATCAATTAAATAAATCTCAAAAGGAGGCTGTTTTAAATGTTGAAGGACCTTGTCTAGTTATAGCAGGTGCTGGTTCAGGTAAAACTAGAGTTTTAACATATAGAATTGCTCATTTAATTAAAAAACACAATGTAGATCCTTTTTCTATTTTAGCATTAACATTTACAAATAAGGCATCAAATGAGATGAAGGATAGAATAGAGCAAGTTGTTGGAACAGATGCTAGAAATTTATGGATGGGAACGTTTCATTCAGTTTTTGCAAGAATTTTGAGGGCTGAAGGTAATAAAATTGGATATCCTTCAAATTTCACAATTTATGATACTCAAGATTCTAAATCTTTAATAAAGAGTATTGTACAAGAACTGGGATATGATAATAAACTTTATAAAGAAAACTATATCTATAATAGAATATCAAATGCAAAAAATAGATTAATTTCTTATAATGAGTATCTAAATAATAAAATTATTCAAGAAGAAGATATATCATCCTTGAGGCCAAATATTGGAATTATTTACAGAAAATATGTTAAAAGGTGTTTTAAATCACAGGCAATGGATTTTGATGACTTATTATTTAATACTAATATTTTATTCAAAGAACATGTTGATGTCTTAAATAAATATCAACAAAGATTTCATTATGTTTTGATTGATGAATTTCAGGATACGAACTTTTCACAATATTTAATAACAAAAAAATTATCTGCTGTCAAAAGAAATATTTGTGTGGTTGGAGATGATGCTCAAAGTATTTATGCATTTAGAGGAGCTGATATTAATAATATCTTAAATTTTGAAAAAGACTATCCTGAACTAAACTTAGTTAAATTAGAACAAAATTATAGATCAACAAAAAATATAGTAGGAGCAGCTAATTCAATTATTAAAAATAATACATCTAAAATAAGTAAAAGTATATGGACTGATAATCAAGAAGGAGAATTAATTTCTATAAAAAAATCATTTTCTGATAATCAAGAAGGGAAAATGGTTTCTTCATTAATTTTTGAGGAAAAAAATAAAAACCATTATTCAAATTCAAACTTTGCTGTATTATACCGAACAAATAGCCAATCAAGATCAATTGAAGAGGCATTACGAAGAATTGGTATTGAGTATAAGGTTTATGGAGGAATATCATTTTATCAAAGAAAAGAAGTAAAAGATTTAATAGCATATTTAAGATTTACAATTAATCAAAATGATGAGCAATCTTTGAGAAGAATAATAAATTTTCCTAGGAGAGGAATTGGAAAAAATACATTAGAAAAGATTATTCTAATTGCAAATGAAAATAATCTTAAAATATGGGATGTTATTTTAGATGCTAAAAAATATTTTAATTCAAGAACTGTATCGAACTTGGAAAAATTTTCTGATTTAATAAAAGGTTTTATTATATATTCTAAAAATAATGATGCTTATACTTCAGCTTCTCATATTTGTTCTTTGTCCGGTTTAACAAAAGAGTTTTATGATGATAAAACTATTGAAGGTTTAAATAAATATGAAAATATTCAAGAACTTCTTAATTCAATAAAAGAATTTATTGATACCGAGAAAAAAGAATCATCTATAGATTCTTTTCTTCAAGAAATTGCTTTGCTTACAGATCAAGATTCTGAAAATAATAATGAAAATTATGTATCGTTGATGACAGTCCATATGGCAAAGGGTTTGGAGTTTGAAGTAGTTTTTATTGTTGGTATGGAGGAAGATTTATTTCCATCTCAAATGATGTTAAGTTCTAGAAATGATCTTGAAGAAGAAAGAAGATTATTTTATGTTGCTGTTACAAGGGCAATGAAAAAATTATATTTAACTTATTCAAATACTAGATATAGATATGGAATTCTTAAAGAATGTCAACCAAGTAGGTTCATCGATGAAATTGATGAAAATTATGTTGAGAATTCATTTGGACAAGCTAAAAATAGAAATTTTGCAAAAAATTTAATTTCTGAAAATAAAAAAAAAATTCAAAACAATATAATACACTCACCCTCTAAAAATTTTGTTGAAAGCGATTTAGCTGATTTAAAAGAGGGTATGGAAATTGAACATAAAAAGTTTGGTTTTGGTTTAATTAAAACTATTGATAAAACTCAAAATCATCAAAAAGCGGTTGTAAATTTCAAATTAGTAGGAGAAAAAACATTATTATTGAGTTTTGCTAGGTTAAGAATAGTCAAATAAATGAAAATTTTAGGAATAGATATTGGAGGTTCAGGAATTAAAGGAGGGATTGTTAATACAAAGTCTGGAAAATTAGTCTCTCAGAAAATTAGATTTGAAACACCATCTCCATCTTCACCTAAAAAGGTTATTAAAAAAATAAAAAAAAATATAATTAAAGAATTAGATTGGAATAAGTATGTGGGATGTGGATTTCCAGGAATTGTAAATAAAAACAAAATACTATCTGCAGCAAATGTTAGTAATAAATGGGTCGGAGTTGATGTTAGTAAAAGAATTTCAAGAAAGACAGGTTGTGAATCTTTTGTGTTAAATGATGCTGATGCAGCAGGGTTAGCTGAGATGAAATATGGTTCTGGAAAAAATAAGAAAGGAACGGTTTTAATGATTACTGTTGGAACTGGACTTGGTACATCAATATTTATTGATGGCAAATTGGTTCCAAATATTGAATTTGGTCATTTAAAAATGTATGGCGATTGTGCAGAAAAATACGCTTCAAATTCAGTTAGAAAACAATTAGACCTTTCAATGAATGACTGGTGTTCAAGATTTAATGAATACATTAAATATGTTGAAGACTTAATATCTCCTGATTTAATTATTTTTGGTGGTGGTATTAGTAAATATTTTAATGAATATAATTCCTTGCTTAAATCTAGATCAAAAATTTTACCTGCAAAATTAGAAAATGATGCTGGTATAATAGGTGCTGCCCTTTACACTAGCTTATCTTTAGAATAGATTTTTTGATAGCCTTTATCAATTTTAAGATCCTTTTTTTCTGTAGCTAGATTTGCAAGTCTATCACATCTTTCATTTTCTATTAATCCGTTATGGCCTTTCACCCATTCAAATTTTATATTGTATTTTTTATATAGTGGTATAAATCTTTTCCATAGATCTACATTCATTTTTTTTTTAAAATTCTTTTTTTCCCAATTCCATAACCATCCTTTTTCGATTGATTCTACAACATATTTAGAATCCGAAAAAATTTTAATTTGTAAATTATTTTCATTGAGTGCTTCTAACGCTTTAATTACTGCAAGTAGTTCCATTCTATTATTTGTCGTATTTTTATATCCTTGACTTATTTCTTTTCTATTATTTTTATAAAGTAATACCACCCCGTATCCACCAGGACCTGGATTGCCTCTACTTGATCCATCAGTATAAATTTTTATCATTTAAATCTTATTTTGATTTAAAATATTGGATAGCTAACTCGTAGCCTTTCATACCTAAACCTGAAATAATTCCTACAGAAACTTCAGATAAATAGCTATTTTGCCTAAATTCTTCTCTGGATAAAATATTAGAAATATGTACTTCTAGGCATGGAGTTGTAACTGAAGATATTGCATCTCTAATTGCGATTGAGGTATGGGTAAAACCACCGGCATTAATAATTATTCCATCGTATGAAAAACCAACTTCTTGTATTTTTTCAATAATTTCTCCTTCATGGTTTGATTGATATTGTTCTAAGGAAATGTCATTATATTTTTTTTGAAGTTCATTAAATAAAGATTCAAAAGATTTATTTCCGTAAATTTTTTTTTCTCTAACCCCTAAAAGGTTTAGATTAGGGCCGTTAATTATTATCAATTTCATCTCATAAATTTATAAAATAAAGATAAAACAATGTGGGAATTTTATTTAAATGATTATTATTCTTATCTAAAACTAGAAAGATCTTTATCAGAAAACTCAATTTCTGCATATTTGAATGATATTAAAAAATTAAGAGATTTTATTAAATTTAAAAAAATTGATTTAGAACCCAATAATATTGATATAGTTATAATCAATGATTTTTTAGAACATTTAAATGAATTAGGTATTTCATCTTTTTCTCAAGCTAGAATAGTATCAGGATTAAAATCTTTTTTTAAATTTCTGATTTTAGAAGAAAAAATTTCTAAAGATCCAATGGATTTAATTGAATCACCTAAATTGAAGAGAAAACTTCCAGAGGTTTTGTCTCTCGATGATATTAATATTCTATTAAATAGTATAGATTTATCTACTATGGAGGGGGTTAGAAATAGAGCAATTATAGAAACCTTATACAGCTCAGGTTTAAGAGTATCGGAATTAGTTAATTTATCTATTCAAAATCTTTTTTTAGATATTGGTTTTATTAAAGTTATTGGAAAAGGATCGAAAGAAAGATTAGTTCCTATTGGTAGACATGCAATAAAGTATATAAATATGTACAAAAACGAATACAGACATAATAAAAAAATAAATAAGGGTAATGAAGGTTTTTTATTTTTAAATAGATATGGAAGAAAACTTACAAGAGAAATGATATTTTTAATTATAAAAAAAGTATCAAATAAGTGTTTATCAAATAAAAATATTAGTCCACATACATTTAGACATTCATTTGCTACACATTTGATAGAGGGGGGAGCTGATTTGAGGGCTGTTCAAGAAATGATGGGTCACGAATCTATTACAACAACTGAAATTTATACCCATCTAGATAGAGAATATTTGAAGCAAGTTATAAAAGAATTTCATCCTAGGAGTTAATGGAATTATATTTGCGTTATGTATAAGTTGGTTATTAGACCTTTGCTCTTTTTATTTCCTCCTGAATTTATCCATAATTTATCATTTATTATGATCAAAATAATATGTATGGTTCCCTTTATGACTTCTATTTTAAGAATTTATTTTTCAAAAAATTATAAAGTTTTAAATAAAAAAGCTTTCAACTTAAAGTTCAAAAATAGTATTGGTTTAGCTGCTGGATTCGATAAAAATGCACTTTTAATTAAAGAACTTTCATTGTTTGGTTTTGGTCATATTGAAATTGGCACAATTACTCCTAAACCTCAAGATGGAAATAAAAAGCCAAGGTTATTTAGATTAAACAGTGAAAAATCTTTGATTAACCGAATGGGCTTTAATAATGATGGGGTTGAAATAATATCTAAACGATTAGAAAATTTAAATGTAGATTGTATTATTGGTGCTAATATTGGAAAAAATAAAGATACTTCTAATGACGATGCTTGGAAGGATTATTTATTTTGTTTTAAAAAACTTTTCCATTTAGTAGATTATTTTGTAATTAATGTCAGTTCTCCTAATACTCCGGGGCTAAGAAAATTACAAAATAAAAATTTATTATTTGATTTATTAAATAAATTACAAAAGGAAAATAAAAAGTATCAAATTAGAAAACCAATTTTATTAAAAATTTCTCCAGATAGCTCACTAAATGAAATTGATGATATTATAACTGTTGTTGAAAAATCAAAAATTGATGGAATTATAGCTACTAATACTTCAATTGATAAAAGTATTCTACCAAATACTAAAGATTATGAGGAGGGAGGTATTAGTGGTAAAAGCTTACATAAAAAATCTACAGATATAATTAAATATATTTCAAAAAAAACAAAAAATAAATTAACAATTATTGGTGTAGGTGGTATTTATGATCATAAAACTATGATTGATAAATTAAATGCAGGGGCTTCTTTAATTCAAATTTATACTGGATGGATTTATGAAGGACCAGGTTTAATTAAAAAAATGAATAAAATTATGATAAATGAATTATCAAAAAATTAATCTATTTGTTTAATTTGTAAAAAAAAATAATGTCTGATAATTTTTACAGTAACCAAGAATTGGATGATCAAAATTCTGATTCTAAAAGTGCTCAGGATAAAGTCAAAATAGTATTTGGATCACTTTTTCTATTTTTATCAATATTTATATTATTTTCATCAATTTCGTTCTATTTTACCGGAAAATTAGATTTTGATCTTATTGTATCGGATGTTTCAGTACTAAATGCTGGAACAGAAGTTGAAAATTGGTTAGGATATTTTGGAGCTTTTTTATCTCACTACTTAATTTATGAGGGATTTGGCATTGCTTCAATTCTTTTTGTTCCTTTATTTTTATTTTCTGGTTTAAAATTAGTTTTCAAAGACTTTAATTTTTCTATTTCTGATATAACATTTTTTAGT
>MDSZ01203685.1_pt1 | contig 11834 bp, 12 predicted proteins | sample 811201 | NCBI WGS metagenome assembly MDSZ01 (sample SAMN05326647, study PRJNA326480) | marine metagenome | isolation source: seawater | place: Indian Ocean: North | collected 2010 | reverse complement strand
TTAAAATAATTTTATGAGACCCAAGTTTTTAATTTTAGTTCCAGTAAGATTAGGATCAGTAAGAATTAAAAAAAAAAATTTTAAAGATTTTTTTGAAAAAAAATCTTTAACAGATATTTTAATAGAAAAATTAGAGTCTTTGACTTCCATTTTCAACAAAGATGATTTCTATGTTATACTAAGTACTGACAACAATGATTATATAAAACATAAAAAAAATCATAAATTTAATTTTAATATCTTGTTTCATACCAGAAGTAATTCAGCCAGTAATACTGCTACATCAAATGAAGTCTTAAAAGATGTTAAAAATTTTTTAATAGATAAAAAAATTTATTTTAATACATTACCAATTTTTTTATTCCAAGTTACATCACCCCTAGTTACATCTGGATCAATAATTTCATTTATTCATGCTGCTCTTAATAATGATACAAACTATCAAATGGTCTCAGCTCGATTTTCTAATAATCAAAAAATAACTGAGAAATCGATGGTAAAAAAAAATAAATATTTTTACTCAATAAATTCTGGTGATAACTATCTAAATAATAAAAAATATTATTTACGTAATTCTGCTATGTATTTTTTTCCTCAATTTGAATTTAGACATAAAGATCCTATGAGACTTTTTATAATGAAAGATTTTGAGTCAATAGACATAGATACAAATGAGGATTTTTGCTACGCGCAAAATCAATATAGGAAATTTTATGGACATTTGGATTACTCAACTTTTTTTAAACCATATTGATTCTTCAATTGATTTTTGGGAAGATCAAAAAAAATATAAAATTTCGCGTATATTCGTCTTAACTAGCACACAAAAAATTTATATAAAAAAAAATTGGCCAAGAATCAAAGTATTACAATTAGTTCCCAATAAATTAGATTTTATTCTAAAAGCTATTTTTTCAGTTCGAAAAATTTTTTTTCCAATAAGATTTTTTTGGTTTATTTATTTTTTCCTCTTTGCTTTTTTTGTTAATCTTACAAATAAAAAAAAATATTGTTCAGTTATAGAGGATGTTTCTGTGGCTTCTTTAAGTCTATCTTTCATTTATAAAACAATACATGTTATACAAGACTCCACTGAGCTTTTTAAAAATGATCCTGAAATATTTAAGTGCCTTTTTTATAAAAGAAATTTTTTTGAAGGTTTAGTTACACAGTTAATTGGCGGTAAGTCATTCATTAGAGGTAGTGGAGTTAGTAGCCATTTATGGGTCATGGGGGATTTTTTTAAACAGAATTACCAATTATTACTCTCTTGGAAAAAGGATATTAATATTAGTATCTATAAACCCTTTTATAATAAGTTTAAATCTACTAGTAAGTCTAATTCTATATTTTTACCAGTAAGTATTAAAAACCATCATGAGGGATTGTTAGGCGCATACTTTGAACTAGATATAGTTCTTTCTATTTTAGTTAATCATATGATGGATTACAAACTTATAGTGCAATTGCATCCTAAATGTGATTCTAAAGTTTTAAATATCTTAAAAAATATTTGTTATATAAAAGGAACTGAAATTATTGATAACAATAATTTTGATAATAAAAGGACTTTTGATGTTATTAACAATTCTGATTTGGTAATATGTAAACATGGCACCCTAGGATTTGTTGCAGCAGAAAATGATAAAATCGTTATAAATTATAACTTTATTAATTCTCATATGTTTGATGATATGTTTAAAAACTATAAAAAATCTAAGTATCATGAAGAAATAGGAGGTTTTATTGCTGAATTATCTAAAATTACACAATAAAATAATAATATCTGTAGAAGACACACAAAGAGAATTAGAGTCTAAATTATTCCTGGCAAAAAAAATAATAAGAAATAAACCAAATTTAGAAATAGTTTTTCTTCCGAATTGGTTTTTCACACCATTGTATAAAATTGGTATTTTTTCTAATTGTTTAATTATATTTAAAAGTATGCACCCTGGTTTTGAAAATTGGGTCATGCCAAATAAAAGAAATAATACACTTCATCTATTAGATGAAGAGGGGATAGCTATAGTCAATGATTGGTTTTTTGATAACAAAGTTAAAGGAAAATTACAAAAACCTTTTGATTTAATTTTATGCAGCTCAAAATCAGAATTTAGTGTGAGAAAAAAAAATATTGATAATAAAAAAAATTTATTTTGTATGCAAAATATACGATTACTTTTAGCTTCAAAAGTAAATAAAAATAGAAAATTAAATTATAAAAAAAATATTAATATTTTGATTGTGAGTAATTTTGGAAAAATATCACATTCTTTTTTAGATCAAGAAAAAGTAATTAATTGTGATCAAGATAATTTTTCCTCAAAATCAAAAAAAGAAAGATTAAATATGATAAATGCTTTAAAACTTGAATGGGAGGGGCTAATTCAAGATTTCAAAGAAATTGATAAAATAAAAAAAAAAATATTCATATAACATATAGACTTCACCCAAGTGAGTCTGAATTAAATTCTACTTATTTAAAAAAAAAATTTCCTTGGATCAAAATTGATTATGGTAAAAATTCAGTTTCAAATATATTAAAACAAAATAAATATAGTCATGTTTTAGGATGGGCCAGCACAATCTTGATAGAGGCATCATTTGCTAATATAAATTCTTATAATCTTAATTATTACAAAAAAAATAATAAAAATGACTACATCGTTCCGAATAATGTTTCTAAGTTATTGCCAAAATTAAATTCAATCAAAAATTTGATCAAAGGTAATCTTATAAAAAACAAAAAACAAAACTTGGATAAAGAATTTTTTGATAATAGCTCAATAGATAATTATATTAATTTAGTTCATGTTATAACCAATAAATACTACTCCAAAAAATTATCATTATTTAATAAAATAAATTTAAATATTTTAGTTTATTTTGTATTGATATGGAGATTTTTAAAAATACCAAGAAAAGAAAATGATAAAATTTATAAATTAAGTAGATTTATAAATAAAAATTCAATCAATAATCGTTTTTATAAATATTTTTTTTTTATTAATCAATAAATGAAATTTTTCATTTATCTTTTTCAAATGGCAGGTGCTGAAAGAGTCATGTATGAATATGCAAATCAATTAAATGGTAAAATATATTGTATTTTTAAAGACCAATTTAGTATTGAACGAGTGAGAAATGAATATAATCAATCCATTGAAATTAAATGTGGCTTAAAAAACTTTATTTTAGCAATTTTTTCAAAAGGAAATAATCTCGTCTTCTTAAATAGAGCTGGATTAATTTTTATAATTTTTAAGATAATTTTTAATATCAATTTTCATATTTTTATTCATTCCATGCCACCTCACTCTTTTTTTGGTAAAAAGTTAATGAAACTTGTTTTTTTAAAATCCAGTAAAATATTTTTTATTTCAAATCACCAAAAAAATACTTATTTAGAAATGAAACTAATTACAAAGAATGATGACTTAGACAAATGCTATTTGATTTCAAATCCTATTTCAATACACTCTAAAAATTTGTTGAATCATAATCCTAAAAAAAAACTTTTAAGTAAAATAATTACAAAAAAAGATAATAATGCAATTTTTGGAATCTGTGCAAGATATGATCCTTTAAAAAATCTAGAATATGGCATAAGTTGTTTTAAAGAATCATTAATTACAAAAAAAAACGATCATATATTTTTAGAAAATTTTGAAAAATATTTAATTCTTGTTGGCAGAGATACTGAAAAATTTGATGATATTAATAATATTAAAGTTTTAGGAGAACTTCCAAACAGTTTACTCTCATTAGAAGATTTTTATGAAAATATAGATTGTTTATTAATACCCTCACTTGAAGAAGTTTCGCCAGTTGTCGCAATTGAAGCATTATGTTCAGGCTTGCCTATAATCTCTAATAACGTCGGAGATCTTAAGGAATTATCTAAAAAATTTAAATGGTTAGAAATTGTTGATATTGGCGATTCTAATTCATTTATTTCAAAAATTAATAAAGTATCCAAAAATATTAATTATCATAGAATGGAAAGATTTAATAGACATGCATACGCAAAAAAACAATTTATTGAGTCTAGATCAGTTGAATTCTTATCAAAAAAATTACAAGATCTTATAAATGAAACTTAATTATGGTCCTAATTTTCAGTATGTTAATAACGACCAAGAAGTCATAATTGATAAAACCAAAATAGTAAAAGGTATCTCTATCATTGAAGATATAATCATTGTTAACCAAAAAAATTTAAAATTTTATTCAAACACTTGTGATCATAATTTTGGAAAACTCCTCAAAGTTGGGCAAGAAAATTTTTTTAGATGTCCAATGCATGGATGGAAATTTGATCCATTAAGTGGATTTTACGATAATGGTGTAAAAAAAAATCAACTAAAATATTCTAATTTAGCAAATGATAAAATTTCTCTTAAAATTGAAAAAAAATTCATTAAGAGATTAAGCTCAAAAGATAATTCCAAAGAAAAAATTATAGTTAATTTTATAAATCACGCTTGTATTGTGATTGAATATAAAAATATAAAAGTTGCAATAGATCCTTGGGTAAAGGGGACGTGTTTTCTTGGAGGTTGGGAGTCAATTAAAGATTTAACTAATGATGAATTTAATCTCTTAAACTCATGCGATTATTTTTTTATCTCTCACTCCCATTCAGATCATTGTAATTTTGAGAATTTAAAAACTTTAGTAAAAGATAAGAAAATAATAATACCACATTTTCTTGATTTTAATTTTAGTAATTACATTAAAACTGGATTGGATTATGATGCTGATATTCATGAAATTGAAATAGGAAAAAGATTATCAATCTTACCTGATATGTTTTTTTCATTCTTGAAGAGTGGAGATTTTAGAAATGATACAGGCTTTCTAATTGAAATAAATTCAAAAAATATTTTAAGCGCCGTTGACTCAAATAATTTAAACTCTGGAGTAACACCCGAAAAGGTTGATATATATCTTTCTAAATTTGCATCTGGTGCATCCGGATTTCCAATTAGTTTTATTGATTATGATAGAGAAACACGAAAAAAAATGTCTAAAGCTAAGGCAAATGTGCAAAAGTCATTATTAAAGAAAGATATTTCTCGTATCAAACCAAACTATTTTATACCTTATGCAGGATTTTTTTACCCAGTTGGAGAAAAATCAATAACTGACTTAATATCTTTTAATACAGTGAATGACATCAAATTAGCGTTTAAAGAAACAAAATTAAAAATTATCGACCCCTCTTTAACATCAAAAATAGAGATTTTATCTAATGGTGAAGTTAAACAAAAAGGCAATCCTTGGAAAAAAAAATTTAAAACATCAAGTTTGGTAAAAGAAGAAGTGTGGTGTAATGAAATAGATAATTTAGACGATTTAATTAAATCATCACAGAAATTCTTCACTGATATTTCTTTTAAAGATAATTTGATAATGACATTAGAAATAATCAATGTAGGTAAAAAGATTAAGGAATTGAAATTTGATTATAGATCAAACAAAAATATAAATGACTATAGAGAATTAAAAATATCTGTGAAAGGAAAAAAGCTAAAAGAGTTTTTTAAAAGACCTACTCCAATTGAGGAATTGTTTATTGGCTATCACCTAAATATCTCAAGAAAGCCAGATATTTTTAATGCAAATTTTTGGCATCATTTTTCAAATAAATCTATTAACAGATCAACAAAAATAAATTGCTATAGATGTGATAAATTTATTAATTCAATTTATAAATGATCGCTATTGAAATATTCAAAAATTTTTTAGCCTCTTTTTCTGGTTTAATGAAATTTAGAAGAAAATTTCATATCACTGGACATGTGATGGAAAATAAAACACCAAAAGAATTTGATAATTTATTTATTTTATCATCTAGTTATCTAAATACTTCTAAAATTAAAAAAAATCTATTAGAAATAGGTCCAGGTAATGGATCTGGTATTTACAAATTTAAAAAAAAAAATTGGGAAATTAGTCTTAACGATATTGTCAGATATCCATATCCAGAAAAGTTATCAAAGGAAGGTAAAGTTATATATATAATCGGTGATTTAAGAGAAATAAATCATGCAGAAAATTATGATTTAATATTTAGTTGGGATACTTTTCAGCACATTAAAAATTTGAAATCTTTTTTAAATAAGATTAAAAATTTTTTGAATACTCATGGAGTTTTAGTTTTTCGAATAGATTTTAGAGATATGAGAAATATTCCCTCACCCTCGAGGTGGAGAGATCATTTGAATTATTCTATGAGTGTTTGGTCTTTAATGTCATCTAATAGATCAATTTATGTTAATAGAGATGATTTTAATGAAGTATCTAATATCATAGATAAATATTTTAAATTAATCAAAGTAGTGAAAGAATATCAAAATCTTAATGACTATAGTTTAAATTGTGAAGAAAAAGATAATAGTTGGGTATGGCGTGCAACATTTATTTGTAAAAAATAAATTTAATTATTTATTTTTATCAGTCATTTTTGGTTTCCTAATTATTTTCCTGAGATCTGTTGGTTTATGCGATTGCTATGGTGATGAAATACCAACATTAACCAAAAACATAATAGCAGAAAATAAAATTATAGTTGCAGGACCTAAATTTTTTTTACTGTTTTTAGATTTTTTAGGTTTAAGAAATACAATTGGAGCAAATATATATTTATTTATTGTATCAACTATTTTTTTATTTTTATTTTTAAATTTTACTAGAAATAAATCTATTCTATTTATGTATTATTTACCTCTTGTCCCTTTTATATTATTTTTTTCTTCAGGGTTAATTAGGTTTTTAATCATTATAATTTTATTTATGTTATTTTTAAAAACGAAAAATATTTCAAGATACTTTTTTTTAGTTTCAATTTTTTTTTTTCATCCTTCTTATTTCTTTATAACTTTATTTATAATATTTATTTACTCAAAAATAATTCGGCCAATTAAATGGACTATTTTAATTTCAATTCCGTTAATATTATTTTTTATTTATGAGTATGGATATTTGTTACCTGGAATTGGTGAATTAACTCACTATCTATGGACTTTGAAACATGAAGGATCTTACGCTTGGCCAATTATAATGGACTCATACTTGTACAGTAAAATATCAGGTATAATTTTCGGAAATTGGTCATTAGTAAGTATTTACTTACGATTAAGTATTTTTTTACTTATTATTTTAATTTTTAAAATGCAAGCAAATTCAAATTCAGAACAATATTTTAATGTAATTTTTTTTTTAATTATAAGTATTCTTATTTCATTAAATCAAGGTAATGAAGTTACTTTTATAAGACATATGATAATAAGCTCATTATTATTTATCTTATTTTTAAATTATAAATTTGTTAAAAAATACAATTAAATTATGTGTGGAATTATTTTTTTTTCTAAAGAAAGACATAACAAAAAGTTTAATGACCCAGTTAAAAATAATTTTGATAATTATTTAAACCGTATTATTAATAGAAGAGGTCCAGATAAAATTAATTCAATAGAAATTCAAGATAAGTCATTAAGTTGGTATTTTGGACATACATTATTAGCTGTTTCATCTTTTGGTAGTAAAGTTGAACAGCCATTTAAAACTTCTTCTGGCAGATATGTATTTTTATTTAACGGCAATTTGTACAGGGTTGATAAAAATAAACCAACAAACAAAGAGCCGTATTGTGATACCTTAATTTTATCAAAAATGATTGATGAAATTGGTCCTGAATTAACTTTTTCCAAAATTGAAGGTATGTATTCCATCATTATAGCTGACCTAATAAACAATGAGGTGTGGGCAACAAGAGATAGGTTCGGTCAGAAGCCTCTGTACTTTGTTTGTAATGAAGGTGGGTTAAGTATTGGTTCATTGCCTATTTTTCTGAATATTATGCAGAACAAAGGACATAATTTTGTTAATTCAAGTCTATGTAATGCGCTTAACTATGGATTTCATCCTGGTAATGAGGATATTACTTGTGAGTCAGTTTCAAGGGTTAGGGCAGGAGAAATCATAAAATTTAAATTTGATAAATTTAACCGATGGCTTGTAGAAACTTCAATTCTACCTACTATAAATGAAATACCATGGAAAAAGAATTTAAAATCTAATGAATCTCAATCAAATAAAAAAAAAACTAAAAAATCTTTTATGCGAGTCTATAGAGCTGTGTATACCAAATAATCTTGATTTTTGTACACTATTATCAGGTGGAATTGATTCAACTTTAATTAATTCAATACTTGCTAATGAATTCGGTTACCAACATACATGCTTCACCGCATCAGTTGAAGGATCAAAAAATAATGAGACCAACATTGCTAGAGAAACATCTAAAAAATTAAATCTTAATCATGAAGAATTAATTTTAACTAGATCAGATATTATCAATTTTGCAAAACATTCTATTTTCATTAATGGAGAATTTATATTTGAGTCATCTCAAGCTGCCCTTTTTTATTTATATAAAAAAATGAATGAAATGGGTTACAGGGTTTGTATTGGAGGAGATGGAGGAGATGAAGTTTTTAAAGGCTATCGAAGATATTTTTTACCAGATTTTACTCATCTTATACCATCTATCGTATTAAAATCTTTGTCAATCAGTTTTGATAAATTAGAAAAAGTAAATTCATTCAAAGGAAATTTTTTCAAATCATTAAGTAGATTTATTAGAACCATTTCAAATGAAAATCTATTTGAAAGATACTCCTCTTTACTTAGAAGAAACTTCCCAAATAATAAAGAATTCAATCCTAGCCCAAATTTTAATAATTATATTAAATTTATTTATTCTAATAAAAAAAATATGAATGATTTAAACAGGTTGCTAGACATTTTTAATTATTTTCCAGATAAAATGATGCAAAAAGTGGATAGAGTCTCAATGTATCATGGAATTGAAGCTCGAACTCCTCTCATAGACGATCAATTAGTAGATAAATATTGGGAAAATTTTTCAGATAGTGAGTCTTTCAATATTTCAAAAAAATTATTTAGAGATATCCTCCATGATTACGGCCTATCAAATGTATCAAAATATAAAAAAATGGGTTTTGATATTAAAAGCTCTTTAAAAAATTTAGATGACATAAAGCCATCAAAATTAAGCCAACAATTATTTGGAAATTTACCAGTCTTTTCAAAACTTAAAAATATTAATTTTAATAAACTTGGCTTTGAGGAAAAATATACATCAATAGCAGTTTTAAAAACTGAGAATATTGCTAATGAAAGATTGTGATATTTTCGAAATTTGCTCTGTAAAGTTTACTGCAGATAAGTTTTTAGCTAAATTAAATCAATCTTTGAGAGATCAAGGATTAAATGTAATGGAGGGTTATAACAATGAATTGAATTATGTAAAAAACCCTAATGTGTTTAATATAAGATTTTCAAGGAAAATTTTATCAATCCAGCATTTTAAGGCCATAAATGATTTTTTAAATGCGATAAAAAAAATTAATCCTAAGATAATTCACGTTCACACACCAATATGCTCCTTTTTGATCAGAATTATTATGGGTTTTTTATCTTTTTTTTCTAAAAGATATAAAAAAATAAAAATTATCTATACAGTTCATGGATTTAATTTTCATGAAAATATGAATTTTTTTAAAAAATTTTTTTTTATATCGATAGAATATTTTTTATGCAAATTTTTTACTCACTATATTTTTTTTCAAAGTAGAGAAGATTATAATTATGTAAAAAAAAAATTTAATATTAAGCAAAATAAGATTTTGCATATTGGAAATGGAATAGATCTTAATAAATATAGATTTAATAAAAATTTAAGAAATTATGAAAATAATCAAATTAGATTATTGTATGTGGGAAGAATGGTTGAGGAAAAGGGTATTAGAGATCTATTATTTGTTATGAATAATCTTGAAAAATCTAAAAAATTCAAAAATTTATATCTTACTCTTGTAGGGCCGAGTCTTTCTAGTGACAGAGATAAACTTGGTTCAGATATGTATAATTTAATTAATAAATTATCAAATGTAGAATGGATAGGTGAGTCAAACAGTATCCCAGATATAATGTCAAAAAATGATATTTTTATATTACCCTCCTATAGAGAAGGTGTGCCAAGATCTGTTATAGAAGCAATGGCCTCTGGTTTACCTTGTATTGTAACGAATATAAGAGGTAGTAGGGAGTTAATCGAACATGGATTTTCTGGTTTTATTTACCCACCAGGGGATAGAAATTCTCTTACAAATATATTAAAAAAGATATCAAGTATTAAATTTTCTGAAATTGAAAAAATGGGAAAAAATGCTCATTCATTTACATATGCAAATTGTAATGAGACAGAAATAGTAAATATTCAAATTAAATATATTAAAGGTATCTTGAAAAAAAAGATTTGAATAAACTTAATTTTATATTTTCAATTTTCGGTTTAATTATATTATTTTTTCCAATTTTATTTTCAGTAATTATAATTTTGTTAGTTGACAGGATACCACCATTTTTTTTTCAAGAAAGAGTAGGTCTTAATAAAAAAAAATTTAATATAATCAAACTTAGAACAATGAAGACTCATATTAATGACAGCCTTCCTACACATGAGATAAATCATTATGATTTAACATTAACAGGTAAATTTTTAAGAAAATTTAAATTAGATGAAATACCTCAGCTTTTAAATGTGTTAAAAGGGGAAATGTCTTTAGTTGGCCCAAGGCCGTGTTTACCAAATCAATATGATTTAATAAATGAAAGAGAGAAAAATGGAGTTTTCAAGGCTCTACCAGGTATTACTGGATTAGCTCAAATAAAAGGTATAGATATGTCTAATCCAGAGTTATTAGCTTTGACCGATGCTAAAATGTTAAAAGATCTTGATTTAAAAAATTATTTTAGATACATATTTTTGACTTTAATTGGGAGAGGGTCTGGCGACCGTATTTCATAAATGAATTGGTAAAATAAATGAACATAAATTTAAAAACATTTTTGTCATTAACCGCACCTTCAATTTTAGGTCTTCCGAGATATGCCAAACGCCTAGTTGCTTTAGTTGTTGATGTCTGTTTGTGTATATTGACAACATGGATGGCTTTTTATTTACGATTAGGTGAATTTCTTTATTTAAATAAAGATATTTTTGAAACGGCATTTTTATCTATTTTATTCGCACTTCCAATTTTTGGATTGAATGGACTTTATCATGCAATATTTAGATATTCTGGTTGGCCTGCTATTCATGCTGTTGGTAGAGCTATGATCTTTTATGGAATTATTTTTTTTACAGTGGTTATGGTTTTTGGGCTGAATGGTACACCTCGAACCATTGGCATAATTCAACCAATGCTTTTATTTTTTGCAGTAGCTTCATCTAGATTAGTAGCAAGGTTATGGTTGGGTGAAAATATTTCAGATAAGAAAAGTAAAATTCATAGTAAAAAAGCAATTATTTATGGAGCAGGCATCACAGGTAGGCAATTAGCCACAAATCTATCAAATGGCATTGATACAAATGTCATTGGTTTTTTTGATGATGATATAAGATTACATGGCCAAATTCTTAATGGTATTCCAATATTTGATCCAAGTGATTTAAAAGATTTAAAAATCAATCATGGCGTTTCGCTTGTCCTCTTGGCACTTCCATCTATTTCTAGAAAAAAAAGGAATGAGATTATTGATTTTGTTTCTAATCATTACATAGCTGTAAGAACAGTACCTAGTTTGAATGACCTTGCTTTAGGTAAAGTAAAAATATCAGATGTTTATGATTTAGATATTGACGATTTGTTAGGCAGGGAGCCAGTTGTCCCAAATCATCTTCTTTTAACAAAAAAAGTTGAAAGAAAAACAATACTTATTACAGGAGCAGGAGG
>MDSZ01244932.1_pt1 | contig 11835 bp, 15 predicted proteins | sample 811201 | NCBI WGS metagenome assembly MDSZ01 (sample SAMN05326647, study PRJNA326480) | marine metagenome | isolation source: seawater | place: Indian Ocean: North | collected 2010 | reverse complement strand
TAATTATTTCATTAAAATTTTTCATAAAACCTCATAACTTCTTTCGTATATAAATATATACAAAAATAAAAAAAACCCCCAAATTTATTGAGGGTTTTTAATAATCCATTCATTTCCGTTAATTAGAAATTAAGTATTGCGTAATCATATCTGACTGTTAACGCTATTTCAACGAACTCACTAGCTGCCCAATCCAATGAACCAAAGTTAGCAGTAACTATAAAAGCACCTTTAAGTAACCACTCTTCAATCACACCACCTGTTGGATCTAATGATTGTATAGTAACATCTTTTTTGTAAAAGTCAGAATATCCATCACGACCTGTAACAGATTCTTTATGTAAACGAACCCATTCCATTACTGCTTGAGCTCCAGATGGTACGATTGGATCGTATAGTGTCATTTCTAACTGATCCCAAGCACCTTTACCTTTTACATAATGTTTTGTATTTATATGATTTAACTCCACTTCTTCGAATGTAATTTGAGGTTTTGCACTTGTTTTTATCAAATAAGATGGGATACCATCAATTAACATTATAAACCGATTTTGTAATTTCGGTTCAAAGGGTGTGAACATTATATCATTTGCTTCTAATAATTCTGCCATGTTTTTTCTCCTAAAAGTAGAATATTTCAATACTCAAGTATTTTCATATATAAATATTACAAAAGCAGAAAAAAAAGAGGACTTATGTTAAATAAGTCCTCTTTTTTATTATACATTTTTAAGTATTTTTACTCTGGGAATGTAGCTCCTGTAGGTTGTATTGTGAAATCCAATACTATGAACTCAGCAGTCCTTGTTGGTTGAACAAATATCTGTCCAAATAAGATATTTCTATCTATTTCATCTGGTGTATTATTTGTTTCATCCATTACAACTCTGAATGCACTTAAACCACTATTAGCTTGAACTTGCTCTAAGAAAGGATTAACAATATTCAAGAATCTTCTTCGTGTTGCAGCTGTATTTTGTTCAAATACAAGGAATCTTGAAGAAGAAGCTATGAATTTCTTAACTCTAATTAATAGTCGTCTTACATTTACTCTGTCAAGAGCTGATGATTTTTTCTGTAATGTTTTTTGTCCAAATACCACTACACCTTGACCAGGGAAAGTAGCAATCGGATTAACAGATGAATCATATAATGTATCTCTATCAGCTTGAGTTAGTTTTCTTTCAGCTTGAACAGCAGTGTCAATACCACCACGATTTAAACCAGCCGGTGCAAACCATGGATGAGCCACTTTATCGTTAAATGCTATGATACCACCCATCACTGTTGATGGCGGAACCCATACATTTTGACCAAGTGTATTATCTGGTATTTGAATCCATGGCCAATACATAGCTGAATAGTTGTTATCATGTGCTTCTGCTCTTGTTGTAGCATCTGCTACATTCTTAGCGTATTCAACTGGATCTACAACTAAGAAAGCGTCACTTCTTTCTTCAGCTACATCCATAGCTTTCTGAACTATTCCAGAATGAAGATTGTCAATAACACCAGGCATCAATATCATGTTGATATCATATTCATCTTGGTTTTTCAATAGATTTAATGCTTCAATATAAGCGTTATATCCATTAGCACCACCTGCATTACTCAAGTTAAATCCTTGTGAGTTTGTTGCTTCAATCTTATCATAAAACTTTCTTGGATGTTGAACATTTCCATCAGTACCACCTTGGAATGAACCACTAGCTACTTTTGGTAAAGATGCTGATTGTGCATTATTTGAAAGATTTCCATTAGAATCTAAATAATCAGGAGTTTTTAAGTTTACATCAACTCTAACAAATTTAGATTTGTTTGGAAATGATCCTGAAGATTGTAAGTATGGATTACCATTTTCATCTGTTTTAACAGTTAGTGATGAATCACCAATAACCTTAGCTATATAATTAGATGAATTTGGATCTAATGATAGATTACTAAAACTTTCAAGAATTGTTTTTCTTTTTATAGTATCATCACCTCTTCTAATCGAAAGATTAAAAGTACCTTTTTTATTATTCTTACTTGTTACTTCCCACCTTAGATTATCTTTAGAACCTGTAGGTAAAGTGTTATTAACTCCCTCTTTACCTTGAGTTGAACCATCTGCACCTGCAAAGTTAGGAGCTGTACGACTGTTTTGGTCTAAACCATCTGCTAATGTTCTTAAAGTAAATGATATTCCACTGTTAGTAGAATTAGCTCCACCAGTCATAGTAAATCCTGTTGAGGTAGCTGTGTAATTATCACCTATTGGATTTACACCTAATTGAAATACTTTCTGTGCTGGAGGTACCGTAGTTACTGATGAAGATGCAACTAAAACATTTCCTTGTGTACCTGCTGCAGAACCTGAAAGTTTTAAATGGTTGCTACTAGCTACATATGCAGCTGTAACATTGGTAAGTGAACTAGCAGCTGTTATTGAGGTTGCTAAGTTTGTTCCAAACTCATCAATCGTACTCCCAACGCTAAAGTATCGTTCAGCACTACTATTATCAAACAATGAAGCTGATGTCACACCTACAAAATCTATACCATTAATTGTCAACTGATGTATTGATTCTGAAACTTGACCAACTGCTCCGAGTGTTATAGAACCAGCTGAAGTAGTAGCTCCCACAGTTGTTCCTTCACTCGCGATACTTGATGAAGCATGTGAAAAATCACCTGCTAATATTCTAACTACTGTCACTGTGTTAGAATTTTTTAAATACTCCCTTACTGTGTGTGATGTTAAATATTGGTAATAACTCGAACCACTTTTAAAAGTAGTACCAAATTTAGCCTCAAATTCTCCTATACTTTCTACTACCGTAGGAACTCCGGCAGGACCTTTGACAGTAGGTCCTATTACAGCTGCACCGATGTCAGCGACTGCAGCTGGTAGAAATGACGCGTCTATCTCAGATGTAAAGACACCTGGACTTACAATTTTTTCTGCCATTTAATTTCTCCTATTAAACATGTTAACTTTTGATATGAATGTGATTAATTTTTGCGCAATTAATTCTATATATAAATATAGGTTTAAAACTCAAACGCGTTATTTATTTACAGAAAATACACCTGTCTTTGGATCTAAAGTACCTTCTCCATATTTACTAGTCAAACTATCCATAAATGTTTTTTCTTCTGATTGTACTTTATTAAATTCAGACTTCAATTTACCTTCATTTTCATTTACTATTTTAATTTCATTTTCTAAACGAATTTTAGTAAATCCTAATTGTCCTAGTTGTAACTGTATACTTGCGTATTTTTTTTGAATCTCTTCTAATGTTTCCATTTCTTCTTTGGAAAACTTTACTTCTTCTGGCATTGTAACCTCCGTTTGTTATTTATTTACTTGCTCATCCGTAGCGTCACCCTCAAACCCAAAAATAACTTTTCCGGGTGTGAGTTCTCTACGAGTTTGAGAAACTTTATTTGATAATATGTTACTGACATATTCAGGTAATAGATATGCATATGTAGTAACATTAAATGTAGATTTTATAAATCTTTCAGTATCAACACTCATTTCAGTTGAATCTGATATATTTTCTACCTTTGACAAAAATCTATAATTATTAGAACCTCCCCAATATATATTATCTTGTTCTACGAAAGCTTCAATAATTGTGTTCATTTGTTCAATAAAATTAGTCCAGATAATAAAATCATAACTTATGATAACATGGTCTGGAACACCTGTTACTATATTTTCAGTTACAGGTTTTTTTCCAGTTTGTACTGCGAACCTATCATATCTATTATCTTTAGACCATTGTGAATTTCTAACCACTCTACTAAATTTTCTTTCAACATCATGTTCCATACCAACATACATGTTTGTATTTTTTTCAAGAGATGTTCTTCTAAACAAAACTAAAGGTAATATAATAGAACCTGATTTGTCTTTCATAAAATTATTTTTTCTAGCGTTTACCCATCTTTCTTGATTAGCATACATTATAGGTACATTTTTTTGTTCACCTGCACTACCAACTTTTAATTTCATCACACTTTTCATATGTTCCATTATAGATGTATCTATGTCTTTTAATGTTATTGCATAATTTTTTGTATAATCTAATCCAGGTGTTATTGATTTTTTACTATTACCACCTCTAATAGAAATATCCTTTGTAGATACTTGTTCAGCTCTATTAATGTTTTCTTTATTTACCAATCTTTGATTTGTTATAGGTTTAACGGCCATTTCGTCTTCTCAACTTTTTTAGTTTATTTAGTTTATTATTTACTTTCCCTTTAGTTTCTTCTGATTTTATAGCACTTACATCAACTTTACCAATAGCAATTTCTTTTTTTATATCAACTTCTACCGCTTTAACACCAGTCTGACTTTTTGAATCGAAGTTATCTAACTTGTTCATCAATTTACCCATCATCTGTTCCATTTGTAGATTACCATTTGGTTCAGGAGTATAGTAATGTTTTCTTTCACCATAGACATCATCCCCATCATCCTTAACATTACCACTTACTTCAACTTCTTGTTTAGGTGGTTCTCTAAAGTTAGGATTAGATGTATCATACTTTACTATTCTTTTTCCTGTTATCTTCTGTACTGCCATTTTATCCTCTTCGTTTAAATCTTTTAATTTGAGCTGGTGTTCTACCAGTTCTCTCTAATAGTTTATTCTTTTTTCTTCTTTCTTGTTTTCTTGCTTTTGCTGCTCTGTTTGGCATTATTTTTTTCTCCTTACATTAAACATACTTTCAATTTGTTTAACTCCATTAGATAATTTATCAAGAACTTTATTTGATTTTAATTTATGAAACTGATGTTTTTTTGTACTTTTAGCTGCGTGTCTATTTTTCTTTCCTAATCTAACATAATCTCTAACTTTATGTATGTCGTACCCAGCTCTTGTGGCTAATTTTCTAGACTGCTTAACACCATTTGGATGTTTTAATGTCGATTTCATCTGCCTTAATAACGCTTCATCAGATGATGAAAGAGTAGAATTATCCATTATTTCATTAATACAAGAAACAATATCTAACACATTCAATGTTCCATCTTCATTGTAATCTAAATTATAAGCGTATGGAAAACTATCTATGTCTTGAGATAATATAAAATTTATACCAATAACTATATCAAGAATATTAACAGTTCCATCACCATTACCATCACATTTGACAAATGAATCACCATCAGGAGGTGAAACATCATACTCACAAGAAAAATCTGAATATGTACATCCAAAAGGAATACAATAATTAATAGCTGATGGATCTGTACAGCCTATACATATGTTAACAACTTCACCTGCATCATCACATTGTGGATAAGGATTACCAGGTCCATCACAAACTATGGTTGAACTACTAGCGTTAACATCACATAAGTCTCCACTTAATAAAAAGCTTGTATTAGTTGATAAATTATCATTTGTTATAGTTCCCAATAAATTTCCTTGACATGACACATCAACGTTATCACATGGAGCTGTTGGACTAAACATTTGATGATCTAAATCAACATTACCAACATCAGATATAGTATCGTATGGAAATCCATTATCTGGATTATCATCAGTAAACACAAGAGTATTACCTATTAAAAATCTATGAGCTACTTCTTTATATCTCCATATATCTTCTTCAGCTCCGTTTATGGGATCCCATGGTATATCTGTCTCTGCCGCGTATAAATAATCATAACCATAACCATAAAAAGTTTTATAAGTTGCCCAACCCCAAGCGTCACCAGGTATAGTATTTCCACCTAAAAAATTAGTCCAACTGTCAACCGGATTCTCTCCTATTGTACCAACTAATGTTCTTACCATACTATATCCAAAATCTGCACCCGAATCACCTGAGGTATTGTGTCTAATTAAAGACATGTGACTATTTACATCATCACTATTTATGTAAAATGTTGCAACATTATTCCCAGCATTACCATAAGTACCTTGCCAAATATTACTAGAAGCAAATTTAGCTGGTAATGTTTTTATTTCTCCAACACTCCCATAATCAACTTGTGAACATGGTGGAAAATCACAATTATTATCAAAATAATCAGCAGACTTTGTTTTAATCGTACCTTTTAAAATACCATCTTGAAAACCGGTTCTGTCTATTACTATTTTTGTATTCGCGTCTGGATACCATTTATGTCCAGAGTTAACACATTCTTCTATGTCTTCAATAGAATCATCTGGATCACAGTAAGCAGACTTTGTTATCCCATTAAGTATAAGTGTTTCATCTTTTCTATTTAATTCATATGTTCCGACTGAACCTGCCTCCGTCATATATCTACCATCACTAGCTAAATAATAAATTGATATATCTCTATCATACCACAATATACCAGGATATTCTCCATATGCATCATTGTAATATGACTTTAAAACTTTTAAACCATGTGTAGGTATCAATCCATTATAAGGTGTATCACCTACAGCCGCTCCACTTCCTTGTGGTATTAACAAATCAAACCCAACATCACTGGCATTTTCACCAACATTAACACAATTATAATCTTCTTCTCCAGGAGTTCCCATGATGGTATCCCATGTAAAAGCTTTACCATTATATTTTTCACCTGTTCCCATTAAATTAACACAAGGATTTCCATAAATATTTTCATTGGATGATATTATATTCATACCATTTTGGTTAGAATCATTAGTTTGAAATGTTGTGACTCCAGTACCATTGTTATATTGTCCATCACCCCATGTTCGGTCATTTTCAAAAATTATACTATTTAAATCAGAGTCTTCATCATATGTAATGTAATAGTTTCCATATGTGTCAACATAATCAGTATATCCTATTTCTTCATCATAAGAGTCACCAGGACAAGTAAAAGATACTCCATCCATATGAGATGAAGAGTATTTATCACAATAAGAATTACCACGTCTGTAACGTCCATTATCTAAAAGTGTTATTCTATCGTATTTGAATAAACCCTCACCTTGATATACACCTGAATTAGTATCATATCCAGCAGATGCTGCTACATCAGAGTTCGAAGCTAAATTATTCATACCATAAGGAAGTCTACCAGCTGTGGCATTTATTACTAATGTTGATATATTATTTGAAGGCCAAGGTGGACCTACAGCTAATATTTGACCAAAATTACAACCCTCAGGCTCCCAATCACCTGTTCCATAATCCCATTTTTTGAATGGTACTATATTAGCATCACCGAAGTTATCAGAATCACATGTTTGTAATCGTATAGTGTTTATACAACATGCGTTACTATCAAAAATGTTAGTAACTGGTTGTATAGGACAATCATCATTTGACATACAGGTTAATCCCGCATTCAAACCTTCTTGGCAATATCCAAATCCATTTTCATCAAATTCACATTGAGATGTAGGTGAATCACAATCAGAAGCGATTTGATCATTTATTATATCCCCATTATATGTAGTCGCACATTCTGTCTCACCGTTTACACCATCATTTACTAAGTATTTATTCAAAACATAACGAAGTAAAAAATATTCTGAAGGGCTTGGGAAATAATGTCCGAATTGTCCATTCTGCCATTCTTCATTTAAAGCGTCATATGCACTTGTATACCATATTCCAGTATAACCTTGTTCAGTATTAAATGTACCAAAGGCTTGAAATGTATCTTCCTCTTGTATTTTAATATCAAATGATTGTGGAGTTATAAAATTAATTTGAGGCATCTATCAGTCTCCAACTTTTTCTATATGAAGTGATGATAATCTACTTTTAGTAGCGTTAACCTTAATTTGATGTTTAAATCCGAAGTGACCACCAATAAGTTGTGGTTCAGTCACAGAATTTACTTCATAATAAGAATCATTCCAATCTACAATATCTCCTATCTCAGGAAAGAATCCAGCTTCTTTCAAAGTTGTTCTATGAAAATACATTTCTATATTTCCCATTAAATCAGAACCAAACTCATCGACATTTGTTTCAGGTTCATTATATAAAATTAAACAATTGACTCTAAAACCAGCTTCATAGTATTTTGCAGTTGACTCACCATAAACATTATCATTTGTGTTTTCGACACTTACTTTATACACATCAACGGATTGACCTACTATCTCATCAATTAATTCTTCATTAAAAGAATCAAATAAGTCAATTTCTTTTTTAGGTATAAAAAATGGTTTGTTTGTAAAATCTGACATTAATATTTACTCCCAAGAGTTCTCATCATACTAGGTTTAATTACTATTTTTCTTTTATTTGGTACTCTACTATGACCAAATCTAATTTTAGCTCTATGAGATCTATATCCTGCTATAGATCTCCATATCGGGCTTCTACCCTTACTTTTAGGTACACGTCTCCTTTGTCTACCTCTGAATGGAGCGTTTCGTGACATTATTTTTTACCTTTTTTAGCATATTTTTTTAAGAAATCGGAAGCCTCGTCAGCACCAACATTTTTCTTTTTATAGGATTTCTTTTTACTTTTTAGAGAACTTGCTTTTTTCTTTTTATTTTTTATTTTATTTTCAACTTTTTTAATCTGTTTTTTAGTATTCTTCACTTTTTCATTTGAAGATTTTACTTTTTTCTTTAATTCTTTAACTTTCTTATTACTACTACCAAATAGTGCTACTAGACTACCAATACCAGCTAATAACCCTATTATCCATTTTAATAACTTCATAACTTTATCTCCTACTTTATACCAAAAGCTTTTCTTTTTTTCATAGACTTTTTCATTTTCTTTTTCATTCTTGATGCTTTACTTTTTCTTTTTATAGCACCCTTTTTAGCTTTAAGTTTTCGTTTATTTTTTTCTGTCGACTTCATTGTAACACATTTGTTACCTTTAGCTTTTTGTCCAGGTTTACAAAATAGTTTTTTCTTTATTTTACCTTTACGGATAACTTTTTTTCGTTTAGCCTCATCCATGTCACCATAAATATCAGGTAAAATATCTTCTAATATATCTTTAAACTTAATAGACATTATTTAGACTTTATTCCTGTGGATACATGTTCTCCAACATTACCAGCTGCGTATATACCAAAAACCCATTTTACAAAATCTGCCCAACCTGCAAAATCAGCTTTACCGATAGCTACAAATATACTAGCAGCTAAAAAACACACACCAGCACATACTAATTTTCTATTTGAAATTTTCATTACAACTCTCCTCGTTTTGTTATTTTAATTTGTTTACTTCCATTCCAAGATTTACATAAAAATTTATGATTAATCCCAGCTGACCATTTCTTACAATAATTGTTTCTTACAAAAAGACAATTACCACAAAATTTACCAACTTCATTAGATTTCCTATAACTCTCAGGTAATCCATTTGATTTTCCAGTATTCATAGTTGAACGGCCACCATATTCCATCTTTCTCACATGTCCACCTCCTTTGTAATTACTACCAGGAAGTTCTCCTGCACCAAATCCAGGTTGAGTGTGATGTGGTGACTGAGTCCTATTTAACTTATCAAGAAAATCAGTTCCCAATGTTGCTGTTGTTGCAGCATTTATAATATACTCACCCCCCTCTAATTCAATCGGTGGTGAACCTGGAGTATAAGCAGGTATACCACCTTCCTCATGAGAAGGTCCTTCTAAATATCCTCCGGCTTGTTTTTGGATTTTACCTCGTATTCGTCTTGTTTTAGCCACAAAACTAACCTAAATATATGCCTAAAGGAGCTTTATTTAATACTTGTTGTTGAGATTCAGCTTGTTCTTGTTCTGCTCTCGCTTTCTCAGTCACAGATACCGAATCCAAAAATTCTTTCAATTCATCTATAAGTTGTTGTTTTTCTTCTCTACCCTCTGCCTTTAAAGCTTCACCATCCATCTGAACTTCCCCATTTGGAATAGGCATGGTAGCATATTTACTTCTTATAATTCCTAATAATTCTTTAGCTAGAGCCAATGTATATCTTCTAATCCATTGTCTACCAGGTGCATTTATTTCTTGATAAGTAATAAATTTATATGGTATATTGGATGGGTCAGAGACTTTATTTGTATCATAACTTGACTCTGTATTTGTAGCTTCATCTTTAACTTGATAATTAAACCATATCTTATTTCCAGCATCAGAAGCTTTAGGTTCTGGAAATATTCTTAACTTGTTATTTACCAATTCAAAGGAATAATTAGATTTTCTAATTTTATCATTAGTTTCTATTTGTGCGGCCCTTGATATATCTTGATAAATAGGTCTTAACATAAATATTGTAGCAGGAGAAACATTTCCCATACCCATACTATCTAACATATTTCTTTGGTCAAATGTACCTGCATATGGGTCATAAAACTTTGATATCGAAGCAGGACCTTCATTAAATATTCGTTGAATAGTTAATCTTTGAGTGTTAGTAGTTGATGTATGTTCATATGTTGCAGCTGTTTGTAAATCATATACTTGTTGTGAATCAACTAATGTTATCGAACCTGAATATGTAGTTACATCTCCACCCAAACCAATCACTTCACCATATTGTTTAGATAATCCAACAGATAATCCCATATTAGGTTTAGTTGGTTTTGATGAACCTGCTCCCATTTTTGAACCAGTTCCACTAGTGCTATATCCAGAACCACTCACTTTATTTGTATTACTATAGTGTTCCCACAACCAATTTTTTGCATTATAGTTGTTTATATATTGAGAATAATCTGATGCAGCTTCTTCAAAACACGCCCAAATTGAACCACTATCCATTTCAAGTTGCATAACAGGATGTCCAAGTTTTCTTGAAACATATCTAGCTACATCTACTGATTCTGATATAAAAGCTGTGTCTGTATCATAAATACCATAAGGTGTAGGCTGTGTACTCGATGTAAAGTTAGCTAATGTTGGATCTGTGTATGTATATTGAAATTTAGACAAAATTATTCTCCATATTAATAAATATTATATCTCAAGTATAAATATCAAGTGCATACAAAAAAGGGTGAGATATTTCCCACCCTTTTAAGTTGTTTTTTTTACATTTAAGGTTTACTTAAATACAGACGTAATGAAGTGTTCCTGTACCAGTATTACCACCAACATCTATTGTAAATCCATTTGCATTTCCTACTATAGTAGGATAAGTTAGATTAGTTAGATCTGTTGTAAAAGTACAAACTGGAGTCTCTGCTGGAGGATCCGCAAATGTTACAGTAATATCATTGCCGACAGTCGATTGTGTTGTGACAGTTATTATTCCTGACGCCGCATCACCTGCGATACTACCTGCACCAGCCGCAAAAGAAATACTTACTGCACTTTTGTTGACTGCTACTGCAGCAGCTACTCTGTCTTTATCATCTAGATTATATTTTGAACCCTCAAATGTTACTTTTTTTGGTATTGCCATTTATTTTCTCCAATTAATATGAGAGCTGAACTTAATCAGCTCTCATAAGGTTAAGTTACATTATATAAGGTCTAAATCACCAACATGAATTTTACCATAGAACTCTGGTCTAATCATTTTCTTAGCGTATCTAGTCATCACACCTTTTCTTGGAGTGAAGTCTTCTGGATCATACACTAGAGGAGTCATGATTAGTGGTACATATGGTGAATATACAGCACCGGTTTCAAGGAAGTTACTTCCTCTATATCCTAACAATATAGTATTTTCAGTCATATAAGGATTCTTATAAACTGTAAATCTATTTTGTAGTTGTCCGATAGCTTGTACACCAGCTGCGAATTGAGACTTGTTACCATCTGTATTCACACCAAATCCTGGAATAGATTCAAGTACTGTTGCTACTTTAGGACCACAAACAACGAAGTTAGCACCACCTCTTAGAGTTAATCTGTGGATTTCGTTAGAAACCTTTTGGATTTTACCAATAAGAGTCTGGAAC
>MDSZ01228278.1_pt1 | contig 11835 bp, 9 predicted proteins | sample 811201 | NCBI WGS metagenome assembly MDSZ01 (sample SAMN05326647, study PRJNA326480) | marine metagenome | isolation source: seawater | place: Indian Ocean: North | collected 2010 | reverse complement strand
AGTTATAAGTAATATTAAAATATCAAATAAAAAAGATTTTTTTTTCATATAAGTTGCTTCGTACTCTACTTTTTTCTCTAATAGTAAATCATCACGTCCGTTTATTTGAGCCAAACCTGTTATACCTGGTGCAATAGAAAAAATATCTTTCTCGTCCCTTAAAGAAATTAAATCGTGTTGATTTTCTAGTGCTGGTCTAGGGCCTACAAGAGACATATCACCTTTTAAAACATTAATTAATTGAGGTATTTCATCTAAGCTAAATTTTCTTAGTATTTTTCCAAATTTGGTAATGTGTATTTCTGCATTTTTTAGAGAGTTGGAGCCTACTTCAGGAGTATTTGGATGCATTGTTCTAAACTTATACATCTTAAAAATTTTCTTATTTTTTCCTAATCGCCTTGAAATATAAATTGCTGAGTTTTTGTTTACAATTTTGATTAAGAAAATTATTAGAATACTTGGTAAAAATAAAAAAAATATTAGTATTATTGAAATAAATATATCAAATAGTCTTTTCAAATTATTTTTTTTTGTAATTTAATAAAAATAATACTGTTAAGAAATAAAATAAAATCCAAAACACAATATAAACTAATTTATATTGAATATAGTAATATAAAATAATGGATAAGGAAATAAAAGAAAACGTAAATATAAATGTTTGTAATTTACTGAAAATTTTTCCAAGTAGATGATGGAGGTGAAAATTGTCTGGTTTAAATGGATGTCGACCTTTAACAAGTCTCATCAGAAATAATCTGAACATATCTAGACCAGGTATTGACATTATTAAGAAAATTTCATCTGCATAAAGAGTAGTAGTATTAGAGTTTGTAGATTTTAGAATTATAAATGTTATTAAAAATGCAATTAATTGAATACCACTCTCACCAAGAAATATTTTATTTCTAGAATTATAATAAAGAATTACAAATAAAGAAATAATTACAGCTAAACATAGGTCGATAAATAATCCTTTAAAAATAAAAATTATTAAAAATAGGATAGAATAACTTGTTACTTGTAAATTTATACCATCAAACATATTCAATGCATTTACAAAAAGTAGAAAGCATAAAACTGTGAATATTAACGAAAATGATCTAAGTTCAATATTGGATTTGAGAAAAGAAAAGTCTAAATTTTTAATTAATAAATTATTATCTATATATAAAATAAATAAAATTATGATTATAGGAATAATCAATTTAGAATTTGGTGAAAGATCATATTTATCATCATATAAACCAAAAAAATAAAATGCTAATAATCCAAAGATAAAAGCAAAATTTTCTCTGTTATTCGTAAATTCTTTTAAGAAAAAATCATTAATTAAATAATTCGATATAGAAAATAAAATAATATTAAAAAATAAAAATGTTCCTCCAATTAAATAAATAGGTTTCTTTTGAAATTTTCTTTTTTTGTCTGGGTAATCAAGAATATTAAAATGGTTTGTAATTTGTCTAAAAAAAATTATGATGAGTAAATTAGTAATTATCGTTACAATTAAGAAATTATTATCTAACATTCTTTAAAGTATTTAAATAAATGAAATATCCTGACGGCAAATAATATATTATATTTATCCAATTATTAAAAAAATTACCAGAAGGTGCTATAGGAAATAAATTTACAGCGTAAAATATATAAACAAGAGTTAAATAATCCTTATTTTGATTTTTTTTATTAAGAATTAAACTTTCAATTGAAATCTTTATTAATTTCCATGAAATTAAAAGAAATAAAGATAAAACAATTAAAAAAGGAATAATTCCTGTTTCAGCCAAAAGCTGCATATAAATATTATGTGGGTGCGTAGTACATGCATTTATTGCGATAAAATTTTCTTTTTTTGAGCAATATTTTCTAAAACTCTTTACTCCGTGACCAGTAAGAGGTTTTTCTTTAAACATTTTATATGCTATTTTATAATGACCTTCATATGTTTCACTAAAAACTACAATTCTCTTACTTTCAGAACTTAATCCTAACTGCTTTACTGTAAAATCATACATTCTGAATTTAACTCTTTCATCTACTAATACAAATGTAACCAAGATGGGTAATAAAATTAATAATGACTTCATAAAAATTTTTCTAATACTTCCACATGTTAATAAGATTGATATTAAACCAATTATAAACAAAAAAAGTGAAGTTCTTTCTCCACTAAGCAAAGATATAACCCCTGATATAATAATAATAAAAGATAAATAATAGTTTTCATATTTCCATTTGTGGAATTTTTTTGAAAATAAAAATAAGGATAGTACAAATGGAAAGAATCTAGCAACATAACTTCCCAGCACTTCATCTTCTCCAAATAAGCTAGTTATTCTAAAATTACCATCATCAACAGCCCAGCCTAGAATATTAACTCCAAGTGAATATTGTACTAATGTATCAATACCAAGAATAAAAAAGATTAGCATAAAAACTTTAGCCAATTTAAATGGTAAATCTTTATTTAAATTAAAAATTATTGCTGAAGCTAAAGCAAATAACCCAAATCTAAAATAAGAAATAGTTGGTTTGTAAGATATTTGAAAAAATTTAGAGTTTATTAATGAAATAAGTATACATATAAAAAAAAATAGAAAAAAATAGAAGAAAATATTTTTAAAAATTTTGAAACTAGTGAACATGTATAAGTTAAAAAGAAAAAAGATAACTATAATTACCAAACTCAAATCTGGTAAAAATGGTCCACTAATTAAGAACACAGGTATTAAAATTATTAAATAGCTTGATATATTCAGTCCATAATAATTTTTAATCTTATCAAACATAATTAAAATTATAATATTTGGATTATTTTTAAAGGAAATCTTAAAAAGGTAACAAATATATTACTTATAAATCCATGAAATTTTAAAGATCGGTTAATTTCTTTTGAAGAACAAATGTAACTATTAATATTTTTACCACTTAATCCTCCCACGCTCATGTAAATTAAACACTCATCAATAACTTTATATTTAAACTTTTTTATTAAAAAAGCTTTTACAAAAAAATCAAAATCACCTGCAATTTTATATTCAGAATTATAATAACCTAATTCTTTTATTTTTTTTAATTTAAAAAAACTAGATAAATGTGGTGGAGAATACCCAATTCTCAACATCCATGGCTTAAAAGTACGAGCTTTATAGTATCTAGAAATTTTGTTTATTTTTAAATTATTTTTAAATGCAAGATCTGAAATTACAACATCGATATTTTTATCTTGGTTAAATTCCTCAGTGATCTTGAAGAGTGCCTCTTTGTTGCTAAATACGTCGTTTCCATGTAATAAAGATATAACTTCGCCAGATGCTATTTTTAATCCTTTATTGATAGCATCATAAATTCCTTTGTCTGCCTCTGAAATTATTTTAGTTATCTTATCTTTATATTTATTAATTATTTTTTTTGTATCATCATTTGAGTTTCCATCAACAATTATGTACTCAAAATTTTTGTAGGTTTGTTCTAAAACAGAGATGATAGTTTGTTCAATTGTATCTTGGCAATTATAGCAAATTGTAATTACTGTTAATTTCATGATTATTATCTTGAAATTACCCAATTACCCAAAACTAATAAATCCATATTTGTTCTCAAAAAACAATCTATAGCGTGATCTGGTGACAAAACTATAGGCTCATTCTCATTAAATGAAGTATTTAATATTATTGGTATACCAGTTTTTTTATAAAAATTTTCAATCAAATTATAATATAAATAATTTTGTTTTTCTGAAATTGTCTGAAGACGTCCGGTTCCATCGATATGAGTTATGCCAGGCAGTTGTTTTCTTTTTTCGTTTTTAATTGAATAAACTTGAGACATATACGGTACATCTATATCTTCATTAAACCAATCTTTAACATATTGCTTTAATATTGAAGGTGCGAATGGTCTGAAATTTTCTCTTCTTTTAATTTTTAAATTTATTATATCTTTGATTTTTGGATTTCTAGCATCTGCAATTATAGATCTATTTCCTAAAGCTCTTGGACCCCACTCCATTCTACCTTGAAACCATCCGATTATTTTTGAATTAATTAAATTTTTAGTTACTAGATCTAGTAATTCTTCCTCATCATATCTATGAACTTCAAATTTATTGGATAATTTTTTTTTTAGAATAACTTCCTGAATATTTTCATTTGAGTATTCTTTACCCAGGTAAGCATAATTATTAATATGATAAATTTTTTTATTAGAATTATTTAACGAAACTAAAGCTGATCCTACTGAGCCACCCGCATCTCCTGGATTTGGCGAAATATATAATTTTTCAAACGGCGTATTCTTTAAAATTTTTCCATTGGCAACTGAATTCATTGCGCATCCACCTGATAATGTTAAATTTTTAATTTTATATTTATCGTATAATTTGTTAAGTAAATTAAATAAAATATTTTCATAAACCACCTGAGCTGATTTTGCTATATCCATTTCTTTTTTTGAAATTTTTTGATCATTTTTTCTTTCTTGACCCAATAATTCGTAAATCTTTGAAGAATATAGATTTTTATATTCAATTTGGTCATTTTTTTTTGAAATATTAATATTTTCATTATGATGAATGAAATACTCCAAATTAAGTTCGAAACCTTCTTTTGTGTTATAGACTAAATTTGAAATTTCATTAATGTAGTTTGGATCTCCATATGAAGATAAGCCCATTACCTTATATTCATCACCGTATTTTTTGAAACCTAAAAATTGAGTAATAGCTTGGTAAAATATCCCTAATGAGTGCGGGAAATAAATTTTTTTATCTATTAATTGTTTTTTGTTTTTTGTGGCTATTCCCCATGCGCAACTTGCGAAATCTCCAAATCCATCAAGAGATAAATTCACTGACTCTTCGAAATTACTATAATAATAAGATGAAGCTATATGAGCTTCATGATGATCAATGTAGTCAAATGTTAATTTTTTATTTTTATTAGTATACAAGTTTAAAAAATAATTATTTATATTAATTTTTTTTTTTGCATTCATTAAGCTATCAAATGCTAATTTTATTCTATTTATGTTTTTTAAAGTGAAAATTATCTTTCTGCCTAGTGCATTAAATGGATTTGAATTTAAAGCAACTTTACTAATTTCATTAATTTGAATTTTTGCTTGATCTAAACAAAAATTAATAGAATTAATTGGAAATGCTGATGTGTGTTTGACCCTTGTAAATCTTTCTTCCTCGGCAGCAGCAATTAACTTACCATTTTTAAAGATGCATGCGGAAGTGTCGGAATGTAAAAAATTTATTCCTAAGATATAATAATCCTTCATAGTTTTATCTAGTTTAATTTAAATATACTAAATTATAACCAATTATCCGAATATTTTGCTCCGGAAACAATCTCTTTAGTAAGTTCAATGTAATTATTTGATATAATGTTTAAATCGAAGTTTTTTTTAGCAAATTCATGACACTTATCAGACATTTCATTATAATTACCCCTTTTCTCAAAAATTATTTTAATTTTTTCATATATTTTATTATGATCATGCTCAATCATATATCCTATATTAAAATTTTCTGGATTTTCAAATTTACAATCCCTTGTAATTATTATTGGCACCCCATACGAAAGGGACTCTTTAAGTGCCATTGAATCTGCTTCATCATAAGATGGTAAAATAAAATATTTAGATTTACTAAATAATTTTATTTTTTCATTTATACTGTAAATTGGATCACTGAAAGTGATATAATCACTTAGTTCATATTTGTTAATCTCTGAAACTAAATATTTTTTATATTGAGTATCCGGACCAACTATTTTTAAATTAATTTTCAATTTATTTTTTTTTATAATTTTAAACATATTTATTAAATCAATAATACCTTTTTTAGGATGTATTCTTCCAAAATAAAGTAAATCTATGATATCATTTTTATTGGTAAAATTTTTTTTTAAAATTTTATTTTCAATCTCAATTCCATTTTTTAAAACAAAAGATTTACTATTAAAATATTTGGATAAAATTTTTACTTCATCAAACTCTTTTTTATTTAAAAAATGGAAAGCATGTGAAATTTTAAATATATATTTAGAAAAAATTTTCAAAAAAAATTTTTTTAGTATATTATTTTTTTTTAAAGACCATTTATTTAAAACTCCATGAAAAGTAAAAAAATAGGGAATTCCTAGCCTTTGAGATTTATATGCAAATAGAATGATGTAAGGCGACCATAATTCATGGAAATGAACTAAATCAAATTTAAAGAGGTAATTTTCAAACTTTTTAAAGAATAGAATTTCGAAAATTGTTTTAATGTCAAACTTGTCTATATCCAAAATTTCAACATTATGAAATTTATTGATATTAATTTTTTTTTTTAAATTAGACATTACCAAAGATGGTCCACCAAATTCTAATCTTGCTTTGCCAACAAATAGTATATTCATTATTTTAATAAAGCTTTTTATACATCTTTTCCATTTCGGGCATAATATTATCCCAATTATATTTATTTGCTAAAGTATATGCATTTCTACTTTTAACCCAAATTTGATCATCTTTTATTTCAAATATTTCTTTTAAAGTTTTTTTAAGCTCTGCTTTATTGTCTTCGATATACCAACCAGCGTTATGTTCTTTTATTGAACTCCAAGGAACATTTGAAGTAGTTAAAACTGGCAAAGAATTACTTAATGCTTCTAATATTGAAAATCCGAAGTTTTCATTTTTACTGTATAGAATTAAAATATCATGATCGATGTATATCTTTTTTTTTCGTTTTTTAAAAAAACTGGATCGTGAAAATAAATAGCATCAGATAAATTATTATTTTTGACAAATCTTTTTATCTCTTTAAATGTTTTATCACCTTCTGGGCCAAAAATATGAAATTCCCAATTTTTTGGTTTTAATAGTTTCCAAACATCTATAACTTCAAAAATTCCCTTTTTTTTGTGAATTCTTGAAAAGAAAAGTGCTTTTCTTTTTTTTGGAACTTGGTCGATTTTTTTTTGGAAAAAGTTGAGAGGTATCCCATGAGGTATAACGACAGTATTAACTTTAGCATTAATTGCTTTTATATTTTTCTCTTCATCATAAGATGTGCAGTGAACAACATCAGAATTAGCCAAGATCTTTTTTTGATATAATGTTAAAGCAATTTTTTTTTTTATTTTTTTTTCATTTAAAGACCATGGTTCCAAAGCTCCCATTGGAGTAATAATAAATTTTTTTTTCAACAACTTTGATATTAAAAAACTTTTAATTAAAGCTGGTGACCAGCAGCCAAAAAAATGAACAATATCAAATCTTTTAATAATTTTAAATAAATCATATTTTTTTTTGGATATACCATTATCGAAGAATATTAATTTGACCTTGTAGTTATTATTAATAAGCTGATAGGCTGTTGAGCTAGTTGCTACGTAAGAACCACCCATTTCTTTAAAATATTTATCTGTAATTAATAGTATCTTTGACATTTTTTTTTTTTTCTAAAATAGATCGATAAGTATTGATAAGTTTTTTTCCATAATTTTCCCAAGATAATTCTTTTGTTTTTTTTAAAGCATTTAAACTAAAATTTTTTAATTTTGATTTATCATTATAAAATTCTTGAATTTTATTTTTTAAAATTTCAATATTCTTTATTGGAATAACATAACCATTAATTCCATGATCAACTATTTCTGACCCTCCAGTATTTTCACTGCAAATGATTGGTAATCCACAGGCCATTGCTTGAGCCTGAACCATAGATAATCCCTCTTCTAAAGAATATAAGACAAAAATATCTGAATTATTATAAAAATATTTTAAATTTTCTTGTTTCTGTTTTGAAATAAATTTAACATTTTTTAACTTTTTATATTTCTTTAGAATTTTTTTAAAATTTTTTTCCATTGGTCCAACAAATGTTAATTCTGAATTTTTTAATGATAATTGCTCAAATGCCTCGATTAAAATATGAGAACCTTTTCTAATAGAAATTGTTCCAACTGATATTAATCTAAACTTATCTCCCTCAGGTCTTTTTTTATTTAAATATTTAAATTCTTTTAAGTCAACTCCATAAGGTACTTTAATTAATTTACTTTCACTAACTCCATATTCTAAGTATGTTTTTTTTGCAAATTCACTTGGAATAGTAATATAGTCTGCTAATTCATACTCTATAAGTTCTTTTTGGATAATATTTTGACTTGGTAAATTTGGTTTAATTTTTAGTTCATCGTATTCCATTTTTAAAATTTTTTCCTGATATTTTATATGCGTGGATCCTCTTTCTAATATTTTTATACAATTAGTTTTTTTTGCTTTTAAAAAAGCTTCTTTGCTAAAACTTGACCATCCAACTAAAATATCTGTATTATTTAAGTCTATAAGCTCAGATGCACGTTTGCTAAAATAGTTCGATAAAAAATAGTCTGTATCAATCATGCTTTGAAAAAAATAAAATTTTTTAAAGAGTTTTAGCAACAATTCTTTAATTAAGATTGATTTAATTTTTTTTTTTTCAATTTGAAAGTTTTTAAGACTGTATTTTGGGTAAGACGTTATTATTTGTTTCAAATATCCATTTAAATTTAACTCTTTTGCTAAGTTAAAAGCATGAAATTTCCCACCTACTATTATACTTACTTTCATCAATTATTTAAAATGTTAATTTGTTATAACATTCTATGTATTTTTGGATAATAATATCTTTATTAAATCTTTTTTCATTTTTATATCCCTCTTTAATCAAATTCTTCCTCAGCCTTTTATTTTGTATTATATATTTTATTCCATTCTCTATACTTTTTATATTATTTGGATTAACAAAATATGCTCCTTTTCCAGCTACATATTTCATGGGATATAAATTACTTGTAACAACTGGGACACCAGATTTTTGTGCTTCTAAAATTGGTATACCAAAGCCTTCATAAATTGATGCAAACAAGAGGATGTCACTTTGTTTGTATAAATTTATTACTTTGTTATTACTTATTCCTACGTAATTTTGATAATTAATATTTAAATTTTTTAGTAAATTTAAATAATTTTTTTCAATATAACCAACAATTGTGAGTTTACATTTAAAGTTTTTTAATGATCTTATGGAATTTTCTAAATTTTTATTCAATGAAGTTCCAATAATAAGTATATTGGGAATTTGGTTTCTATTTTGTTTTTTGTAAGAAAATTTTTTATTAATACTTACATCAATAACTTTAATCAATTTTTTATTTGTATTAAAATTTTTAATTAATTCAGTTTTAATTTTATTTGAAATCGTGATTATTAATCTACTTTTTTTTAAAGGTAATTTTAACCAGAATATTTTAAATATAATTTTTTTAATACCTGATAATCTTTTAAGTGAATATAAGTCTAGTATTGTATTAATAGTTTTTTTTTTTTTCATTAACAAACATATGAAATTAATATCACCCAAAATATGATTTATATCACCTTGATTAAAGTAAGACCAAATTATAAGATAAACTCTTCTAAAAAATCCTTTGCTTATTACTGGACAATATTTAAATTTAAATACATAATTTTCATTTTTATATTTTTTAAATATATCTAAATAAAAATTTTCAATGCTAAAATGACTCGATTTAATACTCTTTCTAAGAAATAAATGTATAGTTTTTTTTTTTCACTTAAACTTTAAAATATTTGAATTAATAATTTTTTTTAGAATAGTAAAATAAATTATTGAAAATAAATAAGTTTGAAAGACTGATCCAAAAACTAGTGATAAATGAGATTCTAAAAAAAATATTGGGAATAAAGCCGCAAAACCTGAAATAAAGTGATAATTGTATTCATTTTTTGTTGAAATTATAAATACTAATAATCTAATTAATGTGCCGAGCGCAAACATGCCCAAAACAACACCAATAAATCCATAATTTACGTAAAATTCATTCATAACTGGCATATTCCAGGAAGTATTTTTATCATTTTCGTTAAGTATTCTATATCTATGACCAAAATCATTTCCCAATGTATCACTTGGCTTATTTTTCCAAAAAATTCGAGGTATTAATTTTGAAAGTAAGATTTTATAACTATGCCCCTCCCAATAAGGGACTTCTTTAGGTGTCAAAGCTGTGACAATAACCAGGGACTCAGCGCTATGGTGAATTCTATAAATGTTTCTATTTCTAAAATCAATAATTTTTCTGTCTAAATTACTTTGGGAAAAACTATTTATAAAATTCTGAGATGTTTTAAATAATTTTTCAGATTTAAATTCATTTAATTTTATCACATCAGCTGAAACTTTTTCAGACGAATTATACCAAACCTCTGATCTATATTCATATTTAAAAGAATGGAAAAATAAGAATAGGATAATTGTAAATAAAATAGATAGTAGTGGAATTTTTTTCATTATGTGAAAATAGATTGTGATTGAAAAAATTATAATTAAAAATGGAAATGCATATGATCCTTCAAGAATTTCTAAATAAAATATTATTAAGCTACATGAAGAAAAAATAAATTTATTCATATATCCTGCATTTTTCGATTTAGTTATAAAAATAATATTTAAGACTATTGATAAAAATACAAATACAAACTTTAATTGTGATACAGCAGGAATATAACTTTGTATATTAATGAAGTAATAAAAGAATAAGACAGTGAAATTTGTAAAAGCAGTTATTGCTAAAAGTTCTTTATCATTTTCGATATTAAGAAATCTTAATTCAAAACTGTTATTTTTTAATAGTAAACGTAATATAAAATATCCAATATTTAGCGCAATTAAACCAATTAAAAACAGATATAAAGCTATTTCCATATGATTTATATCTGGTTCTATGACATTTGTAACTGCTCCTGAAAAGCTATATTCATTTAAAAAAATAAAATTTGCACAGAAAAAAGTCGTATAACAAATAAAATAATAAATTAGTATCAATTGAAATATTGGCACTATTTTTTTTTCTTTTTTATATCTGGATATAAAATAAAATGGAAAAATATTTAAAATTATTATTAATAAAATTTTTATTTTATATTCAAAACTAAATCTTATATCTCCACTGATTAAAAAAATTGTAATAAATAAAATTGTAAATAAAATAAAAAATATATTTTTTAAATTTTTATATAAATCAATCATAAAAAATTTTTTTTAATAAATAGATGGATCTGTTAGTATATGAGTGTTTTTTTGAAATCAAATATCCCATATTTCTTATTTCAGATACCTTTTTTGGATTATTTTTGATGAAAACTATTTTTTTTTTTAGTTCATTTAGATTTGAAAACATTAATGAAGCTTTATTCTCTGGAAAAAAAATATTCTGTTCTTTAGACCTTCTTGTAAGCAATAATCCTTTCATCGCAGGAACTTCAAAAGTTCTCATGTTATGTGAAGTGAGATTTTGATCTCGCAGTAAATTTAGGCTTGCAGCCGATGAAGTAATAACTGAAGATAATTTTGATCCAAATATTGATTTATTATAGTTTTTAATTTTCCAATTATCGCCTGCAATAAATAAATCTTTATTATTTAATGATTTTAAGAAGTTCAATCTCTTTTTATCGTAAGAGCCTATAAAATTTATTTTATTCTTAAAATTTGGATTTAATTTTCCTTTCTTATGAGAGTATTTGTCAAAGCCAAAAGGAAGATATAAAAGTTTACTTTTTTTTTTTAGTACTTGTATCTTTTTTAAAATTTTTTTTGAATAAACACAGAATAGATCAAATTGGTCAATACACTCAAGTACACTTTTATTAGAAATATTTTTTCTTTTTATATCAAGTGGGTTGTCAGTGTATATGTTTACAATCTTTGATTTTGAACACAGTTCCCTTATTGAAAGTATAAATTTTTTATTTAAATAAAGACCT
>MDSZ01206256.1_pt1 | contig 11835 bp, 7 predicted proteins | sample 811201 | NCBI WGS metagenome assembly MDSZ01 (sample SAMN05326647, study PRJNA326480) | marine metagenome | isolation source: seawater | place: Indian Ocean: North | collected 2010 | reverse complement strand
CAGGAGTTTCTTCAGCAGCAGGAGTTTCTTCAGCAGCAGGAGTCTCTTTAGCAGCAGGAGTTTCTTCAGCAGCAGCAGTTTCTTCGGCAGCAGGAGTTTCTTCAGCAGCGGGTTTTGACTTGGCTATTATTTCTTGTTCTTTTTTCTTTCTAGCCTCTTCTTCATTGTCAAATCTTTCTTTGGCTTTTTTTGAGACACCTTCTTTGATTGATTTTTTCTTTTTCTCAATTTGATCTTGTTTCATTTTTGACCAATCATCAAATTTTTTTTCAGCTTGGTCCGCAGTTAGTGCATTTTTCTTGACGCCTTCAAGTAGATGTTTTTTTAATAAAACACCTTCGTGAGACAAAATCGCTCGAGCTGTGTCAGTTGGAACGGCACCTTTTTGTAACCATGAAAGCGATGATTCAAAATCTAAATTTATTTCTGCAGGTCTTGTGTTCGGGTTATATGTTCCAATTTTTTGGATAAACCTACCATCTCTTTTAGATCTTGAGTCAGCAATCACAATGTGATAAAATGGTTTTCCCTTTTTTCCGTGTCTTTGTAGTCTGATTTTTGTAGCCATGTTAGTTAATTTTTTTATAAGGGTCCTAAACCCGGTTAATTAAGTTTTGCAAATATCTAATAAATATTTAAATATTTAAAATAATAATGTAAATAATTTTTATGGTTATTATTAAGTGCAATTTGATACTATTTTTCACTAATTTTATTATTAAATAAAAAATCAATGTATTTAATATTTGACACTGAGACTACTGGTTTCCCAAAAAACTTCAATATTAACTTCGAAGATATAAATAACTGGGATACTGCTAGGTGTGTTCAGTTAGCATGGCAATTGCATGATATTCACGGTAACTTAATAAATTCATCATCCAAAATAATTAAGCCCAAAGGTTTTGAAATCCCGCATGCCTCAACTAAAATACATAGAATAACTAATGAGATTGCTGATGAGCAAGGTCATGACATAGAAACTGTATTGGATGAATTTAAAACTGCATTAGAAAATACCGAAGTTATTATTGGTCATAATGTTAGTTTTGATATTAATGTAATTGGCTCTGAGTTCTTTCGAATTGATAGTAGTTTTTCTTATCCCAAACTCGAGATAATCGATACAATGAAGTCAACAACAGATTATTGTAAAATTACTATAGGCAAAGTTGGAACTGTAGAGAACATTTCTGAATCAGGAAAATTCAAAGATTTCTTCAAGTTTAGAGTTATAATTGACAACGGTGATTCAGGTCTGCTTTATAAAAAAAGTGATGGATTACCCAACTTTTCTCAGGGTGATAAAGTAAGTTATGAAATAAATAACAAGGGAACCATCAAAGTAAGAAAGGGATACAAGTCACCAAAACTTGAAGAGTTGTATAAATTTCTTTTCAAAGAAGACATTATAAACGCACATAATGCAGCGGCAGATGTAGACGCAACAGCCAGGTGTTTTTTTGAATTGTTGAGACAAGGTTTTTTTAATAATGAAAATTGTAATATAAATCCTGCTCACATTGAAGAGTTCATATCAAAAAACAAAAATCAAATTAAATTGTTAAATATTTCTTCAATTGATACTGACCATACAAATTCTAAAATTGTTAAAATTGAAAATCAAGAAATTAACAATACAAACAATATTAACAGAGACAAAATTATTAATATAAAATGTCACACGTCATATTCTATTTTACAATCAACTATATCAATTGATAAATTGATTGAACATGTAAAAGAAAATAATATTAAATATTGTGCTATAACCGACAAAGGAAATCTCTTTGGCGCCTTTGAATTTGTCTCTAAATGTATTAAAAATCATATTTTTCCAATTGTTGGCTGCGAACTTTATCTTGTAGATAACAGACATGTTAGACAAGGAGGATTTAGTAGGAATGTAAAAGACAAAAGATTTTCACAAACTCTATATGCCAAAAATATTAACGGATATAAAAATTTGTGTAAAATTTCGTCCTATGGCTACATTGACGGTTTATATTCTGGTTTTCCAAGAGTTGATAAAGAATTAATCTTAGACTACAAAGAAGATTTAATTGTTACAACAAGTGGAATTTATGGTGAAATTTCTTATTTATTTTTTAACCATGGAAAAAATAAAGCTAAAGAATGTTTCTTATGGTGGTTAGAAAATTTTCAGGAAAATTTTTTTATTGAATTAAGTAGAAACGACTTTGAGGACGAAGAAGATTTAAATAATTTGCTTCTTTCGTGGGGAAAAGAGTTTGGGGTTAGATGTATTCCTTCAAACCACGTCTACTACTTAGACGAAGATGATTCAACAGCTCAAGATGCCCTTTTATGTGTTAAGAACGGAAATCTCATTGATATGCCAAAGGGTCGGGGACACGGCTTTCGATATGGATTACACAACAATAGTTTTTATTTTAAGAGTTGTGAAAAGCTAATAAATGATTTTCAGAATTTTCCAAATATTTTTCATGATTTAGAATATTTCATTGATCAATTCGAAAAATTTGATTTATCCAGAGATATTCTATTACCCAAATATGAACTTCCAAAAGAATTTAACACTCAAATTGAGTATTTAAAACATTTGTGTTTAGAGGGGGCCCATATGAAATACGATCTAATTAATAGTGAATTAAATGATAGAATTTTGTTTGAACTTAAAACAATTGAAAACTCAGGCTATCCGGGTTATTTTTTAATTGTTCAAGACATAATTAAAAAGGCAAGAAGTATGGGTGTCTCTGTTGGGCCGGGCAGAGGTTCAGTTGGCGGTTCAGTAGTAGCGTACTGTTTGGATATCACCTCTGTTGACCCGATGAAGTATGGGCTGTTATTTGAAAGATTTTTAAATCCCGAAAGAATTTCTATGCCTGATATTGATATTGATTTTGATGACGTTGGAAGATCGAAATTAATATCTTGGGTGGTTGAAAAATATGGTGCTAATCAAGTAGCCCAAATTATCACATATGGTAGAATGGCGGCAAAATCTGCCATTAGAGATATGGGAAGAGTTTTGAATATATCTCTATCTGAAGTAGATTCAATTGCAAAAAAAATACCCAATATTTCTTTAAATGAAATATTTTCATTGAAGCAAAAAGATTTATCAGATAAACTAAACAGAGATGAGTTAAATCAAATAAATACATTAATTGAATCTTTAAAAGTTAATAAATCTCAATCTGAAATGATTGATTTAGCCCGTTCAATTGAGGGGAGTATTAGAAATCTTGGAACTCACGCTTGTGGAATTATAATCACTCCTGATGATATTACCAACTACGTGCCTGTATGTGTTAACGGTGACTCAGAAATGCTAATTACACAGTTTGATAATAGTGTAGTTGAGCAAGCTGGAATGTTAAAAATGGACTTTCTTGGGCTTAATACACTTTCGCAAATCAAAGATGCAGTTTTTCTTATAAAAAAGAGACACAAAATAGAAATAGATATTGACAATATTGATTTAGAAGATGAAAAAACTTTCACTCTTTATCAAAGAGGTGAAACTCTTGGTACTTTTCAGTTTGAATCCGCTGGAATGCAAAAACACTTAAGATCATTAAAACCTGATAAATTTGAAGACTTGATTGCAATGAATGCTCTATACAGACCTGGTCCGATGGAATATATTCCAAATTTCATAGCTAGAAAGCATGGTGAGGAAGAAATTTTATATGACTTACCAGTCATGGAAAAGTATCTTGGTAATACATATGGAATTACGGTTTATCAAGAACAAGTAATGAAATTGTCTCAAGAACTTGCTGGATTCTCTGAGGGAAAGGCAGACATTTTGAGGAAAGCAATGGGTAAAAAGAAAAAATCTATATTGGATGGTTTGAAAGAAGAGTTTTTTAATGGATGTGATTCAAAAAACTATGACATGTCAATTATTAAAAAAATATGGAGAGATTGGGAGTCATTTGCATCTTACGCATTTAATAAATCACATTCAACTTGTTATTCATTCATTTCTTTTCAAACAGCATACTTAAAAGCTCATTACCCGGAAGAATTTATGGCCTCACTTTTGACGCATCACATGAATGATCTTTCAAAGCTTTCAAAATATATGGAGGAGTGTAAAAGAATATCAATAAATGTTCTTGGTCCAGATTTAAATGAAAGTTATATCAATTATTCAGTTAATCAAAACAATGATATAAGGTTTGGTTTGGGTGCAATAAAAGGTGTTGGTTCAATTGCTGCTGAAGCGATTATAGAAGAGAGAAAGAATAATGGAAATTATAAAACATTTATTGATTTTCTAAAGAGAATTGATAGTAAAGTTGTAAACAAGAGAGTTTTAGAAGCAATGGCATACGGAGGTGTTTTTGATAATATTTCTAATGTAAATCGAGCTAACTTTTTCAAAGTTGAAGATGATTTAACATTTATTGAAAATGCTATAATATATAAGTCTCAAATTTCCAAAAAAAATGAAAAACGAAACCAGTTAACCATGTTTGACAGTACTACAATGGATGAGATTACAGATGAACCCGTCCTGAGCAAAACACATAGTTGGTCAAAATTGGATTTGTTAAATAAGGAAAAAGAGGTTTTGGGTTTATATGCTTCAGGACACCCGTTAGATGATTATAGATTTGAGGTAAAAAATATTTGTTCCCACCAAATTAAAGACATTGACTTATTTGAAAAACCTGTAAAAAGTTTTACTTTCTCGGCTTATGTGAAGTCTCATGTTGAAAGAATGTCCAAAAATAACCAACCATACGGTATTTTAACTTTAGAAGACTACAGTGGAACTCGTGAATTTCGCTTATTTGGTGACAACTACATAAAGTTTAGAAACTTCTATATAGAACATACTTTATTATTTTTTTCCGCTTCAATGATTACAAGTAAATGGAGTAATGAGAATTTAAGATTCCAGGTTAATGATGTCTTTTTTCTATCTGATGTTTCAAAAAAAAATATAAACGAGATAATGTTTTTAATTCCTTTAGAGGAAATTAATGATAAAAACATAGAAAAAATTGTAGATATTTTTTCAAAATATCCGGGTAAACATAATTTGAAAATAAATATATTTTCTGATGATGTTAGTATCCCGTTCATATCCAAAAAATTTCAAGTAGGTGTTTGCACAAAATTTATAAATGAAATGAGTTCAATTTCTAACAATTTTGTGGTCAAATAATTACACAAAAAAAAATGTAATTTTTGACGAAACTATTTTTAGTAAAAAATTAATTATTAATGAAAAAAAAATTAGATTTGCTTATCAAATTAAATTATTATGGCTAAAGAATTTACAACAGAAAATTTTGACGAAGAAGTTATTAATTCCAAATTACCCGTTTTGGTTGATTTCTGGGCTGAGTGGTGTGGTCCATGTAGAATGATTTCTCCACTTATTGATGAACTTCATGCAGACTTTGTCAATCGTGCTATTGTAGGTAAGGTTAATGTTGATTCCGAATCTGATATCTCGGCTAGATACGGTATAACATCAATACCAACATTATTATTTTTTAAGGACGGTGAAATTGTTGATAAACATGTTGGGTCTGCTTCAAAATCTCAGTTAGAAGACAAACTCAATTCACTCATCTAAATTTTAATAAATAATGTCAATTTTAAAGAACCTTTCAGGTTCAGTTGACAACCTGGATTTTTTAGCTCGTCAAGTTGTAGAGGGATTTCTCACTGGACTACACAAGAGCCCTTATCACGGCTTTTCAGTCGAGTTCTCAGAACATAGACCCTATGTCTCAGGTGACTCCTTTAAGAATATTGATTGGAAATTATTTGCTCGTTCAGAAAAACTTTATGTAAAAAATTTTGAAGAAGAAACTAATTTAAGGTGTCATATACTTCTTGATACATCATCTTCAATGTTTTTTCCTGACAGAAATTTAAACAAGATTCGATTTTCTACGTACTCGTCTGCAGCACTAATGTATTTATTTTCAAAACAAAGAGATGGTTTTGGTTTAACTTACTTTAATGAAAATATTCAGTTTTTTTCAGATGCTAAAAGCTCAAGGTTACATTATCACAGACTTCTAGGTGAACTTGAAAAAATTCTAAGAATAAAATTAAATAAATCTAATAAAACTAATTTTTGCGGAGTCGTTTCCGAATTTGTTGAGAAAATACACAGGAGGTCATTAATTATTGTTTTTAGTGATATGTTAAACTTTGGTAAGGGTGGCACGGATAAATTATTTGACTCGCTTAGGCATTTGAAGTATAAAAAAAATGAAGTTATTTTATTTCATGTTCTTGATAATGACTTTGAAAAAGAATTAAAATTTTCAAATAGTCCATATTTGTTTGAAGATCTTGAAAATAAAACTAGAATAAAATTAAATCCAGTAAATTATAGAGAAAAGTACACTGAGTTATTCAAAAAATATCAAAAAGAACTTAAGTCTAATTGCATTAAATATAAAATTGATTATATACAAGCTTCAATAAGTGATGGATTTGAAAATATAATTCAGTCCTACCTAGTAAAAAGGTCAAAATTATTTTAAATCTTTGAAGGTTTTTCGCCCCAAAATAAAAAAATCAATTAAAATGCTTCTGTAATAAATTTTTTTTGATTTTATCGGACTTCTTTTTCTTATGAATTTTGGTAAGAATAAAATAACGTTTATATGTGCTAGGATTATTGAAATTGCGTCTTTAATGGAATCACTTAATTTTCCTTTTATTGAGTTTGGTATACACTTAATTAAAAAAAATAAAATTAGAGCCCAGTCAATTATTATTCTTAAGAAAAAGGCAAAGATAAAATATTTATATTCAAGGTTTTTAATTATTAATAAAAGACTGTTTCGATGGTTATAAAATCTTTTTTTTGAATCCCCATATCTCAGACTACCACCACCAAAATGATATATCTTACTGTGAGGAAAGCAAATGATTCTTTTATTGTGTGCATGTGCTCTCCAACATAAATCTATCTCTTCAAAATGCATAAAGAAATCTTCATCAAAACCATTCAATTTTTCGAACAAATCTTTTTTTATAATTAGACAACATCCCGAGGCCCAAAAAATATCTGAAATATTATCGTACTGATTTAGATCATTTTCTATGAAATTTAATATTCTACCACGGCAGAATGGTATTCCAGAAAAATCAAGAAATCCACCACAAGCACCGGCGTAGTCAAAGGAGTTAGTTTTTAGATTTTCAATTTCTTTAATGCTTGGTATACCAGAGTTACAGTTCAATGAATAATTATTTTTTCTAGACCATTTGATGCTTTTAATTTTAGGTTGAACAATGTCAATATTATTAACCCTCATGTAATTGATAATTGGTTCAAGCCAATTTTCAGTTACGATCACATCATTATTCATTATTATTACATATTTATGTTCTGATTTTGATAGCAGCCATTTATTATATCCTCTGGAAAAGCCATAATTAGATTTATTTTTTTTTATAATTATTGCTGGAAATTTTTCTTTAACAAATTCAACAGAACCATCTTTTGAATTGTTGTCAATTATAAATATTTCACATATTGAACAGAATTTAACAACATTAGGTAAGCATATTTTTAACCATTTTATTCCATTGAAATTTAATATGTATAGTCCTATTTTTTTTTTTATCTTTTCCATCTCTTGTGACTCCATAGCCATTTTTCGGGTTGTTTTCTAACTGTTTCTTCTAGTAAATTAGCATAAATTTTTGTAATGTTAGTGCTTTTGACTTGTTTAAATTCAACCGTGTAGTAACCTTTTTTTACTTCAAGCATTTCAATGTAAAAAACTACGGAATTAGTGATTATTGATACTCTTTCTGGAATTTTGTTGAAAACTGTAGATTGACCAAGAAAATTGACTTTTAATCCACGATTGTTTTTCGGAGGCAATTGATCAGAGACAAAAAAAAGTGTTTTTCTTTGTGTTTTTTTTAATAAAAAATTTTTGAGATTATTAGTTGAAATAAGATTTCCACCAAATCTCGATCTTGATTTATTGATTATAAACTCGAAAACTTTTGATGATTGTTGTTGATAGATTCCTAATAAAAATATATCATTTATGAGGCTAAGTCTTAAAAATAACCATTCCCAATTGCAAAAATGGTTTGTAACAAGGACTATATTTTTTTTATTTTTTATTTGTCTTTCAATTTCGTTAATATTTAGAATTTCGACTCTATTTAGCAAATCCTTTTTGGAAATACTTAATGACTTAATAATCTCTGCAATCAGATTGAAAAAGTGTATGCTAAATCTTTTTGATATTTCATTGTGACTTTCGTTTTTAAATGAGTTTTCAATGTTCTTAATTATAGTATTATTTCGGTATTTGAAAAAAAGTGAATTAATTTTTCTAACTAATGTTAAAAATGAGTAGAGAGTCGAAATTGGCAAGTGTGAAAATAAAAGAACAATATAGTTTATTGTATGTTTTTTTAATTTTTTCATAAAGTTTGGAAAAAATATTTAAATTTGCCTCGTTTAATAGGAGAAGTGGCAGAGTGGTCGAATGCGGCGGTCTTGAAAACCGTTGTACCGCAAGGTACCGGGGGTTCGAATCCCTCCTTCTCCGCATATGTTTAGTTGCTCAGCATTACTGGCATTACGAGCATTAGTAGTTCCTCTCCATTTTCTGTTTTGTCAGGTTTTATTATTGCTGCTTTACTAGGTCCTGAAAAATACATATTTATCTTATTCGAATTTAATGTATTTAGGATTTCGATCAAAAATTTACCATTGAAACCAATTTCCATATCCTGTCCATCGTAATCGCATTTTAGTATTTCATTGGCTTTGTTTGAGAAATCAAGGTCTTCACCGGAGATATTTAATTCATTTCCTTGAATTTTAAATCTAACTTGACGAGTTGTTTGGTTAGAAAAAATAGATACTCTTTTGAGTGAATTTAAAATAATTTCACGTTCAAGTACTAGTAAGTTTGTACTGTCTTTAGGAATAACAGCTTCAAAATTAGGGTAGTTTCCGTCAACTAGTCTACAGTAGATTTGAATTTTGTCTTGTTTGATAATTGCATTTGTTTTATTATACTTTAACTCAATATTATCTTTGCTTTCTTTTAATGAATTTTTAATGAGTTGTAAGGGTTTTTTAGGTATGATAAAACTTGTATTTTCGTTACTTTCGATTTTATTTTTATACTTGACTAATTTATGAGCATCAGTTGCAACGAAAAGAATCGATTCATTAGTTATTTCAGTATAAACACCTGAAATGACTGGCCTTAGTTCATCATTTGTTGTCGCAAAAAGAGTATTGGTTATACCGTTTTTTAGAGTTTGAGAACTCACAAGAGTAGATTTGGACTCATCGAGTTCGGGTGTGTTGGGAAATTCATCACCATTAATAAATGCAATACTGTAGCTCCCTTGTTCTGAGACAATTTCTAGTGAGTTAGAGTCTTTTTCTGCCTTAAATGTAAGTGGTTGTTCCGAAAATGATTTTAATGTTTCCAAAAAAAGTTTAGCATTGATTGCAATGGAACCATTTATGTCAGACTCAACATCAGTTTTGTTTATTATAGTTGTTTCTAAATCAGTTGCTTTGACAGTTAGTTGATTATTATTTATTTCCAATAATATATTTTCAATTATCGGAAGGGCAGGGTTGCTCCCAACAACTCCAATAAGAGGATTAATTGTGTCTAATAACTTTGAGCTTGATATTATAAATTTCATATATTTTGAATCTTTGAAGTATATTAATTCTGTTTTGGAATAATAATTAATTTGGTGTAAAATTAAGTAATGATTTCTGAGATGCAATAAAATCATTAAATTGTTTGTACTGAACTAGCATCAAATTGTTCTTATACAAAGCGTAAAACCTATCCATATCATATTTATTCATACTGTATTTTTCTTTATTTGGCGGTTTTTTTCTTTTTAGATAGATAAATTCTTCATTGTCCTTGTCATCAATAACCCTGAATATCAAAAAAGATTCTCTATCAACAACATCATTAAATAATTTCAAATCTAAAAATTTTTCGCAATATATTTTTTTTAGATATTTGCTGTCTGTGGTGCTCCACTTACTTTTTATATTATTCTCTCTGTTAATGGTTGGATTGAAATAACTTATTTTTTTTAAGTTTCTAAAAATATTTTTATCTCTCCAGTCAGACTCTCTGCAATGAAATCTAGAGCTTAAATATCCATTAAATCCTGGAATATGAACAACATATGGTTCTTTAGCTCCTTCAAGCATCATAAATGTACCCAACTGATCTGCAGTCTCACCACCGACGTAAATTGTTCTAATTTTTTTGTTGTTTGAAAAAATTTCAACTTTAGTGTTTTGAATACCCATTCGTTCAATGACATTTTTTAGAGCACTTCTAGCTATTGGATTTTTAACCCTCATTTCCTTGATTGTTTTCAATATCAAATTAACTGAGCTTTGATTGGCAAATAAGCTGTCATTTAGCGTCCAACAACCGATCGAGCGTCGAAGCGAAACCATTTGTAGGTTTCTATTGGATAAATCAATTCTTTCAATTTTAGAAGTGTCTGATACCTCAAAATTTTTTTTATCCAATCTGGTTGAAGAACTTCTATTTTGAGTTTTGTAACTTAAGTAAATTAAAACAATTAGAACGATAGCGACCAAGTATTTGATTATTCGCTGTGATTTTTTTGAAAACAAAAGATTATTTAATTTAATCATTCTTATATTTTCTAATTAGTATCAAAATTGAACCAATTGTTAAAATTAAAATAATTGGAGAAATTAGGTTAAATAACTGCCAGAACTTTTTTTGAGACCTCACTTTATTTTCATTGAGGAGCCTAAGTTCTAGATTTTTTGATCTTACATTTATAAATAAATCGTTATCTAAAAGATAGTCGATACAGTTCATAATAAAAATATTATTACCATATTGTGTACCCGTGTGTTTGTCAAAACCTATTGGAAGAACTTCACCTTTCAAAAATTGGTTTTCAATGAAGTTGCCATCAGAAATAAAAATCATTTTATTCTCATATTTATTTTTTGATTTAAAATTTATCTCTTTGTTATTAATGATTTCTTGTGGTATTCTATTTTCAAATAATGAATTAAATTTACCTTCAACTAATAAAGAAATTATTTGTTCATTGTTAGTGAAATCAGAAGTAACTGATTTTTCCTTTAAATCATCAAGGCTAACAATCGAAGGAGTTTGTAGAATTTTTGTATTGTTAGTAGTTTTTAATAATACAGTTTTATTTAAATGGTTATTGATTTCATCAATTGAGCTAGGAAATTGACTCTTTATTGGGCTTGTTTTGTTTGTAATTAAGTGTTCAGAATTACCATTTAAAATTGGAAAAAATTTCCACGGAAAAAAAGTCCACTGAGGCTTTTCTTTGATGTAATGGGTAACAATTGGTATCTGGACGGCTTGGAGACTTTTTACCAGATTTGAGTTTACCCTAACTCCGTAATTAAAAAACATGTCATTTAGGTTTGTATTTTCTTTTGGTAATACTATTGTTTCATTTTTATTTTCCAAGCTATCCATATTGGCATTAGTTCCACTGTATAGCCAAATTATTTTTCCGCCTTTCATTACATACTGATCAATTATAAACTTATTTTTTTCAGACATATAGTTTTTAGGATTGTTTATAATTATGCAGTCTAAGTTATTTAATGCATTTAGTTGACCATTAATATTTTGAATTAGTTCAATGTTGTACTGTTGAGAAACTAAATCTCTAAAAGAAACCAACTTATCAATATTAAAATTCTCATTCTCAATTATAAGACCAATATTCTTTTTTTTAGTGGTTAGATTTTTGATAGTCTTAATCAACAATAGTTCAATTTTTTCAATTGATTCTTTGATAGTT
>MDSZ01145258.1_pt1 | contig 11835 bp, 12 predicted proteins | sample 811201 | NCBI WGS metagenome assembly MDSZ01 (sample SAMN05326647, study PRJNA326480) | marine metagenome | isolation source: seawater | place: Indian Ocean: North | collected 2010 | reverse complement strand
TTTCAAAGATCTTTTGGAATTGATATCACAGATGCAAAGGTAGTTAATGTTAAAGAATAGTGAATTCATCGAAGAATTTAAAAAATCAATATCTGCAACTGTAAAATCAATAGGAAAAAACGAAGATTTAGAAATTAATTATGTGAAAGAAAACCCATCTATAGTTGGAAATATAATTAATTTGACAGAGCCTAATATTGAAAATATAAAAAATAATTTACCTTATCTTAGAGCTGAAGCCGACTCGATGGCTTTAGAATTTAGGCTGCACTCAAAAGAAATACACCAAAACTTTATCAAAAATGATGAACTCTCAAATGAAATAATAAATGCACTGGAACAAACAAGAATTGAAGTTAAAGGAAGCCTGGAATTTAAGGGCATTAAAAAAAATTTAAAGTTCAAACACTTACAAGACCTTCGTTATCAGAAAAGTGAAAAAACTAATGATGATTTAATTCAAGCATTTCGTTATATTGCATATGAAGAATTAATTGGCCAAAGAATAGGTTTTGATATTTCAAAATATAGAGCAGTACTTAAAAATAAATTAAAGAATAAATATAATAATTTTTTTAACGATCTAAAAAAAAATGTTGATGATCAAGAGAAGTTTACAACTACTATTCTTGAAAAACTAGAAGAATTAGGATTATTGAATAATAAAAATGATAATACACAAAACGATGATTTCAATGAAAATGAAATTGATGATAATCAAGAAAATGATGAAAATGAGAATCAAAATAATGATGAAAGTTCTGAGTCAAATATTGAAATGCAAACTAGTGATACAAATATTGAACAATCTGTATCCACAGAATCAAATGAAGAAATGGGAGATGATAGTAGTAATAATGAACAAGACTATTTTCCTAAAATTGAATCAATCAACAAATTAGAAAATTATAAAATCTATGATAGTAGTTTTGATGAAATAATAAATGCTAATGAATTATGTGATACTAGAGAATTAGATAAATTAAGACAAAATCTTGATCAACAAGTATTTAATTTTCAACCTTTAATAGTAAAGATTGCAAACAGACTTCAGAGAAAGCTTTTAGCTCAACAAAATAGACATTGGGATTTTAATGTGGAAGAAGGTTATCTAGATACGTCAAGATTAGCAAAGATAATTGCAAACCCTAACAATAAATTAAGTTATAAAGTGGAAAGAGAGATTGAATTTAAAGATACAATTGTTTCTCTTTTAATTGATAACTCGGGCTCAATGAGAGGAAGACCAATAACTGTTGCTGCTTTGTGTTCAGATATTTTAGCAAAGACTTTAGAGAGGTGTTTAATTAAATCTGAAATACTTGGTTTCACTACAAAAGCTTGGAAAGGTGGTAAATCTAGAGAAAATTGGATTAAAAATAACAAACCATCTAATCCTGGTAGGTTAAATGACCTACGACATATAATATATAAATCAGCGGACGCACCTTGGCGTAGATCAAAAAAAAATCTTGGATTACTTCTTAAAGAAGGTATTTTAAAAGAAAATGTAGATGGTGAGGCTTTATCTTGGGCATATGACAGACTTATAAACCGAAATGAAAAAAGAAAGATTTTAGTAGTTATTAGTGATGGAGCACCAGTTGATGACTCAACACTATCAGTAAACCCAGGAAATTACTTAGAAAAAAATTTGAGAGATATAATCAATGAAATTGAAAATAAAAAAAATGTTGAGCTCATAGCTATTGGAATAGGTCATGATGTTTCAAGGTACTATAGTAAAGCAGTTACTATCATGGATGTTGATCAACTTGGAGAAGTGTTACTTAACCAGCTATCAACAGTATTTTCTAATAAATAATTATTCATTTAACCACTCTTTCCTAGCTTTTTCAAAATTATTTTCTTTTATAGAATTCCTAATTGTATTCATAAGATTATTCATGAAAAAAATATTATGGTTTGTAATTAACTGTAAAGCTAGTAATTCTTCAGAAGCAAATAGATGATGTAAATATGATAAAGAGAAGTTGCTACAGGTATAACATGAACATTGCTCATCAATTTGTCTAAGATTTTCTTTATATTTTGAATTCTTTATATTTATTTTACCTCTTTTTCCTTTTACTAAAGCCGCACCATGTCTTGCTAACCGTGTTGGGCTTACACAATCAAAAGTGTCTATGCCTTGTTCAACAAATGTCCATATATCAACTGGATCCCCTATACCCAGTAAATGAATAGGATGAATTTCATTTAATTTTGAAGCAGTAAAATTTACTACTTTTTGCATTTCATCTTTGTTCGAACCTAAACTGCCCCCAATTGCAATACCAAAAGTCTCAATTAAATTTTCATTGAAATAAATACTCTCTTCTCTAAAATCTTCATAAATGCCACCCTGAATTATTCCATAAATCTCTTGAGGCCCTGCAGATCCATATTTTGATTTGTATTTAAGTTGTGAATCAAAAGAATTTATTGATCTCTGTGCCCATCTATGGCTTCTAAGCATTGAATCATAAGTGTAATCCCTATTAACATTAAAAGGTGTACACTCATCAAATACAACAATAAAATCAGCCCCAAGATCCCTTTGAATTTGTATAGATTTTTCAGGAGATAATAAAATATTAGACCCGTCTGTATAAGATTTGAATATTGCTCCCTCCTCATTAATTGATAGAAGTGTTTTTTTTATTTTAGAATTTGATTTTCTACCTTTAATTTCATCAGCAACTGATCCATTACCTAAAGAAAATATTTGAAATCCTCCACTATCAGTTAACATAGGGCCATTCCATCCAGTAAATTTGTGCAAACCTCCATGCTTTGCAATTAAGTCACTACCTGGCTGAAGCATTAGATGGTAAGTATTTGATAGAATAATTTGAGTATTATTTTTTTTTGCATCTGCTGTACTAAAAGATTTTAATGCTGCTTTAGTTGCGCAAAAAATAAATGCAGGAGTTTCAATATCACCGTGAGGAGTTGATATAACACCAACTCTAGCTCTAGAATTTTTTAATTTTTTTTTAATATTCCATGAAAATTTAGACATTAGTTTTTTTAATAAAAAACTTAGCACAATAAATAAATGGGGTATCTAAAAATGCTATTATAATTCTTAATAAATAAGTTCCTAAAATATATATCATTATTACATTATAAAGATTCATAGGCTCCGGATTAAGCAATATCCAAGCAAAAATACTAAATACTGTATTATCCACCAAAGATGATGCAATAGTAGATAAATTATTTCTAAACCATAAGTTTTTATTAGAAGTCAAATTTTTTAGATAATTATAAAACCATACATCAAAATATTGACTAATTAAGTAAGCTATCATACTTGCTATAAAAAACCTAGTCATAGGGGTAAATACATTTTTCAGACTTTCTTGTACCCAATCTCCTGAAGATGGTTTGAAACCAATGGTAATAACCATAAGTAAAGTCATAAAAAGAAAAGCAGAAAAACCAATTAATATATTAACTCTTGCTTTTTCTTTTCCATAATATTCAGATAAAATATCAGTACATAAAAAAGTAGATGCAAATAGAATTGTGCCCAATGCAACAGGTTCTGGAGAGTAAAAAAAATCAACTGTTTTTAATACTTGTATATTACCAGCAATTACTGCTAGTGATGTGTATATGAAAATTCCTACATAACCGAAAAGTCTCAAAAAGATTAAAATAGATGAAAAACAAAATAAGAGCATTATCACCCACATAAGTTCTGTACTTAATGAATTCAGAGTCTCAGTTAAGTCAAAGAAAAAACCCATTTAAAAAATATTAATTAGTTTTTGAAAGAATAATTTTTTTTAGTTTTTTTGCTTTTAAGTGTAGCTTAGAATTAGGTGTATTAATCAAAAAATCATCTAGGCCACCTTTTTTTTCAACTGTCCTAACGGTACTTACAGCTACTTTTAATTTAAATTTCTGACCCAGTATTTCACTTGAGAATGAAATATTTTGAAGATTTGGTTTAAATCTTCTTTTTGTTTTATTTTTCGCGTGGCTTACATTGTTACCTGTTTGAAAAGATTTACCAGTTAATTCACATCTCATTGACATATTTTGAAGCTAGTAAATATATAATTTGTTTTGTCAAGTATTCTTAAATACTAAAATAATTAATTAAATAAGTTGGTGAAATTTGATGATTTTTACATAAAATTTTAATTGAGTCTATATCTCTATGAATTCCAGATTTTACAAGAACACTGTTTATTGAAAAATTATTAGCCCCTTTGATATCATGAAAGATTGAGTCTCCAATTGCTATAGTTTTAGACTTATCTAATTTAATAGACTTAGTAGACTCAATATATATATCTTTTTCTGGCTTACCTTGTATAACAACATCTCCTCCCATATTTTTATAAATTTCTGCAATGGCTCCCATACAGAATATATTTTCATCATTATTTTTTTCTACAGTTTCAAAATCTGGATTAGCACAATACATAATTAAATTTTTATTAAGTGCCTTATCAAGTAATGGAATATAATCAACTGGTTGCATGCCTTCAAAAGGTGTGCATGCTAAAATAAAATCCGCATCATTAAGATCTTCAACAAATGAAAAGTCTAGTCCATCTCGAAATAAAAGACCATCTTCTTTACTTTTATCAAAAATATGGAAACATTTTTTTTTATTATTTTTATCTGGATATTTTTTTTTAAGTGTTTGCCATATCATTTCCCCACTAGTTATAACATTTACAAAACACTGTTTATTAAATCCTAATTTAGGTAATTTCTCTTCTGATGATCGTTTTCTCTTTGAAGAATTAGAAACAATAAATAAATTTTTATTTTTTTTTTCAAGAAGATTTATTGTATCTATTGCGTGTTTAAAACCTGATAAACCATCATGCATTACACCCCATTGATCGATAATATAATTTTCGTAATCATCAACAATATCTAATATAGAGTCTATTATAATCATTAAACGGATTTTCCAACTACATCTGTAATATTTTTATATCCATCAGTTTTAATTAAGTTAATTAATTCATTTTTAATTTTAGAAACTAGTAATGGTCCCTCAAACGTTAAAGCTGTGTATATTTGTACCAAAGAGGCTCCAGATTTGATCTTTTCGTAACAATCACTTCCACTTGATATACCCCCCACACCTATAAGTGTGATTTGACCATTTGTTAAATTATACATTTTTTTTAAAACATTATTAGAAATTTTGAAAAGTGGTTTACCACTTAAACCTCCATTATTAATTTTTTTATTAAATTGAAGATTATTTGGTCTACTTGTCGTTGTATTGGTTAAAATTAATCCATCAATATTATTTGCTAAAGAAATTAATGCTATATCTCTTAACTGATCATCATTCAAATCTGGAGAAATTTTTATAATAATAGGTTTTTTATTGATGCTTTCAATCTCTTCTCTTTTTTTTATAATTTTTTTGATTAATTTTTCAATATTACCTCTAAGTTGTAAATCTCTTAATCCTTCTGTATTTGGAGAAGAAATATTTATTGTAATATAGCTTGCAAGAGCTCCAAGTTCTTCCATGCCATAAAGATAATCATCTATAGAATTTTTACTATTTTTATTTTTACCTATGTTGACACCAATAATTTTATTTCTTGCAAAACTATTTTTTATTTTAGATATATTTTTTTTTGCTTTTTTTGAACCTTTATTATTAAAACCTAAGCTGTTAATTACGGCTTGATCTTTTTCAAGTCTGAATATTCTAGGTTTTAAATTACCTGCTTGTGGTATTGGAGTAATAGTGCCTACTTCAACAAAACCAAATCCTAATGAAAACATGGATTTAACAACCTCAGCATTTTTGTCAAACCCTGCTGCAAGACCTATAGGATTTGGAAAATCTAACCCTATTAAATGTTGTGATAATATTGGGTCATCTATTTTATCCAAATTAAAGTTAAAAAATTTAAGAGCATTTATCGTAATAGTATGCGCTAATTCAGGTGGAAAAAACTTTAAGATTTTTATTGAGCTATTTAACAATAATCTAATTATCTATTAATTCTTTTATATAATCAATACTTTCTCTAATTCCAAACAATTTAATAAATGAGCCTAATCTTGGACCTTGATCTTGGCCTAGTAAGACTTGATAAACTAATTTAAAAAATTCTTTTAAATTTTCAAAATTATGATTTTTCCCCACTTCATACAAAAATGTTTGTATATCTTCTGCAGAACTTGTTTCTGTTATTTCATTTTCTAAAACATTAATAATATCAAGAAAAATACTTTTATTAATAGAGTCTATTTTTAAATATTTTTTTTTTGGTAGAATAAAATCTCGATAATAGTTTAATGCAAAATCAATAAGTCGATCAAATTCTTGATTATTTTCTGGACTTAATTGTTCATCATACTTATTTATAAAAGACCAGATAACTCTTTTATCATCTGAGTTAGATACACTTATTAAATTTGTTAGAGTATTAAAACTTATATCTGTTTTAAAATCTTTTGGTTTACCTGAATGAATGTGCCAAATTGGGCTATCCGGTTTTTTAATATCTTCTAAATTTGAATAGGAATTATAATGAGAAATATAATCATCTACCGTTTTTGGTATGACATCAAAATGTAATTTTTTAGCTGATTTTGGTTTTTGAAACATGTAGAGAGACAAACTCTCTGGAGAAGCATATCTTAACCATTCATCAACACTAATACCGTTACCAACTGATTTAGATATTTTTTCTCCTTTTTCGTCAAGAAACATTTCATAAATCAAGTTTGTGGGAGGATTTTGATTTAAGGATCGACAAATTTTTGATCCAAGCTCAACACTTTCAGTTAAATCTTTTCCACACATTTCATAATCAACCTGAAATGCCATCCATCTCATTGCCCAATCTACCTTCCATTGTAATTTACATTTTCCATTAATTACTTCAGTTTCAACTAAGCTATCTATTGAGGGATCTTTATAAACTATAGTTTTAGAGTCCATTTTATATTCCTCAATTTTAACTTGTAAGACTTGACCAGATTTTTCACTTATTGGTAGAAATGGGCTATATGTCTCTTTTCTTTCTGCTCTTAGTGTTGGAAGTATTATATCAAGTATTTTTTTATAATTATCAAAAATATTTAAAATGGTAGAATTAAAAGCACCATTTTGATATTTTTCAGTCGAACTAACAAATTCATAGTCAAAATTAAACTCATCTAAAAAACTTCTTAATTTGGCATTATTATGTTCCCCAAAACTTTCAAATTTACCAAAAGGATCTGGTATTGAAGTAAGAGGTTTGCCTAAAAATTCTTTTAACATTTCTTTATTTGGAACATTTTCTGGAACTTTCCTTAATCCATCCATATCATCAGAAAATGTAATTAACTTAGTTGGACAATTTACAATAGAACTTAAAGCATTTTTTACCATTGACGTTCTTACAACTTCTCCAAAAGTACCGATATGTGGCAGTCCAGAAGGACCATATCCAGTTTCAAATAAAACATAACCTTTTTTTGGAATTCTAAAATTTTGGTGACCCCCATTTTTTTTTACAATTTGCATAGCCTCCTTAAAGGGCCATGATTTTAAGTTTTTAGTTATTTCTTGATCAATCATTTAATTTTGCTTTAATTCTAATTTTTTTACCCAATACCAACTTTAAAGAATTTGTGAAATTAAAAATTTCTGAACCTAATTTATCAAATATTATATTCTCCTGATTCTCTATACTGTTAATTAAATTTTCAACTAACATATTTCCGCTACTTGTTAAAAACAAACCATATGATCTTTTATCTACTTTTTGTGTTCTATTTAATAGTTTCTTTTTTTCAAGATTAGTAATTTTAAGACTAACCACTGACCTGTCTATTGAAGAATTTTTACAAATTTCTTGTTGTGTTATGTTATCTTTAATTTTTTCTAATTTGTATAGAGTTTCTAATATTATATATTCGTTAAAAGTAATATTTGAGTTTTTTAAACTTTGTCTAATTTTTGATTGCCACAGATTTGAAATTTGCCATATTAAAATACTTAATCTATCCTCATTAAGAGAAGTGTCTGCCATTGTTGTATACAAACAGTTTGTATACAAATTATCTGGTAATGTCAATATTCAAATTAAATATTTGTTAATATTTGCCGATTTCCAATGATTTTGAGTAGTGAAATATATTATTTAACTCCCAATTTTTTCTGAAGTTCTTTAGAGGAGGTTGTATACTGAAATTTATTTTTTTTATCAGGAAAACAATATTTAAAACATTCCTGAGCCATCAGTGCAGCTTCATGAAAACCAGATAATATTAATTTTAATTTGCCTGGATACCAATTAATATCACCAATAGCAAAAATTGATGGAATTGAGGTCTGAAATTTCTCAGTATCTACTTTGATTAAATTTTCATGCAGATTAAGCCCCCACTCTGATATTGGGCCAAGTTCCATTTTTAGACCAAAAAATGGGATTAAGTAATCAACTTCTATCTCATGCATGCTTTCATCTTGTTGATAAGCAACAATAATCTTTTTGTTTGAGCTATAATTTATATCCTTGATGACTCCTTTAAGAAAATTTACTTTACCCTCATTTTCTAATTCTTGCATTCTACTAACTGAATCTGGAGCAGCCCTAAATTCTTTTCTTCTATGTATTAGTGTAACATGTGATTTTTTGGATAGCTCATTAGTCCAATCTAAAGCTGAGTCACCGCCCCCAGCTATCAAAAGTTTTTTATTTTCAAAAATTGACTTATTTCTTATTGCATAAAATACATTTACATTTTCAAATTTATCAATATTTTCTATAGGAGGTTTTCTAGGAACGAAACTTCCTGCTCCTGCTGCAATTACTATACATTTTGCATCTATTATTGTTCCAATACTTGTTTCAATTAACCATCCATACTCAGATTTGGATATTTTCTCAACTTGTTGGTTAAGATGAAATTTAGGCTGAAAGGGATTTATTTGCTTTAATAATTCATCGGTTAATTCTTGACCTGTCACAACTGGTCTAGAAGGAATATCATATATAGGTTTTTCTGGATACAATTCAGCACATTGACCGCCCACCTTGTCTAGATTATCAACTAAATGACAATTTATATTTAGAAGGCCCAATTCAAACACAGCAAACAGACCAACTGGCCCTGCACCAACTATTAAAACATCAGTTTTTTCAGTCATATAAAGAAAAATAACAACTTTTTTTATTATTTCTAGAGATTATATATATTTTATATGAATTTCCAAAAAGTTTCAGAATATTATAATCCTGCTATTTACTTATGGTTATTGACAATAACTGCCATGGTTTTGGGAATAATAATCATAGGGGGTCTAACAAGACTTACTGACTCAGGTCTTTCTATGACAGATTGGAGACCATTACTCGGTACTATACCTCCATTAAATAAAAATAGCTGGCAAACTGTATTTGATATGTACAAACAAACTCCAGAATTTAAAATTGTTAATAAAAATATGAGTCTTCAAGAATTTAAATATATTTTTTGGTGGGAGTGGTTTCATAGAATATTTGCAAGGTTAATTGGTATAGTATTTATTTTTCCATTAATATATTTCATTTTTAAAAAACAAATTAACCAAACTCTTTCTATAAGATTGGCAATTGTGTTTATTTTTGGAATATTCCAGGCACTTGTTGGATGGTGGATGGTTAAAAGCGGATTAAATGACAACCCATATGTTAGTCCATACAGGCTTACTTTTCATCTTCTAAATGCTCTTATTATATTTTCAATTTTATTATGGATTTCAATGGACTATCGTTATTCTATTAAAATAGAATTTATACCAAAAAAATTTAATAATGATTTTTATATTTTTGTTTCTATTATATTGATTTTTATCACTATTGCATCTGGAGGATTTATGGCTGGTACTAACTCCGGGCAATCGTTTAATACTTTTCCTTTGATGAATGGAAAAATATTTCCAGATGACTATCATCTAGAAGATTATGGATTATTCAATATATTTGAAAATACAGTTGCAATAAATTTTAATCACAGATGGCTTTCAATACTAGTATTCATTTTTATTTTATTTGTTTGCTTTAAATACTTTAAATTTAATAATGAAAATATTTCTAAAATATTGTCATACTTAATTGTTTTTTTTCTTACCACACAAGTCTTACTTGGGATTGCAACACTTCTTAGCAATGTATATTTACCGCTTGCAAGTATGCACCAAACTAATTCTATACTATTACTATCAACTTTATTAATTAGTTATCATCAATTTAAATACAGAAAGGTTATAAATGAATAATAAAAAAATATTAATTTTCGGAGGATCTGGTTCAATTGGAAAAGCTTTAGCGATTAAACTTAAAAAAGATAATCAGAGTCCAGTTATTATATCAAGAAATGAAAATGATTTAAAAAAAATTTCAATGGATATTGATTGTGAATACAGAGTTTGTGATGTTTTAAATATTGATAATTTAAAAGAAATATCAGAAGAATTCAAAGATGATATTACTGGCATTGCATACTGTGTAGGGTCTATAAATTTAAAACCCTTAAAAATAACTAAAGATGAAGATTTTATAGAGTCCTTTAAAATCAATACTCTTGGAGCAGTTAATATTATCAAACTTAACCAAGATACTTTGATAAAAAATAATGGAAGTATTCTTCTTTATTCAACAATTGCTGTTAAACAAGGTTTTATAAATCACTCCGTAGTTTCAACTGCTAAGGGCGCTATAGAAGGATTAACACTCAGTTTAGCAGCAGAATTTGCTCCAAAAATAAGAGTGAATTGTATAGCTCCCAGTTTAACAGACGCAAAAATGACACAAAAATTGATTAGTAATGAATCTATTAAAAAGGCGATAGAAAATATGCATCCTTTACCAAAAATTGGATCTGGAGAAGATTTTGCAGATATTGGTAGTTTTCTACTTAGTGAAAAAAATAGTTGGATTACAGGTCAAATATTCCATATAGATGGTGGTAGATCATCTTTAAGAATAAAATCGTGAAACATTTTTTAATAATTTTTTTAAGTCTTTTTTCCTTTAATGTTTTTTCGCAACCGTTCCCTATTCCAGAAAATAATGAAGTTAGTTTTGATGTTATAAGAAAAAACAAAAATATCGGCAGTTTAGTAACTAAATTTATTGAAGAAGATGATGGCAATTTAATTTTACATTCAGTTTTAGATATTGATGTTAAGGTATTATTTTTTCCTGCTTACAAATTTTTTCAAGAAACTAAAGAGACCTGGAATAATGGCGAATTTATAGCAATTGATGGATTTACTGATTTTGAAGATGACAGAGAATACATTATTTTAGGAAAAGATACTGATAAATATTTCATAGCTAGTGGAATGGATGGTAAACTAAATTTAGACAAAAATATTGTCCCACTTAACTATTGGAATATAAATATGCTTAAGGAAAAAGAAGTATTTGATACTCAAAAAGGTATTGTAAGAACAATTGATGTAAAAATACTTGAGGATGAGAAAATTAATATATTAGATAATGAAATTTTAGCTAATAAATTTTTATTAAATGCATCTAAAAATCCAAAAGATAAAGGTCCATTTCCAGAGTACACACTTTGGTACTTTAATAATGAACTTGTTAAAATGGAATTCATTAATCCTAAAGATAAAAAAAATATTATTAAAATTATTCGTAATGATTGGAGTCAATAGTTGCAAATAATTTGGATTACAGGCGGTTCATCAGGTATTGGTTTTGCTACAGCTACCGAATTTTTGAAAAATGGTTGGAGGGTAATTATTTCTTCAAGTAATGAAAATAAACTTAAATTAGCAGCAAAAAGATTAGAAAAATATAATTTAAATAATTTATTACACACAATTCGATG
>MDSZ01185818.1_pt1 | contig 11837 bp, 9 predicted proteins | sample 811201 | NCBI WGS metagenome assembly MDSZ01 (sample SAMN05326647, study PRJNA326480) | marine metagenome | isolation source: seawater | place: Indian Ocean: North | collected 2010 | reverse complement strand
GCCAAAACGATTCAGATATACACAACTTTCGCTGTGGTCATAGCCAACAGCTCCAACAAAAGTACTGCCTTGCTGGAAACGAACCTGTACATCATTACTAGCATCACTTTCAAGCGTTATTGTTGAGGTGCTGTCATCAACATGAAGGCGGCTAGTTGGCGACGAGGTTCCGATGCCAACATCGCCAGAGCTGTCGATACGCATCGCCTCGCTGCCATCAACTGCAACCAAAAAATGACTGCTTGAAGAAACATTGTTTGGATCAACTTGCAGTTGTGTTGCACCACCGTTATGCAGAATTCTGAACTTGTCGTTTGTAGTATCAGAATCAACGATTGCGAAGTCAGGGAAGCTTCCTTTCACTTCTAAGTTGTGCCCAGGAGCTGTGCTCCCGATGCCAACTTTGCCATTCAGGTCAATTCGCAGTCTTTCTGATTCATTTGTATAAAACGACATAACTTCGTTATTTTGTTCATAACGAATTTGGCCTTTTTTCGCGGCACCGCCCGAGCTGCTGTCAGCAAAGAAAATTGAACCAAAGTCACCGGCAGAGCTGCCCGTAAAAATTGTTATTCCATTGTCCCCAGAACCGTTGCCGACAACTAAGTTATTTGCTTCGCTGTCAAAATCACCAGGCGACGAGGTGCCGATGCCAACATTGCCAGAGCTGTCGATAACCATGCGGTTACCCGTTCCAGCGGTTCTAAATGCTAAACGATCATTTGTATGGCTATATTCAACAGCTCCACGATATGCAGCATCACCTGAAGTTCCATCGGCAAAAGTAATTGAACCTTGATTGTTAGTCGCAGAATAGACTGTTATACCTTCACCGCCAGATCCACTGCCAACAACTAGGTTGTCAGAAGCGTTGCCAGTAAAACTGGACATAACGGTATTACCAATACCAACGCGGCCTGAGCTGTCGACGCGTAGGCGCTCTGTTTGTGAATTACTGCTTTTAATTGTGAAAGTTTCGCCAGCCGTGAATCCAAGCTGACCAGCTCGCGCTCCAGTACCGTCATGCCAAACGATGTTATTGCTCTCAAAAAGCCCTATAGGTCCACCAACGTCTAACTTGAAGTCGGGGTGAGTAGTTGCAACGCCAACATTGCCAGAGCTGTTAACAATTAACTTTGTGCTGTTGTCAACTTTCAATCTAATATCACTACTTGCGTCACTAGCGTCTGTGTCAGCAATGATGCTTAGGGTCGTCCCATTTTGTTCAATAGTGGAGCGTGCATCGCTATCAGTAAGATTGATTGCTGCACCCGCATCAGTGCTTACAAAAGTGGCGCATGTATTAGTTGTTCCGCTTTCGATACGCAGAGGCTGATTGAAGGTCCACGATCCAGTGCTATTGATCCACTTCAGAGTCTTATCAGTCGTACCTTTCAGCGTGATGCCGCCACCATCAGCAGTGGTGTTGCTAGGTGATGCAACGCTGCCCAGCTCAAGGTTCTTATCGTCAATCGTGACCGTCGTTGATTGAACGGTCGTGGTGGCCCCATCCACTTGGAGGTTGCCAGAAATAGTGACGTTGCCGCTGCCATCAACCGTGACGCGCTGCGTTCCACCAGTGCTAATCCCAACAGTATCCGTACCAGCAAGGTAAACGCCGTTTGCTGCATCAGAGCTAAATGCCAACGCTGGTGCGGCTGCCGTTCCATCAGGCAACGTGCGGAATACATTGGCCGCCGTAATTTTATGAGTTTCGTCTGAACTTACGTCAACAGCAACCAGTACATCACTGCTATCCAATGCTGTGATTGGATCCAGCTCAGTCAGCTTGATATTTGCCATGACGCTTATGTTTTAATGATATACATCAATGCAATGTTACGCGGTCTAGCCTCGCTGCCGCCATTGTTGTTGATGCTAATTCCTGTGTTTGCGTTGTTAATCGTGATGCCAGTCGTGGCACTCAATGTCGGCTCTTGACCACTAAGGCCCGTCCCAGACTCTTCAATCACACCATCACCGCTATCACTGTTTGAGTATTGGACTTGGTGGATGTGACCAGGGTCGTTAATTCCGTGGTTGTGACCAGGGTCGTTTACACCGTGATTGTGCTGTTTGTTTTGATCGCTTTGAGATGTACCAAAGTTGCGACCACTATCAACACTGCCGTTATCGGCCCAGCCACGAACAAACTCGCCACGTAAATCTGGAACGTTAAAGGTGCTTGACCCATCACCTGCGCCGAACGCCGTGCCAATAGCAGTAAACAAATCGGCGTAAGTTGTCCTGCTGATTGCTGCACCATTGCACTTCAAATAGCCGCTGGGCACAGTTGTGCTAGCCATCATGTGAACTGATCCAGTCGGCACAGCCTGTGGCAAAGCAGCAAAGCTTAGATTGCCGCTGCCGTCTGACTGCAAAACATCATTGGCATTACCGTCAGTGCTAGGCAGTGTCAGCGTGATGTCACTCGCTGCGTTATCTGGAGCGCGAAGAGCAACAAAATTACTGTTGCTGCTATCTCTAAGTCTTAGTGCTTTGCGGTCACGGATTGTAATGCCGTTAGTGTCAACATGAGCGCGGCGCGTTCCACCAGTGACAATGCTAAAATCATTGGCACTATTTTTGAAGAACCCGGTGTCAGTATCGCCGCTAAACCGAATTGGCAAGCTGCTGACTGTTCCGGCAGGAATAGTAATGTTGCCAGTAAAAGTTGGACTGGCCTTTACAGCCAAGCCGAGATTAGCTGCAGACAGAGTGCCGACTGTAATGAATGCTGAGTTGGCAGCATTGCGAATTTTTAATGCGTCATTACTCGTATCTGCCCACCACATAAATGCAGTGGTTGTCGCTGGCTCAGAAGATCCAGAATTATTGCTAAAAAGTGCGTCGAAGTTGTTGTTTAAGTCGGCACGTACTGTACTGCCAGAGGCATTCTGTATCTGCTGGTCAGCTTGTGCCATTACCCTCGTCCATAGCCGACAGCATTCCAGCGGACCGTTTTTGCAATCCGACTGTCACTGGAATTGTAGACGGAAATATCAAAGCTTGATCCACTTGTGTCATTGCTAATTGTGTAATAGTCCGTGGTATTTGTAGTTGCAAAGATAATGCCAATTGACGGCTTTACGTAAAAACGATTGCCTGTCCCAAAATTTACAGTTGTGTCGGCACTGGTGCTAGTTGTGACCTCACCAGACAAGGTGCGATATGGCATTAGAGCCTTGACTCGAAGTTGATCTACGGAAACCTGTGCATCATCATCGCCAGTCTCAAACTCAGCCTTTAGCTCAAATGCACGACACTTAATTTCGGCATTGTTGAAGTGACGCCATGTTGTCCAGGTTGGAGAACCACTTGGGTCGTCTTCTGTTGTTCGCACATACAACTTGACATCACAAGTTGTTGGCGTTGTGCCATCAAAGTCTGCAATCGAGTCAAAGTCTGCAACATTATCAATCAAATTCGTGTTTGGGAAATATGAGCGCGATCGCAAAGTGCTCTCAAGTCGCAAGCTGCCTACATGTGTCAGAGTGTATGGATTGCCATTGAATTGATATTCGCCAGTGGTGTGAAGCACCGAGCCATTAGCTGCCATTTCAAGCTCTTGATCAGAGCTGTCAACGCTTAAGTTTGTTTTCGTGCCGGGGAACGTAGGATCCTCTGCTGCAGACAACGCCGAGACTTCCTCTGCGCTTTCAAGCTCAGGCTTGACATACTCAATGAGCGCAAAGTTCTGACTCTCGCGACCGCCAGAATCAACAAACTTCATTGAGTAAGTTCCAGACTTCAAGTCTGCATATGCCTCGGTCGCAGATCCTGCGATCTCCTCAGAGATGCTGGTGGAGTTGCTCCAAGTGACATTGGATGTATTGGGCGAGTGACGCAATCTGACATGACCACCGTTCCGCACATCAAGGTCGAGAGACTGACGCCACGTTAGTTTTGCCTGACCATTAACAGGAATCATGTCGAAGTCAATATAATTTGCATCTGATGTATCAGTGATCAGCTGCGGCGGTGCCGTTTTGCCTTGGATTGTGAATGTATCGCTCGTGATTATGCTGCCACGATTCAGATAGTTTCTGGCTTGGATTTGCACTTGCAAATTGCCAGCTCGAATGTCACGAATTGTTATTGACGGTGATGCTGTAGTTAGCGTCTCAAAGTTGTCATCGTCAATGCGGTACTGGACCCTAAATTCACTAATGTTGACACGATCATGCTGCCAACTAATTGACGCACCAACAAACACACCCTGGCCCGTTTCATACAGAAACTCTTCTGCCGTAATTGAGTCAACTGCATTAGGTGTGGCTGAAAGGTTTGTAATATCGCGATTAGTTAGCTCATTGTCAGACTCAACTGCGTCATAGATCGTAGCATTGTAAGCAGCTGCACTAACGCCATAAATGCCATCCTCAGACTCTGAGACGGAAATAACTCTGAATTGCTGCGATTGTATGTCTGATGTTTGAACTAAAAATACCGAGCCAGTTGTAGGTGTCTGACTAAAAGCAGAGGTCACGTCAATTGTTGCCGTACCATTGGCTTGTGGCTGGATGCCGCCTGCAGGTATGCTTCGCGTTTCTGCAATGCCACTGGGTAGCATCACTGTCACCTTTGGATCATTGGTGCTGGTCGCCACGCTGACTGAAAGATTGGTGCTGCTATCAACAGTCAGTTGTGTGCTTGTTGCAGATTTGACGCGACCACTTCTACGAACACCAGCTCTGACTGGATCGGCAACATCTATGACTTGACCAGGACGAAGAATAATTCCACTCTCAAGGCCGACAGAGAACTGAATTGTTTCTGTTAGATTCTGTTCACTCAGGAGCGTCCATTTGCCAATTCTGTGTGCCTGCCCTTGGCTGTAACATCCAACGGCTTTAATATCTTTGTTGATTATGCCGTATTTGGCTACAGCATCATGGTCTTCGACATATTCAAACTCAGTATCGCCCAATGTGTCGTAATTTTGATAGGCAACCGTTGCAACAGTGTGTCGTGCTTTTTGTGACGTTCCACTATATTCAAATAACCCGTCTATGACATTGGTTGGACCGATTGCGTAAGAGGCATCAGTCGGCTTGTCTTGAGCAAGAACTAACGAGCCCGCACCATAGTATGCAATACCTCTAAAGATAGCTGTCATCTCCTGGATGACAGTGTAAACTTCAGCACGACTATTGATTAACATATTTAGGCTAAAACGCGGTTCTTGACCGCCTCTGCCATTGTCAACTAAATCATTGCAATACTGGCTTACAGCAAAAAAATCATATTTGTCGAGTGTGCTCTCAGGAATGCCTGCTCCATAGCGATCTGAGATCAACAAATCATATAAACACCAGGCCGGATCATTTGTCCAAGTCGCTGCTGAAAAAGTACCGTCCCAAACGCCTGAGTATGTGATGCGGCCAATATGTGTTGTGGTGTCTACTGTGGCATTGCTCGGAATCTTGACCTTAATTCCACGAATCAAATACTTGCGAGTCGGAATACTTTGAAACTCACGAGAATCAAAGCGAAGCGCAACTAGCGCAGAGTTTGGATAGCTGAATTTTTCATCGATAATTTCGGTAAAACTCTGGAAGATTGTTGTGCTAGCTCGTTTTTGACTTGTTTCGTCGGCACTTACACGCACCATGCGTACTTGAACATTAGTGCTGCTGCTAAGCGTAATCATGTAGTCACGCTGATAGCGGTTGCTGCTTTTGCCGCTGATCGTGTCTGTAACTACGTCATTAAATCCACCACCGTCGTACTGAACTTGGATTTTAATTTGAACACTATGTCCGACAATGTCGCCATCATCCTCTACCTTTTGCAGGCTAGGAATTGTCAACGTTACCCGTAGGCGATCAACATCTGTTCCAAGCACATTCCTGGTGACAGAAGTGCCATTTGTAACTTCGACATTAACAGGTCTCTCAACTTGTGTCGATCCAAAGTCCCCAGGTATATGATTTTGTGCTTGAGTGCCTGCACGGGTTACAACAGAAAACCCAGAGAAGTTGTTGCTGCCATCAGCATTTTGGATCGGAGTGCTATCAAGAAATATGCTCTTATTGCCGTCATCCAAGCCTTGAATTTCGCCCTCACTGATTAGATCCAGTACATTTGCAAACTGAATCGACTGAAGAGTGTCATCTGCTTCAGTGGGTGTGCGACTGCCGCCACCACCTTTGCCGCCACCACCAGCACCCTGAATGTACTTAGTTTGTGTCATGCCTGTTTCTGATCAACATCAAGGCCGCTGGATAGCACTGCTGATCCAACGAATAATCGCCCATAAGCTATGGGCACTGGCAAACCTTGCTTAGAAGTATTGACGACATTATTAAAGACAAATGACTCAAGTTTTGCCGCTTCTCGTCCGCGCTCAAGCCCACTATCAGGCTGTGGCGAAATTGCTGTTGCAATACCTGAAAGCGTTAAAACAACACCTAAGTTGCCTGCAAGAGCGGCTAATTTGGCGCCGAAAGCTGCTTTCGCCCCAGCAGTAGCACTAAAGCCTCCAAGTCCAAATGACAATGATCCGCCCTGTGTCACAATGGCAAGTGCCACTAATCCAAGCCCGACCGCAATCTGCCCAAAGCCTCGACCGGCACCAGCAACTAAGGGCGTAATGCTAAACACTTCTCTATCACTAAATGGAAAGCCCAATGGGGATAGGTCGTCTGTGACTTTCTCCTTCCCAAGAGTTACGCGATATGCAACACCATCTTTTTCACTATCAATCAACCACTTTTCTAAACCTGGGAAATTAACACACAATGCTTTGATCGCTTGTGCAGGCGTGTTTACGTCAAACTCGAAACGGCATTGTCCAAGTCGTTTGCGTAATGCGCCATAAACCTTAACGACTTTCATGCCTTAAGGCGCAGGCTGTACTTTTAGCATAATAGCCGCCAAAAATATCACGACTTGAAAGCCTGCCCTGCACATGATGCAGCACCTGCTGATCGCCCATATAAATTGCTGCATGATTCGGCACAGGTGACACGAGATTCATCAATATCAAATCTCCACGTCGTACTTCCTTGACTTCTATTTTACTAAAGCCCTCTTTGGCGAAGTTATCCAAGTACAGATTTTGACCATGATCCCACCACTGATCACGTCGGTCATAATCACGCAACTCAATGCCGTATTCTCTTGCGTACCAGTCACGCACAAGGCTGTAGCAATCGACTACACCATGAACAAATTCACGACCCACATAAGGCAGTCGAAAGCCAGTTGGCTCGCAGTAGCCCCAAGCTTCGGTGTTAGGGTTGACAATAAACCATGGCAGCTCTGACTTCTCACAAGCGACAAGATCTGCTGCAGATGGCTCTGGCTTCGTGATTGGATGACTGTGGATAATGGCGATCACTTCACCTTGATTCTCGACCTTGTCCCATCCACTGAGAACAAAATGCTCATCAGGTGTTGCGGCAATGTTTTGACATGAGAAATACTTGCGCCGTCCTTTTACTACAGCGATTAGACCACAACATTCGCGAGGTGCTTCTGATTTGGCGTGCTGTAAAATTTCGGCCTTTATTGCTGCTGACAAACGCATCATTTAGTCAGACCTGCACCAGGGAATGACCCAAATGGTAATTGAGCATTGTCGCCGAAGCGACATTTGCAACTTGCTATCCTCTTGCCACACACATCATCGGCATCAGTTGTCACCCCTTCATTGTTCACATCAAAGCGTCTGAAGTTAGTACCATCAATTGTCTTGCCTGGACCGACAGAAGGGTTGTAACCACACTCTGAGGACTTGTAGACCCACTGACATACATTGGCAATAACTTGTCGTCTTGGCAGTTTTTGACCAGCCAAGTCAAATTTACTCGCCAATTCAAATGTCACCGTATCTCGTGTTTCAGATGCTTTGCGGTCAATAAACCAACGCTCCTGAGGAAACTGTGCATTTGGGTCTGGGACTCCACTTGGGTTTCGGACCGTTTCTAGATTCAAGGTGTCTCCGCCTTGAGTTGTTAAAGTATCGCCACCTTGTGCAATCGCTACAGTCTCAGTGCGAAAGTTAATGCCATCCAAGTACTTTTTGAGAGTACGAATGCGCCGAACTTCCGCTCCACCAAGATCATTGCCTGCTGTTGTCGCATTGACTAAAGCGAGCAAGACTGTCATTGTGCTGTCAAGGTTGCTGACCGTCAGTGTTGGACGCGGCAGCGTACCTGTGCCTTTGTATTCAAATCCTTCTGCTTTGACCGGCAGTCGCGTGTACTCATTGCCATCGAAAACTACATTAACGTCTTGATTGCGATCATTCCGACTCATGCCTGCATGCCAACGATATACATCAGAACTTCCGTGCAAAGTGCTGTCTAGTCGCAGCTCAAATAGCTCAATAACCGCACTTGGTGCAAGCTTTAGCAGCTCGTCATAAACACTGCTGATCGCAGTCCACACACATGTTCCATCCGTAACCGTGCTGGCTATATCAGTAGGCCAAGTCGGCTCTGAACTAGCTGACGTTCCAGCAGTTGTGCAGCGGAACCACAAGCCAGTGCCATACGAAACCGTGGGGCGACGAACGTCACCAACGGAAAATGCGGTGCTAGCGGCCCATGTTGCAACTGCCATTACGGTTCAAATACTTCGCGAAAGGTTGTTTGAATTGTGGCGCGGTTTAAGTAAGGAATTGACTTGCTCCACTCCTCGCAAATGAATTTTGAGCTTCGACTTTCACCTGGTGGGGTGAAATCAAATGGCGCATTATCATCTGCGCGAGAGTCTAAGAATGTCTCAATAGTGTCTGCGTCCGCTTCAGAGACTTCAAAAGTTAAGTTAAAAATTTTCGGATTCTGATTCAGACCGAATGTAAGTCGGGCCTCATAACCATCGCCAAATTGCACCTTGCGAAAATTCGGTGCGCTGCTTTTTTGCAGCCCATAAGTAGGTGTTATGGACGGAAAAGTAGCCATTAAGTTGCAAGTAGGCCGCCAGGACGTTTTTGCCTCACAAGTTCTTGCTGAACTGCTACGCCGATTGCTTTGCCAAGCTGTGAAGCTTGATCGGAGCTGCCCTCAACAGATGAACCAGAAGCATCAACATTTACTGTTATGTTAGATCCACCTAATTGATGATTAGGAACAATTGTTCCTGACCGTGATGGTACAAAGAGCTCAGGGCCACGTTCACCAACTAAAGAAGCTTTGCCCACTGGAGGTCTGCCACCATTGGCGAACTTAAATCCACTAGGTATGTCACCAAAAGACGGCAAACCTAGGTCAGTACTAAATAATGCTTTTGAATCCAAGCCAGATGCCATATTTGCTCCAAAACCTGAGCTAGCAGGGCTAAAAATGCCGCCTATGCCTTTGAGTATTGAGCCAAACAACCCACCTGAGCCTCTCTCACCCATGATCGCCGTTTCAAGAAGCTGTCGCTGGAACTGTTTGAGGACACTGGTTAGCGTTTCGCCAAGTGTCTTGGTTCCGTCAATCATGCCCTCAATGCCGGTAACAATCTCATTGTTGATCGTGTCAGCTAGCTTGACGGCCTCATCAGTGAGTTCTTTTTGCTCTAATGTGAGCATCTCAGTTGCATCGGCTTGCTGATATATATTCTCCAGTGTTTTTACATAAGTGTCATATCTCTTCTGGGCAAATTCAGCTCTAACTTTGTCGCTTTCTTCTTGGAAGACTGCATCTACAAGTTCGCGATTCTGCACACGTTTAGTGGCGTTCTCAGTCTTGTTGATCCTGGCGAGAATATCAGCACGTTCGTGCTCTAGTTGCTTAATAGCACGCTCCTCATCAGATGAAATCTGCAGCAACTGCAAACGTCGCGACAACATCTGATTGATGTCTCCTCCCTGATCATCCTCAGTATCAATAATTGTCGGGGTCTTGATTTTGGCAGGCTCAGACGGCTTACCAAGCTTCTGCATCCGATCAATCAGCAGGTTAATGTTGGTCCTTGTTTCACCTATTTGCTTTTTAAGTTCTTTGATGTTGCCGACTTGATTGCCAAAGCCCATCTCACCCATGCGCTCGGCTACTCTCAGCTTTTCTTGCAAATCAAACTGCCGCTCCAGTTCCTCATTCAGAAGGCGCTGATTGGTCTCATAATTTCCAACTTTGAGTGCTTTATTGAGTTCTTCCTGCCGTTCAGCAGCTTCCTTAGCTTTGCTAGCAAAATGTGCCAAATTACCCGCGACAATAAGAAGTGGTAAAGCAATTAACGCGCCCTTTGCAATAACAGCAGCGCCACCAATAGCTGCAATTCCTCCCGCAACAACGCCAACGCTTTTGATAAATACAGCAAGGGCTGGAAGAACAATCGCCAACGCGCCTGCAATACCAATAGCGGCCGCTGACAGAGTTTTAACTTCATCAGGCAGTCCATCAAACAGTTTGACGACCTTTGTCAATTGCTCGACAACTGGCACAAGAGCAGGAAGCAAAGACTGTCCAAGACTCGTACTCAAACCTTTGACTGCATTATTTAGCGCCTGAAACTTCTGAGCAGGCGATTGATCGATCAATGCCTTGACTTTCTCCCCATTGACCTCAAAACCTTTTGCCAGAGCGTTAATCAAAACATCGGCAGTGATCTTGCCCTGTTTCGCTAGCTCCCTAAGCTGACCCTCTTGCACATCCATTTCTTCGGCAACAAGACTCAAGATGCCTGGAAGTTGCTCAGAGATGCTTCTAAATTCATCGCCCTGCAGCCTGCCAGAACCCAACGCTTGACTTAGCTGTCTAAACGCGGCTGAAGCCTCTAATGCGCTTGTGCCACTAGCCAGTGCTGTCGCGTTAAAGCCGGCATACACACTTTGAATGTCATCCAGTGAGACGCCAAGTGGACGTAAACGTGCAAAAATGTCGCTGAATGCACTGCCTGATTCGGCAAGTGACAAGTTAAAGTCTTTTGCGTTCTGACGTACCAGTTCCTGTACGCGATCAAACTCACCAAATTCTTCTGACAGCAACTTAAGCCGCAGTTGTGTCTGCTCAAATGTCGCAGCCTGTTGCACAATGCGCCGCGTGAACTCAGCTACGCCGATGCCAACCAGCACATTCCTAAGGTTGCCCATTTTGTCGGCAAACTTATCTGCGCTACGAGCCGCCTGATCGAGTCCACGCTTAATAACAGTACCTGCCCTCCTGCCCTGCTTCCCAGCCGCGTCTAGAGCCTCCTGGGCACGTTTTACGCCCTTTTTAAGCCGATCAGTGGCTGCAGTTATTCGATTGAATTGCTGGACGGGTTGAGCCGCCTTGACAATAATCTCAACAGCGGCCACTATATCGCATTAAATGTCTAAAAACACTCTACCTGCGCTGCGCTTTAGCACGTTCTTGTGCTTGCCGCTCGCGCTCATTTCTTAGATCATAAAATGCCGCCCAATATACAAACTCCTCCTGTGTCATGTCACGCCGAAGCTGACTGACAGTCATGCCAAGTTCGCAGGCCAGAAAGAACTCAAAGTAGAGCCAGTTGTCCTGCTTTAGTCGTTTTTTGATTCATCGACCTTTTCTTCCTCAAGGTCGAACAAGAACAGCTCAAGCTCATTGAGGATCTTTTCAGGCAGCTCACGCTGTAGTTTTGGCACATCAGCCGATGCAAATGCCTTACTTCCATCCTCACGTTCGGCCATCTGACACAGCATTTGAGTGCTAATGTCAAGAGCTTGGTCCGAGTTGGCAAGAGACTGAGCACGCTTGCGATCTGCACGTGTGATCGCCTTGAAGTACAAAGTCATGCCGACTGAACCATCGGGCCTTTTGACTTCAAATTTGCGGCGCTCAGACAAGTCAAACATGCCGACAAGCATGTCAACTGTTCTTTCCTTCTGGGTCATTAGATGGCGTTAGTAATCGTGCCGTTACAGGTGAAGTTGACCG
>MDSZ01105311.1_pt1 | contig 11837 bp, 5 predicted proteins | sample 811201 | NCBI WGS metagenome assembly MDSZ01 (sample SAMN05326647, study PRJNA326480) | marine metagenome | isolation source: seawater | place: Indian Ocean: North | collected 2010 | reverse complement strand
CTAGCCGCTGAAGCGGGTAAGGCCGGATTCGGACTTGCCTACGTTATGGACGGTCTGAAAGAAGAGCGCGAGCGCGGTATCACAATCGATGTCGCACACAAGGAGTTCTTTACACCGAAGTACTACTGGACAATCATTGATGCTCCAGGTCACCGTGACTTCGTAAAGAACATGATTACCGGCGCAAGCCAAGCAGATACAGCTGTACTGCTTTGTGCTGCAAATGACGGTGTCAATGCGCAGACCAAGGAACACGCTTTCCTTGCTAAGGTACTGGGTGTATCAGAATTGATCATCCACGTCAACAAAATGGATATTTCCGGTGTTGACTGGTCAGAAGACAAGTACAAGTCTGCATGCTCAGAAGTTACCCAACTGCTGAAAATCGCAGGATTCGGTAGCCAACTAGACCGCATTCCAATGATTCCAGCATCAAGCCTGAATGGTGACAACGTTTACGAGAAGTCTGACAAGTGCCCATGGTACAGTGGACCAACACTATTCGAGGCTATCGACGCTGCACCAATGCCAGCTAAGCCAGTTGACAAGCCACTTCGCTTGCCAATTCAAGACGTTTACAAGATCTCTGGAATCGGTACCGTACCAGTCGGTAAGATTGAGACAGGTACTCTGAATGTAGGAAAGACAGTCGTCTTTAACCCATCTCAGAAGTCCGCTGAAGTAAAGTCAATCGAGATGCACCACACAATGGTACCAAAGGCTGAACCAGGAGACAACGTTGGTTTCAACGTTCGTGGACTAGCAGCAGTTGACATCCGCCGTGGTGACGTTGCTGGATACAGTGACAGCGAACCAACATTCGTTCGTCATGACGAGACTTTCGTCGGACAGATCCAGCTAATGGACATACCAAAGGCTGTTTCAATTGGTTACACACCAGTATTCCACGCACACACCGCTCAGGTCGCTGTGCGCTTCCAGGAACTACTAGAGAAGACCAACAAGTCTGGTAAAGAAGCAAACCCGTCTTTCCTGAAGACTGGTGACGCATGTCTAATTCGCTTCCAACCAACCAAGCCAATGGCAATCGAGCAAATGGACACATTCCCAGAATTGTCCCGCTTCGCTATTCGTGACATGGGTAAGACCGTCGCTGCTGGCGTCTGCCTAAAGATCGAGAAGAAGTGAGTTTGAGTTCCGACTGGATCAAGATCCGAATGGAAGAGAGGTGCAAGTCATGGCAGCAGTGACCATCATCAAACTAACAGGCGAGAACCATCGCGACATCGATGCCGTCGCTTCTCAGATCAAGACGATCTGTGACAACGGTGGCATCAGTCTTCGAGGTCCAATCCCACTACCAACCCGACGCCTTGTGGTACCAGTCCGCAAAGCTCCTGATGGTGAAGGCAGTGAGACATACGACCACTGGGAGATGCGCATTCACAAGCGTCTTCTAGAGATGGATATCACCAGTGGAAAGGACGAGAGTGCTCTACGACAGGTCGCTCGTATTCCAATTCCTGACACCGTGAGCATCGAATTATCGATGCGCTCGATGAACTGAAACTAATCTTTCGAGATTAGAGCGTCTTCAGACGCTAGCCCCGATGAGTGGACCGTGAGTTCGTTACCCCTGTAGCGCTCGCTCTCTCAATAGATCGTTGCAAGTACAACTTGCGGTCTACTCATCAACACTCATAATGAGGCGATTTCAGCCACGCCAGCCTCGACCAAATAATTGGCAATGGCTTCTTCCAAGAATTGCACATCCCCAGCTTGCAGTGAAATTTCTCCATCCATTGTTAGGATGGGTTCATCCATAGACTGCAATACTCTGATTCGTAGCATTTCTCCGATAGCTTGCTCCGGTTCTTTCTGTGGTTCAGGCTCCGGCTGATCTGATGCTGCTTCGGCTGCAGCCCAGGCATCAAAATCCATTTCCTCTTTCTTTTTCGAAGGAGCTAATTCCATTGCAGCTGCGTGGTTTCTACCTTCGGGCAAAGTTGTAGGTGCAGCTTGGACCTTTTCAGGTTCTGAAGGTTGGAGGCCTTCTAATTCGGGGAATTCTTCTGCTTTGGCCAGAAGGTCTTCTTCGTCAATTTCAGGTTCAGGAAGAGGTTCGGTTTTGTCTTCCAGAGCAATCGCTGGAGGCCCCTGGCCGGTTAATCCACCAGCATCTTCGACAAATGAATCCAATTGAGTTGTCCCGGGAGCAAGGGTTTGCATTTTCCCTATCTCTTCAGATGCTAGACCGATTTGCATCGATGTCCAATCTACTTCCTGTTTGAATCGACTTAACTCTTCGTTGATGTTATTGTAGAATTGGCGTTCACTACTGTCGTGTCGCCCCCAATCCAGAGCAGCGAGGTCTTGTCCTTGTGCTCCACCTTCAGTTCGCAAAGACATTGTAGCAGCATGTTGAACCATTGCAACCAGTCGCTTGCGTGCAAGTTCGGCTGCAGTACGACGAATATTCGCTTGACGTTTCTGTAGGGTTTGCATTTTCAAACTTGGTCCAACAGTGCGAAACACCTCGTGAATATCCATCTCGATAGTGTCTAACAACTGCCCTACCTTTTCCCAGAAATCTTGTCGTGGAAGAGGCATAGGTACGCTTCTTCCAACTTGTTGACGGAGGGTTGAGAATAATTGTTCCTCAACCTCCTTGGCTTGGACCGGATCTAGGAAGATTCGCTCGGCCATGTTTCTCAGCGTGGCGCGGGCCACCTATCAACCCTTCAGCCGAGATGGCGAATCAACTAGTACGAGGATTCAAACCAAACAACTCCGGGTCCACCGATGGTGGACCCGATGAGAAAGGCCGGCATTGTCCTGTTACTTCTTCTGTTGATGCCTTGGGCATCAGCGGACGTAGTGGTGTGGCAAGGGCCAGATTCTTCGCCCGACAATGCGGGTCTAGAACCAGCTAACTCCACTCACGTTGGCTTCACTATCCCTTCCAATGCCACCATCACTAATTCAAGTTTTGAAATTGCGCCTCAATGGGTTGAGGCCGAGAACAATGGCACATATTGGGCAGGTGATTCCCTTACAGGTTTCTCACTTGGTACTTCCAACGGGACCTCTTCACTCAATGTGAATGGTGATCTAACTCTTGCACCTGAATCCAGTTATGGTGTAATGACAAATTTCGAAACCACGCAAGAACAGTTCTCCACTTGGTCGGTTCACGGCGATGACGTGTGGAGGCCGGTTAATCTGACCGCAGTATCACATGGTCCAACCAATGCTAGCAATGGAAACATTGTCGCTGGAACCAATGGAACAGTTCTTCCAGGGTCCTATTCCATACTCCGTTCACAATTCTGGGATGTTCCTGCAGTCGTTCGTCATTTCAATCTGACATTTGACAAGTGGATGTCATTCGATGATTCAGATTACGCAGCAGTGGAAGTGTCTCATGACTCTGGCCAATCATGGTTTACATTGGATACATGGAATGGTAGTGATGAAGTTTGGAAAACCGAGCACTACAACCTAGATTCCTTATCGCTACAGACCACTATTGGTTTTAGATTCATTATCAACACCTCACTATCAACAGGAATAGACGAGGGCCTTTTCATTGATTCATTCAATTTGTCTAACCAAGGAGAACCGCTTGGCGCTTGGCTGCATGGTAATGCTAGTGGCCAATATTCGGTATGGGCAGATGGTAGATTGGTTGTACCGGTTGACCTCTCTGGACTTACCGGGCCGCTTGAATTCGTATATTGGTCAAATTGGGATATTGAAGGAGATTACAATGACAACTTGGTAATCATGATCTCACTTGACAATGCGAGCACATGGACGATAATGAGCCCACTACCAGGAGTTCCAGGATTAGGAATTCCTTCTGGCGGGACTACTTACAATCAGCAATCTTACGGTTGGCGATCTGTCCATCACCCATTCCCATCATGGGTTGCTGGACATACAAATGCGAGTAATGCATTGATGATGTTTAGAGTGACAACTGACGGCGTGAAAAGCTACGGTGGAAGCGCTGTTGATGGTTGGGAGGGAATAATGATCGACGATCTTGCAGTTCAATCCACTTCAGGTTCTAGTGGAATGACACTACAGACCTTTGCGAATCTGACAAATGTCTCAAATCACCAGTTAGTGAATACTTCAGGCTATCCAAATGATTGGCAGTATGTTACATGGGAGGGCCACAATGGCCCATGGCATACTTCGGATTCTTTCGAAGCCATCCAAACTTTGCCGCGCGGTTGGCGCATAGACCACGAACGAGGAACCACACCATGGGAAATTGGCGTAATCGACAATTCTGGCGGCTTTGGACCAAACAATACAGCTTGGCCTAGCGGCTATCGTGGAATGGGCATAAATCTCGATGGATTGTATGCGCACAAAGTGTACACGCATCTTGTTTCTCCAACCTATTCGATACCAGAGGGCTCATCGGCTCGATTGACATTCAGTCATTGGGTATGTACTGAAGCGGCATGGGATGGTGGCTCAATATTCACATCTATTGATGATGGATTGACTTGGCAACATTTCGGAGATAATTTGACTGGATTCTATGAGAGAGTTTCACAGGTCAATACCAATTCACCATTCCATACTCATGGAATATTTGACGGTTCAACCGTTCCAAATGGTTGTGGTAAATGGAATGCCAACCATACTTTCCAACGGATAAGTGGAGATATGTCTTCATTGGCTGGAAATGATGTCAAAGTTAGGTTCTCATTCTTCTCGGATGCTTATCTGCAAGAAGATGGATGGTACATCGATGATGCTGGCATTGAAATCGATCGATTCGAACTTGAAGGCGAATGGGTCAGCCCTCCAATCGAAGCAGACGAAGCGGGCTGGGCAATGTTGTCCGGCCTAACTTCAACTCCGGCTGGAACCGGAATTGGTGTTAGCGTTCTAGATTCGAATGGTTCGGTAATTCCTGGTTATCATAATCGGACATTGCCGATCAAACTCGACATACCTTCATGGCAGCACGATACACTTTCTTTCAAGGTAAACATGTGGTCAGATAATGAAGAGTTAACACCGCGTTTGAAGTCCTTACAGCACGGTATGGCAATTCATCTCAATGCGGAGAACATTGCCCAACTCGACACATCTAACCGACTACAATACAATTCGAATGGCACAGTCACCAATAACGATTCACAAATGGTATTGCTCACTTTACCTGAGATTCCAGTATGGCGACCATATAGTTCAATCAACATTACAAGTGATTCGATTTATCAGATTCAAACAGTGTACAATGTTGCAAGTTATTCATTGGATAGTCAGATACCTACCGGACAAAATATTCGGTTTGCAAATACGTATACAAATGCAACAATCGAGTTGGATGCAGGTCCTCACATCTCCTCATCAAACGCGATATACATCCCTGCCGGCTCAACATTCTCGTGGATACATATTGAGCCAAATGGCTTGCTTTCCCCGTTGAACACCAGTATTGATTTCGGAGTTAGCGGAGTGAATGAATGGGAAGAAGAGGGTTCAAGTTTCCATAAACTCGAAATTGACCGATTGAAAATCAATGGAAGCATACAACCAGGTGGAACAACTACTATTCCCGCAGGATCAAGTTATGAAATTGAAATCGACATTCTAACTCCCTATTCAGTAGATGGAGAATATCGCTACTGGGAGTTGTTCCAAGGAGGCGTTTGTATTGGAATTGATTCTACTTCATGTACTTGGAGAGAAATGACCGAGGCAGCCTATTCAACAGATATCATCAATGGAATCGAACATCGATACAGTACCTTACGGTATAGTTCGTCAAGTTCTGCCAGTGATGAAGTATTGATTTCCAAAGTCAATCTACTTCGCCGCGGTGAATACGAATTCACAATCCCTTCATCCACAATCGAATCCCTGCTTCCTCAATCAACTGGAGAAATGACCAACCTAAGCGTACTGATTGAATCAGATCGTGGAGGCCTCCTAATCAATGGAACCATCTCCCACGAACCAGCGGTATTCGATGATTGGATTACACTTCCACAACAAACTCTCTATCCTGGAAACACAGTATCTGCATCTTCGACCCATAGTATTCTCGAAGGAACTCCTGAATTAGATATCATCGAGTTATTCATCTCACCAACTCGTTCGATAGATGATGCAATCGCAGAGTTTAGAATTGATAATTTGGAACTCGGAGGACGTTTCTTACAGATTAGTGGAGCCGGTGTAATCCAACTTGATTCTAACAACTGTAGTTGGAATGGCTCCGTAGCAACATGGTCGGTAACCGGACAATGGATGCTGGATGATTATGCAAGGCTGAACTGGTTGGTGCAAGCTCGCAACATGGCTTACGAAACCCTAGGGCCAGCACATGGTGTCAGCGGATCGAGTATGTTTGCAGCATCGACCAATGACCTAGAGGTCTTTGATGTTCAAGCGTATTATGGCTCGGTCAATCTATTGGATCAGAGCCAAGTCGCTTGGCCAATACACATTGCTGCTGGACAAGAAATCGATGTTGGAGGCCATGTGAGGTATTCTGGTTTAGCAGGTATCAATCCATCTTCTGAGGATTATACACTTGAGTTACAAATCGTTCTGGATGAGAATGTAATTGCCTCAACAGTAGTCGATGTTGGAAATGATGGTAGTTTCCAAACTACGGTTACAACCCCGGAAGATGAGTCACTAAATTCACTCGAGATGAAGATCATTCCAACCTTCACCAGCATCGGCCCTGATTCAACAACTAGTGCGCTAGATGTAACTGCAGAATCGTGGCATATGCCATTTATTCTCGATATTGAAAATCCTGAAGTCATGAAGTTAGAGATTCTATCACCCGGAATGATTCAACCTGCAGATGGGTCGGTTTGGTACCCCGGACAAGACATTCCTTTGCGCCTGACGGTTATCGATGACAATGGCCTACCGCAAACCCTGTCCATGGGATACTCAACAAGTGGTTCTCCATACCAATGGATGAACATCAATCTGCCCGCAGGTCAAACAGAAGCAGTAGTAGATTTACCGCTCATCAATGAGATGAGCGTATTTTTGTCCGGACAACAATATGGTTGGCTGAATGTTGTGATTGAAGGGTATGACCTAGCTGGTAATGAATTACTTGGAGGAGGCAATTCATCCAATCCTTTGGCAAATATTTCCGTACAATATCGAGAGGAAACCTATCTCTCGCCAGACGACCTTTCACTGAGTCGTTACGACGGACAGTTATTCCCTGGAAACACCAACCGGTTCTCATTCTCATTAGTTGATGGAAATGGGCTTCATTCCTTGGACAGTATCCAATTTGGCTTGACGAATGACGATGATAAGTGTGTGATTGAATACCGACCTTGGAATGGCGAGATAATCCATGATGTAGGGTGTTTAATCAAACCACCAAGAGTACACACAAGTCAAATTCCTTCAACATCAACCTGGCTAATCGATATCGATTTTGAACTACGTTGGGATGTAGCAGACCATATCGGTGAAGGAGAGTTTACTCCTTGGCTATTCGTGAATGATGAAGGGGCAAGAACAGGGTCAGGCTTCACTTCGATGTCCCCATACAGTTGGTCATTGCATACCGATTTGCAGTTGTTTATCACCGATGTAGAAGATATCACAGCTCCAAAGGGAATGATGGTGGATGACATCATCCATATTCATGCTCAAGATATCATTGACATCAATCTAGAGGTTAGACACAATGGAACCGATAGTTTAGCACAGAATCTGCCATTCACAACCCTCGCTGAACTTGTTCTAATCGGAGATATGGGATTCGAGGATTATGAAGAACAGATCAATAGCGATGGTACTGTGAAGATACGAGTGGTATTCGACCAGGCCAAACTTGGGACTCAAGTCAGAATAAATGCAGATTTGTCCAGCGTTGCAGGTCACAACATCAGTGGAGATTCCGCTTACATCCAAGTTGATACAAGCCCACCTACTGTTATTGTTTCAAGCGGTTACCTTGTCAGTATAGATTCTGATTCCTTAGGTGAAGTACCAGTCGAAATCTCAATCCATGATTCAAACGCAATCAGCGATGACCCGGTGGTCATGAACTGGATTTACCTGCGTAATGGTCGACTGCTAAGTGATTCACAAGGCAGTGTAGAACTACCTCTTCTCTTCGTAGGAACCGGCTCAAATCTGTATGGGGCAACTGTAGATATGAATACACAAGTGAGTTTACAGAAAGGAGACTCACTGATGATTTGGTTCATAGCAAGCGATGCATCAGGTCGTGGTTTGACAGGAACAGGATCGAGTGAAATCGAACCGATTGAAACGATGATTCGTTGGATTGCATATGAGCCCAAGTTAGGAGAACTTGTGACCACTCCTTACCGGCCAATGGTTGGCGAAGTTATCGACATTAGTTTCAGAATCGCCAACATTGGATCTCTTGATGGAAATACTACAGTGAGATTGATCGATGGAGAAGGAACAATCCTCGATGAAACGGAGTTCAATATCCCATCGGGAATGTTTGTTTATCATTCATTTGAAGTTGAAGCTTGGGATGAAGGCAACCTTGGATTGAAGTTGGAAATCGTTGGACAGGAGCCTGTTCCAGTTCCTTTAGGTATAGTTGAAAGCAATGAAGGAAAGAGCGGAGATAGCGAGTTCGCCACCTTGGGATTAGCAGTACTTTCTGTATTCCTCGCGGGGTTGGCATTACTTGCTGCAAGGTCCAGAAAAGAGCAAAAATTCTACGATTCCTTTGATTCAATTCTTGAGGAAGAATGATGTCTGATGGATGTCGCCGCCATGCTGTAGCCGGAGTACCCGAGTGGTCAAAGGGGGCGCACTCAAGATGCGCTGCGAAATGCTTCGTAGGTTCAAATCCTACCTCCGGCACCTATCAAACGCTGGCATTGTTTAGGATTGCATCTACTAGTGGTACAAACGTGTCTCCATGAGGGTATGGAGAGATGATTTTAGCAACCGCTGCAAGCGAATCAAAACATCCACCGACAGCAACAGAGTGGCCAACCAACTGGAACATTGGGATATCGTTAGGAGCATCTCCTACGGCAAGAACCTCACCCGGTGAAATTCCCATTTTTTCTAGTGCTACTTTGAGCCCCTCTCCTTTGGAAAGGTGTGGCTCCATCAAGTGAATTGCAAAACCGGTGCGTACCACAGAAAGATCGGAGTATTCCGAATTTGAAACCCATCGATTAACAGCATCCAAATCCTCATCGGTGAATAAACACCATTCGGATTCTCTCCACACATTGGTTGTAATACCTTCAGGGTCAATCTCGATTTCCTTAGCCATATCGATTGCACATTTCCTTGCTCTTGCCCCATCAGCTCGAACTATCGGCTCATCCCATTTTGGATGCCAAACCACTCCGCCATTTTCGCACACCATTGGACCACTTGCTCCAATGAATCTCCACAGGCCATAGGTAATCGCTCTGACATTTCCAGTGGCAAGAATGACCGGAATATTCGCTTGTTCTAGGCGTCTTAATGCCTGTACTGCGCCTAAATGTAAGGCCTTGTTGTAATCGGTTATTGTACCGTCGATATCGACCGCGACTGCCTTTGGTCTGAACCCCTCTGGTAGCCACTGCATGATTGTCCCTAGTGCATCAAAGCGAATATGCTTGCGATACAAGACTTCATGACCGATGCTGCCTCGCACAGAGGTATGTCTGAGGGGGGAGAAGAATTTCTGTCTCTTGAAGGCGGTGATGATGCTCCACCTGAATTTAGATTCAAATCTAGAAGCAAGAAGAAAAATGGCAAGACTCCAAACTCTTCGGCTGCATCTAATGATGATACAATTGAAGCAATGGATATGCAGGTGCTTGGGGAGTATGGCGGAACACACTCAGTGTCCTGGCCAATCCAAGATATGGACTGTCCACATTGTGCATCTGAGGCAATGAAAGCTCTGAATCGCCTCGACCAAGTTACAACATCAAATGTAAGTGCAACAGATGGAACTGTGACTGTTGAAATCGAGTTTGAAAAAGGGTATTTGGCAGAAGCATCTTCAGTTCTTCGTTCGATAGGAAATGCTCCAGACCTCCCACACCATATGATCAAAGGAGTTACTGCAAATCAAGTTGCAGCACGGCATGAGATTAAACCTCGAAGTGTAGCTAACTTGATTCGTCTCCAACCTGGGATACTCGACTGTGAATTAGACAACAACAATCGAATTTTAATTCAAGTAGTTCCAAATCCAGACAAGGACCTTCGTGAGGCGATGGATTATGCATTGGAACTCATAATCGGTAAACCAGCAAAACTGGTTGAAACAAGTTCCAAACGACTAACTCACGGCCAATGGAGAATGATTGGTTCTGGAATTTCGTTTATGATGCTCATTCTAATTCTAGTTCTCGAAAGCATGTTTGACAATCCTTGGTTAATCGGTACAATAGGAACTATCGGTGTCTTGGCCGGTGGTATTCGGATGTTTAGATTGGCTTGGGCATCGGTTCAAAATAGACAATTAGGTTTCCAAGTTCTTACTTCCTTAGCAGTGATTGGTGCATCGTATCTACAGGCTTGGGAAGAGGCACTTATGGTGATTATTCTCGTCTCTTGGACAGAGCACATGGAAAATGAAGCCTTGATCAAAGCTAGAGAAGCAATGCAAGGTGGCCTTGACAGAATTCCAAGAACTGCTAGAAGGGTAAAGAAAGCCATGTCCGCCGGATTCTCGCTAGTTTCAGCATCTTCACTAATGGCGCCAACTGCTGTTGAGAAATATGAACCAGAGGAAATCAGGATTGATTTGGTTCACAAGAAGGACCATCTGGAAATTAGATCAGGTGAGTTAATCCCTGCCGATGGAAGAGTAGTTTCAGGCACTGGTTCGATAGATAAATCTCCACTTACTGGCGAATCTGTCCCCGTAGACATCGGCGTAGGAGATGAGATCCAAGCGGGCCTGACACTTGCGCGCGGCCCTGTGGTAATCGAAGTAGACGCAGTTGGAGAAGAAACTAGACTTGCTGGTTTAATCGAAGCAGTACACACATTCAGAGATAAGCCAACTCGCTTACAAGGTATGCTGGAGAATTTCACAGCCATTTGGGTCCCGGTGGTAATCGTTGGCGCAGTAATTGCATGGGCAGTACAGCCAGGAACTGATTGGAAACTGATTTTGATGCTGTGGGTAGTTGCCTGTCCGTGTGCTTTACTCCTGGCGTCACCTGTGCCGCATGCTGCTGCCCTCTCCTTAGCTTCAAAGAGCGGAACTATCGTTCGGGGTGGAGATATAATCGAGAGTTTGTCCAAAGTTAATCTAGCCCTACTGGACAAGACTGGAACCCTGACCTCGGGTAAACCAAGAATTGGAACAGTAACTTTAGCACGTGGCCGTAGAAGGGAAGCAGCGATTGCTTTGGCTGCAGGATTAGAAGTGTCCTCCAATCACCCATACGCTCAAGCAATCATTGGATTGGCAGAATCCGAATCCATCGAACCTACCAAAATTTCAGATATTTCAGATGGAGAAAAAGGAGTCTCTGGTAAAGTAAAGGGAGCCGAAGTCTCGTTTGTTCGTGCCCAAGAAACCATTCTCGACGGTGCATTATTAGATGCTTATGAGAATGCTAAAGCCAATGGGCATGGAGCAAGTCTCTTGCAAAAAGATGGCAAGGCTGTAGCATTGTTCACATTCGTTCACGATGATTTACGTGAAGGTGCAGAAGATTTGGTCAAGGATTTACACACCTCTGGCATCAATGTTGAGATGCTTTCTGGAGATAACCAAGATGCGGTTACAAAGTTAGCCGAAGGAATTGGAATTCCTGCCGCAGCAGCGCATGGTGAAATGACGCCCGAAGGCAAGGTTAACTGGGTCACATCTCGTTCTAAGACTCATGTGACTATGATGG
>MDSZ01010974.1_pt1 | contig 11838 bp, 17 predicted proteins | sample 811201 | NCBI WGS metagenome assembly MDSZ01 (sample SAMN05326647, study PRJNA326480) | marine metagenome | isolation source: seawater | place: Indian Ocean: North | collected 2010 | reverse complement strand
TTGCAGTACAAGCTCTGGACAAGCATTTAGAAGATTTAGAAGAATTGTGATGTAAATTTGTAGTTAATACAGATCATGAAAACCAAAACTAATAAACTTAAAGTATATATTCAATTAATTTAGGTTCAAATTAATACCATATAAAACAAACCCTGTTCATTTAATATATATTTTATGAATATTCTATAAATTAATAAATCGTACTATCATATCCTTTAGTTCATTAATTTAATATTTTATGAACATAGGAAATTAGATAAAATATTGAAATATTTGTAATATCACTTTTTTCTCGCCAGAATTAAATAGATCATAAAGTGAAAAATTTTACACGCTTTTAAACAATAACCCTTTATTGTATAATGAATTCTAATATTAAAATTCACATTAGTAGTTAATTTCTAAATTTATGATAGTACATATAATAGGTGGTGGAATTATAGGTTTAAGTACTGCATATCATTTAAGTGAATATTGTAAAGTAAAAGTATTTGAAAAAGATATTAGTTATAAACTAAGCAGTTTTGCTCGAAGCTGTGGTGGTTTCAGAAGTCAGTTTTCCACTCCCATAAATGTTGATTTGAGCAGATACAGTATAAATTTTATCAAAAATAGTACTGATATTAATTTTATTGAAAATGGTTACTTGTTGTTATTCGGACACAACCACAAAGAGGACCATGATCGAAGTATTGAAACTCAGCAAGCTCATGGGGCATCAACTATCAGCTTAACACCTAAACAAGTTAAAAATCACTTCCCAGATTTACATACTGGAAAATTGTATAGAGGTTGTGTAACTAAAGATGGATCAGAAGGTTGGATAGACCCAGTTGCCTTACATAATTGGTTTAAGAAGAAAGCCATAGAGAATGATGTTAAAATTATTTATCAAGATGGTCTCAAAGCAGATCATGGTGATGCAAATTATATTGTGATTGCCTCAGGATGTTGGAGCAATGAAGTTGCCAAATTCTTTAGTATAAATATCCCAGTTAAAGGCCATAAGCATACAGTTTTTAATGTATCAACTGAAAAAAAACAAATTAAAAATCTACCTCTTGTGGCAGATTTAATTACAGGTATATATCTTCGCCCAGAAGGAGAAGGGTACATAGTAGGATATGATGGCAATGGTGAATGGTCTAGTGAGAATTTAGAACCAAAATATAATAGTTGGGAAGAAATTTGGGAGCATTTATATTTTAGATTTCCTGAAGTGTTTGATAAGGCTAAAATGGTAGGAGCATGGGCTGGATATTACGATACATCAACTATTGATAATAACGCTATTATTGACAACGTAGACAATATTTTTTTTGCAACAGGATTTACTGGAAGAGGCTTAATGCATAGTCCTGCTGTAGGTTTAATTCTTAAAGAATTAATTTTAAAAAGGAAATTATCTTTTAATATTGAACCATATAAGCTTAATAGAATACCTAATTATGAAAAATACGTTATTTAAATTATTTCGTCCTAGCACTAATCTATGAATAGAAATTTAGGTAATAAATTGATTTAAAATAGTAAAATTTATTATCAAGCTAAACTAACTTAACTATTATTGGGTGATATAAATAGAAAAATTTGCTTAACAAAAGTTTAAAAAAATCAAATTTTCTGTAATATATATTTATAATTTTTGTCCGATATGGGAGAAATATGATGACAATGGTCAATTGTATACGTTTTGTTCCAAAAGATGATTGTAAAGAATTAATATTTAAAGAAACATCAAAGATCTTTAAGACTTTAGATGGTGCTATAGAAAAACGTTTAATTGCCCTTAATGAAGAGGAATATGCAACTGTAATTATTTGGAAAAGTGTTGAACAGTTTTTAGAAGTTCTTAACAGAGATGTTAGATTAATTGACGTTTTAAGACCTCATGTCAAAACCTATGATGATGGTGAGCACTTTCATTCATTTTCAGGCCCAACTGTAGACCTTAGCATGTATAATTAAGCTAGTTTTCTAAAAAAATAATTATCAAAACACTCTTTCAAAACCTTTGAAAAGCTTTGCCAAGAAAATGATAAATATTAAACTTCTAAGGTCAGGAGGTAAATTTAATAAAACGAGACTGACCTGCAGAAAAATTAGTTTTTAGTATCAATTTCTGAAATGAAAATGATTTAGTTTTTCTAAAAAGCTATTTTGTTGTTTCTATTTTATGAAAATTACAAATTTTATTAATAAAAAAATTATATTAAAAAAAATATCCTCAGTTTTAGTTAAATATGAATTAAATGGAAGTTGACAAGAAGGTTCCAAAAACTAAAATGATTTGAATGTTAGAGTTGTATAACTTTTCTCAATCAACTTGCAGTTTAAAAGTTCGTGTATGCTTACATGAAAAAAAATTAAACTGGAAAGACAACAGACTGATTTCCAGCCATCAAGATCATTTGAAACCATGGTATCTTAAGATTAATCCTAATGGCGTGGTTCCAACCTTAATACACAACAAAAATGCATTATATGAATCTTCTGTCATTTTAGAATATCTAGATGAAGTTTTTCCAGAAATTAAATTATCTCCAAACAATTTATATAAAAAGTCACTAATGCGATCATGGATAGTTTTTGTAGATGAGCTTCTCACACCGGCGATTAGATATCCTTCATTTCAATATGGTGGATTACTAAAAAAATTCAAAAAAATGACATTAACTGAGTTTAATTTGAAATTTGCTAATAGACCAACCAAAGAATCATTTTATAAAAAAATGGATAAGGATAATGGATTTAGCAAAGAAATATTAACTGATGCATTTAATGATATAATTAAGTGCTCAAAACGTTTAGACAATATGTTTGACCAATTTGGTGGTCCCTGGGTAATGGGAAAAAGGTTTGGCATAGGGGACATTGTTATAGGACCTTTGCTTGATAGAATAGAAGATTTGGGTCTCGAACAACTATGGGAAAAAAAGTATCCGAGAGTTTCAAATTGGTTAAGTAAATTTCAAAAAAGAAAAAGCGTAATTAAATCTTTCTATAAAGGATCTAGACTTTCTGAGCAATATCCTGAATTAAATCTTGGGAGAAATTCAAAATCAAATTTGTTAAATACTTTTCAATTAAATTATGAATAAAAATTATAATTTTCTATGAAACATACGTTAATATTCTTTTTGATATTTTTTTCGTTACCTTGTTGGGGTGAAAAACAAATAATTCAAGAAAGGATCACCTTCTTTAAAAAAAGTGAAAAGTCACTAGCCAATATTAAAAAGCTTTTAAATTCAAAAGACTTCAATGAAATATTTCATGAAGCAAAATTTATTAATGAATGGTCCAAAAAAATTCCTTCTTTTTTCCCCTTTGGCACTCAAGCATCTATGGAAAATAATTCAGATGCTTCAATGGATATTTGGTTGAATTTTGATAAATTTTCAGAAAAAGCTAAAAGTACAGAACATTATTCAAATAAAATTATTCAGGCCGCCATAAAAGAAGATTTGAATGAATTAATTATTGCTTTAAAACAAACATCGATGAGTTGTACTTCATGTCACAGGTCATTTAGAAATTAAAATTGCCCTGTATATCATTCAAATGTTATCATAGAGTAATAAAATAAAAACATGAAAAAGGATTAAAGCGATGGATAAGTTATATGCAAAAAATTTTGATAATGCCGATGAAGTAAAATCACCGCCAAAAGCCAAAGTACAAGTAGTCCAACTTGGCAATGTTAACGCATCTAAAATCGTTCTTGAACCTGGATGGAAGTGGTCAGAATGCATTAAGCCAACCGTTGGTGGAGAAAGCTGTCAGGCCGGCCACGTTGGGGTTGTAATTTCAGGACAAATGAAGTGCATTCATGACGATGGCTCAGAGCTTCAAGTTGGACCTGGTGATGCTTATTATTTTGCACCTGGACACGATGGTTGGGTTGTTGGTGACGAGCCTTGCGAAGTTTATGAGATTGTTGAAGCTGGAAAAGACTTTGGACCTTGGAAACATGCCACCTAGTTTATTTTAATTTTCATCAAGCCTGAGTTATGAAAAAGTTTTTTGGATCTTATTTAATATTTTTAATATTATTTACTCCTTATGTTAAAGCAGATCACTGGGGAAAACCTAAAGTTAATGGTCCTGGACCCTGGAATGAAAACTTAATCGTTTCAACTACTGATCCAAATAAAAACAACTTATTTAATAAAAAAAATATTCTAGTAAAACAAGCTGGGGTGGCAAACTTTGTTCTAGTTAATAATAAACCTAGATTATATTTTCAGTGGCTTCCAACCTCTAAGAATTTAGAAAAATATTTTGATCATATTGCATATATGGATTATGAAAACGGCTGGTCTGAACCTCAATTAATATCTATACCTTTTTCAGACAAACCTCATAAATATCCTGTTGACCCAACTGTAGTTTCTCTTAAGAATGGGAAATTTAGACTTTACTTTACTACATTAGATAGAAAAGAAAGAACATATATTGCCTCTGCAATTTCAGAAGATGGGATCAATTTTTCTATAGAAGAGGGTAAAAGATTTAGAGATAAAAAATTAAATTTAAAAGATAGTGCTGTTGTTTTCTATAAAGGCTTTTGGCATGTCATCACACCCAGTCATAAAGCAAATGGCCAAGGTTATTACGGAATTTCAAAAGATGGAATAAACTTTGAAAGAAAGAATAATGTTAAGGTAAATACAAGAGGGGATTGGTTGGGCAACTTTATTATAGTTGATGGAAAAGTTTTCTTTTTTGGAACAGGGTTTACAGCATCTACTCTAGATTTCAAAACTTGGAAATTAGAATCAAGTCATAGTGCTGCAGATCCAGCTGTAATTTTATATGATAATAAATATTTCTTAGTTTCTACTTCTAGGAATTAAAATTGATTTAAAATGATAATTGTTTAACTAATTTTTATTTATGAAATTAAATAATGAAAAATTAAATGGAATTGACTAAAAAACTTATTATTGAAATTGTTAATTTTATAAATACAAATGCAAACACTTGCCAAGAAAAAAATATATTAAACATATTAAAAAAATTTTCTTTAACTAAAAACAACTATACATATCCAAATTACAATTCTCCTCCAAAAATAAAATCTCTTCAAAAAGCATTATCTAACATCCAATTAAAAAAACTTTTCCCAGTCAAAAAGGCTATTTTGAGTGCTTTGCCTGAATTAAACTGGAAAATTGATAACGGTTCATTTTATGACAAACATTCAGAAGTTGGATTGAGTTATTTAAACGGCAATATGAATACAGAATTAATCGGTCCTGAAAGGGGTAGTTTCAAATCTCATGAATTGAGGCTAGGACTTTTTCTATTAGAACCTAATATTTTTTACAGGGATCACAAGCACGAGGCTCCTGAATTGTATATAAATTTAACTAATAACATACTATGGAGATTTAATAATTCTAAATGGAAAAAAAAGGATGCTGGAAACATAATTTTCAATGAACCATTTCAAGTTCATGCAATGAAAATTAATAATGATCCATTTTTATCTATTTGGTGCTGGCCATATAATTCATCAAGAAAATGTATACTGGTTCCGAAAAAAGATTGGGGTAAAATAGAAATATAATGAGTAGTATATAAATGGAAAAAAAGGCTATTATTATAGGGGGAGGTGCTTGGGGTTGTGCTCTAGCATCAGTGATAGAAAGAAAAATTGGAACATCGTATATCTTAACTTCTAATTCTTCTAGAGCGAAAGAAATAAGTAGAAAATTAAAAAACCAGAATAAAAATGGTTTGGCTTCAGGTGTTCACGCTGATTATGATCCAAATGAAACTTTAAAAAATGGTTCGTTGGTAATTATTGCTTCTGAAGTAAATAGAGCTCTAAGTTTCTGCAATCATATAAATAATTATACTTCAGAAAACTGCGTTGTTTTAATCGCAAGCAAAGGGTTTTATCACGATGGTCAAGTATTACCCATTGCTCTAAAATCAAAAATAAATAAAAGGTCTATAGGTGTTATTAGTGGACCTAGCTTTGCAAATGAAGTAATGAAAGAAAAGCCAACAGCTTTGTTAGTAGCTGGTGACAAACATGTCATTGATTTATCAACTGAGATGCTTCATAGCAATAATTTAAGGATTTATGGTAGTGCAGATATTATAGGAACTTCTGTTTCAGGAGCCATGAAAAATGTCATAGCTATTGCTGCAGGAATAGTTTTTGGTCTTGATTTTGGAGAAAATGCTAGAGCTGCATTAGTAACTCGCGGACTTGCAGAAACTTCTAGATTGGTTGTTAGTTTGGGTGGTAAAATAGAAACTGTTTTTGGTTTGTCTGGAGTTGGTGACATGGCATTAAGTTCTTTAAGTCCAACTTCTCGAAATTTTGCATGGGGTTACTCTCTAGCAAAAAACCAAACTCCTCATGAAGTTTTAGTTGAAGGAATTAATGCTGCAAAATCAGCTATGATTAATGCAAAAAAATTAAATATTGATATGCCAATTACTGAACTGGTTGCAAATTCCAGCCAAAATAATTTAGACTTAAAAAAAGAAATAGAAAAAATGCTATCCCGACCTCCTAAACTTGAATGGTAAAAACATTTGCTTTCGTAATTAAATTTATTCATCATAGACAATTATCAGAAATTATTTGAATAATTAATCACTTCAATAAATTTAATGAAAGGGTAATTTGTAATGGTTAAGAATGATTTCAGTGTTTGGTCTATTATAAAATTCAAAGTTAAGGAAGGACATATAGATGAATTTTTAGAAGTAAAAATACCAAAATTACCCAAAGAACATTTTAAGAGTGGAAGATTAATAAGAATCGATGAACGGGAGTTTGCAAATATTATTGAGTATGAGAATATGGAAAAAACTATACGTCATCAAGATGAAGGTCTTAAGTGGCTGAATGGTGTTGAACATTTACTAGAATGGTATGGAGAAAGTAGAACAGAAGCATCTTCAGGAATTGAGATACACAAGTATTAAATTCAAAAAATTTTAAAGTGAAAAACTTTGGATAATGATCCTAACCTTTTAAGAGGATTTACTGTGCAAAATGTTAGTTATGTTATATCTTAAATTTTTCCCAAAGATAGCAAACTAAATATTGCAACAATCATTAGTGAACCCCCCATTAATATATTCACTTTTCTTTGGATACTATCTTCGAGATCTAGTGATTTAACCAAAACTCCCATTGATAGCCAAAACAAGTGTAGGGGTATCCAAACAGCATTCATAATGAGAAATTTTATAAAAGTTTCTAAAACTAAATTGTTTGGAAAAATAACAAATCCAGAATACAAAATGGAATGAAAAGCATATGCTTTAGGGTTTACTAATTGAAGTACAATTCCATCATATATTTTAGGCAGGTTTTTAGGTTTTGTAAAAGCAGTTTTTGATCGGTTCATCATTATTTTGAAAGATAAATAAATCAAGTATCCTGATGAAATAATCAAAAAAATTATTCTCATAAAAGGTATGGAAAATATGACTGATGCCAAACCTGTAATTACTATTATCCAGACCAATAGATAACCGATAGTTAACCCAATTAAAAATCTCAAACCATCCTTATATGAAAAAACGGCTCCAACTCCAGCCAATGCCAGCACGGCTGGACCAGGAGTAACAATCATAAAAAAAACAGCTAAAGCAAATGCAATCATTGAAATCAAGCAAACAAAAAGAATAATTGTTGGATTAGTTGTTTACAAATTAATACCGAATCTTTATTTTGACCAGCCTCTAAATGTATTTTCATTTGCAAATTCTGAAAGCTTATAAGTGCACCAGTGAGAACCTTTTTTATATTTTCGAATTTTGGATGGTTGTATTTAGCAGGCCATTGAGATCCAAATCTCTAAGATCCACCATTTGCTAGACCGGATCTTTCTGCTAAATGACAAACATAGGCAAAGAATCAAAAGTTTTACTTGATGGAGGTATCAAATAGACTGAATCTTTTAGATCAGGACATCCTTCATTATTATGATTATAAATCATCCTACCAAGAATATTAGTTGGATTTTGATCACTCAAAATACCATTCACCTTTTTCATTTTTTATTAAATCTGACATGTTGTTTTCTTGATCCTTACAGTTAAACAAACAAGGCGCAAAAACGTTTTGACTAATTAACAAAAAACAAAACTAGCTAAACTATTGTGTTTTTTAGATTAAACATGATTTTCTTTAAAATAATTTTGTTAAAAAAATTTTTATATAGTGTTTTTCAAAACTTTTACTTCACCTTCATAGGCTATTTCTTTAGGCATCAGTGAATTAGGGATAGGATTAAACTTTGATAGAGCTTTTCTTATAATTTTCATATGATTTTCATTTTCGTAAGTCCAAATTGAAATGGCCTGATTGGGTAGAGAAGAAGATTGCATTAATTGCATATTAAATTTCAAACCCTTACTAATTAATTCTTCATTGCTAGACTTAGCAAAGTTAATAAATAATTCAGCATGTTCTTTATTTTGAAAGGTTCGAACTGTTACTCTAGTAATAGACATTAACAATCTCCTTAATATAAAACCATTTGATTTAATTATAAGACACAGAATAAAAATATTCTATCACTTAAAAATATGTTAGAATATATCATGAAAAAATTACTAATTATTACCTTTTTATTTTTAACTGCTTGTAAAATAAATTTTACGGCAGATTTATATACTTCAGATTTAATTGAATTGGCTAAAAGTAATAACCCTGAAATAATTTCACTGCCAATGGAAATAGAATTTCAAGTAGCAAGTTGTGAAGACCTAAACGATGAAAAGAGAATAATGTCGACATATTTTTCAGACTTTGAGTTCCTGGGATGTGATATTAATTCAGAAGATTTTTTAAGCTATGCTAAAGCCAAAGTTTCAGCCCCAGTTACTAACACTAACTCAATTACAAATGATTTGATTGGATTTCATGCTTATTTTTCTGATGATAGAGCATATGTATACGTTGATACTATAATCAATGACAAGTCATTTAAAGAATTGAAGAATTATGTTTATGAACAAACCTTTCAAGAGCTAAAATTATCTGAAAGTAAATTAATTATTCACCTAAATAATGATTTAAGAGATGCAGCTGTTTGGATTATGCCTAGTTTTGTTGATAGTAAGCCAATTGCTATTGAGACAGAATTTCAATTACAAAAAAGACAAAAATTAATTATCGAAACCTCTAATGTTTCAAATTCCTACCTTGAGCAGAACTTTTGGGCCCCGATTTTATCTATTGTTTATAATTAATTTAGTAGAAAAAATAATAAAGACGTTCAAAAATTTTCAAATAATTGAGTTATGCACAATCAATGCACTTCAAAACTGTAGAATCTATTTCTAATCGTTTGATTGAAATTTCTTCCCCGCAGGAAATACAATATCCAAATTCTTTTTTTTCTATTCTCTTTAAAGTCGCCTCAATCTCAACAATTCTATTTCTTCGATTGGATTCAGTAGCTAAACTCATATGTTGCAGCTGAATTGCATCCATTCTAGATAACCTGCCTACACTTTGTTGATCAAGGATCACAGGAACTCTATCCAATTTCGTTTTTTTACTTAAATTATAAATTTCTTTAAGCTCTTCTTTTAAGGATAGCTTGAATTTGTCTATATAATTTGTTTTTAACATAAACTTATTTACTAAATCTTTTCATTAACAAGATAAAATTATCTAAAACAAAAAATAGCCAATTAAAAGGCCAAAAAATATTCCTTCTGTAAAACTAATCCAAAGCATGGAATAATTTGAAAGATTAAATGTTCTTTGAAACTGATAAAGCATCTTAGAGTGAAAACTTTTGAACATACTTTGATAAACCCCTTACTTTAACTTATAAAGTATATCAATCTACTTAAATTTCTGTATTGATTAAAGATTTTAATTGTATAACTTTATATTAATTATTTTAATAATTTTTTGATTTTATAAATATGACAGTTTATGAGATTGATTAATGAAGTATAAAATTGATCAATTTTTAAGTGCCATAAGAATTTAAATTATGACCAAAAAACATTATATTTGCACTCATACTTGTTCAGATCCTGAAGCTCGTAAAACTTTTATTGATAATACAACCAATATTACGGTCAGAGAATTTTTTGAAAGTATTGGGACTGATAAAGCAAAGTTATTGCAACATTGGATGGGAAAAGAAGATTTCTTTTTCTGTCATTGGTATGCTGAAAGTGAAGAAGATATTATAGATGCTTTAGGGGAAGAAACTAATTCGCTAATTTTAACTTTGCCTCATGAAATGCCAAGATATATTTCTTCTAATAACATTTCTGACGAACTTGTAGTTAATCCTGATGAAGAAGAGTAAACATTATCAGATTTATTTAACCCAAAACAATAAAAAAGTTTAACCCCTAATAAAATTGTAAAGGAAATTTTATTATGCCTAAAGGATATATTTTAAGTGCACATAGAAGCCCAGCTGATCCTATAAAAAGAGAGGCTTATACAAAAATTGCTGTACCTGCTTTCGAAGCATATGGTGGAAAATTTTTAGCAAAAGCCTCAAAAGTCAATGCAAAAGAAAATGGGGTAAATGAAAGAACAATTCTAATAGAATTTGAAAGCTATGAAACAGCCTTAGCAGCGTACGAAAGTAAAGATTATCAAAAGGCTCTGCAGGTTCTTGACGGAGGTGCAGATAGAGATTTTAGAATTTTTGAAGGTGTTTAAAATCAAATCTATAATAGAAATTTAATAATATAAAAAGGAAATGAAATGAAAGTTGGATTTATAGGCTTAGGAAATATGGGTGCTCCAATGGCTAAAAACCTTGGGGAAAAGGGATATGATGTGTTTGGCTTTGATATAGATAAAAAAAATATTTCAAATATTTCGATTGTAAATGACATAAATGATGCATGCAAAAACATGGATGTAATTATAACCATGTTGCCCGATGGCAAAATATTGAAAACTGTTGCAAAGCAGATTTTACCTCAAATATCCATAGGTAAAACATTTATAGATTGCTCAACTGTTGATGTGGAAACAGCAGTTTTAGTAGGACAAGAATGTAAAAGAGCGTCAATTCTTTATGTCGACGCCCCCGTTTCAGGAGGCATTAATGGTGCAATTGAAGGCACTTTAACCTTTATGGCTGGTGGATCCTCAGATGCATTTTCCATAGCTAAACCTCTCTTCGATATTATGGGTAAAAAAACAGTTCACTGTGGGGAAAACGGTGCGGGTCAGGCTGCAAAAATCTGCAACAATATGATTTTAGGAGCAACAATGATTTCAACTTGTGAAACAATTGCTATGGCTGACAAATTAGGCTTAAAAAGAGAAAAATTATTTGATGTAGTAAGCACATCATCAGGTTTTAGTTGGTCAATGAATATTTATTGTCCTGCTAAAGGAATTGGTCCAAAATCTCCTGCAGATAACAATTATAAACCAGGCTTTGCTTCAGAATTAATGCTAAAAGATTTAACTTTATCTCAACAGGCTGCAAAAAGTGTTAAAGCAGATACTCCTATGGGAGAATTAGCATTAAAAATATATAAAACTTTTGTTGAAGATGAATGTGGCAAAGGAATGGATTTTTCGGCAATGTTACCAAGATTTGAAAATAGAATAAGAAGTTAATTACTAGTGAATTTGCTATAGCTATTTTTATTAATATATTTATTTAATTAATTATATAATTTTTTTTAACTCTATGTTTATTACCCTTGAAATTATAATTGAAACTGACATTAATGTTTATTTTTAATTTCTTAGAAATATCTTTCATAGAATTATTAATCTGTATGGTTACAGTTGCTCTTGGAGGTTTTTTAAGAGGTTTTCTTGGATTTGGCGCAGCTTTATTGATGGTGCCTGTT
>MDSZ01164560.1_pt1 | contig 11839 bp, 9 predicted proteins | sample 811201 | NCBI WGS metagenome assembly MDSZ01 (sample SAMN05326647, study PRJNA326480) | marine metagenome | isolation source: seawater | place: Indian Ocean: North | collected 2010 | reverse complement strand
TTAGATTGTGATAACTTTTTTTTAAATTCTTTAACTAAAACCTTATGAAAATTATCATTAGTTTTTCTTCCACTTATTAATATTTTTGGATTTATACCAATTTTTTTACATTTATAATAAAGATAATATGGATCAATACCAACACAATGTCCACCTACTAGGCCTGGTTTAAAATCTAAAAAGTTCCACTTTGTTTTTGCAGCAGCTAAAACATTATTAATATCAATATTCATTTTAGAAAATATAAAGTAAAGTTCATTTATAAATCCAATATTTATATCCCTTTGAGTATTTTCAATAACTTTACTTGCTTCTGCTTCTTTTATAGATTTTAATTGGAAAGTTCCTGCTTTTATCACTTTTTTATAAACAAAATTTATTTTTTTTAATGCTGTATTATTTGAAGCTGAAACTATTTTTACTATATTTTCTAATGTATTAATTTTATCACCAGGGTTAATTCTCTCGGGTGAATATCCTAGATAATAATCTTTATTCAATTTGAGTTGTGTTTCTTTATCAATAATTTTTTTACAAATTTCTTCAGTAAATCCCGGATAGACGGTTGACTCATAAACGATAATTGAACCTGGTTTTAAAATTTTGGAAATACTTAATGTTGCTTTTTTAATTGGTAAAATATCAGGTTCATTTTTGCTATTTATTGGTGTAGGAACTGAAACAATAAAAAAATTTGCACTGGCTAAGTCTTTAATTCTGTTTGTAACATTTAACTTATCTGTTATTTTAATTTCTTCTGTCTCATCTTTTTTCTTTTTTAAATTTTGAATTCTAGTTTTATTAATATCATAACCTATACAATCAAATTTTTTAGATAAGCTTACAAGAAGTGGTAAGCCAACATATCCCAATCCTATAACAGCTATTTTAAAATTACTAATTTTAAGTGACATAAAAAAATTCTTTATATTTGTTAAAAGTTTATATACAAGTCAATTCATAAATAATGAGTAAAAAAATTTGTATTGTAGGCGTTTGTGGAACAATTGGAGAAAGTCTCTTAAAATTTCATGAAAAAAAAAAACATAGAATTACTGGCTATGATATAAATGAGGAAAAACTGTCAAATTTATCAAGAAAATTTAAAAAAAATAAATCAATTAAAATAGGATTTTTAGATATAAAGAATAAACAAGAGGTTGATAGACATTTAAATGATTTTGAAGTTGTTTATCACGTAGCAGCTCTGAAACATGTAAATATTTGTGAATATTCTCCAAACGAAGCAATAAGTACAAATGTAGAGGGTACTAACAATTTAGTAAATGCATCTTTAAAAAATAATATTAAAAAATTTATTTATGCTAGTACTGATAAAGCTGTAAATCCTACAAATGTAATGGGTACATCAAAACTTTTGGCAGAAAAGATCGTAATAGCAGCTAATATTCACTCAAAAAAATGTAAATTTTCAACAGTTAGATTTGGAAATGTTCTAGGTTCATCTGGTTCAATTATAGAAATTTTAAAAAGTCAATTTTTGAAAAACATGGATCTGACTATTACAGATGAAAAAATGACAAGATATGTGATGACTATTTCTGATGCAACAAATTTATTAGCAAAATGTTCAAATATAATGGTTGGGGGAGAATTATTTATTATTAAAATGAAAGCTTTAAAAATAATTGATTTAATAAATGTGTTCAATGAAATTTGCTCTAAAAGATATAAAAGCAAGAAGAAGAAAATAAAAAAAATCGGATCATTTCCAGGTGAAAAAGTATATGAAGAGTTAATGAATGATGAAGAATTACGGAGATCTTATGATTATAAAAATTATATTGTTATTTTGCCAGCTCTGGAAGATTTTTTTGATAAAAAATTATATAAAAAATACTCAAATTTGAAAAAATTAGATACACTATATATTTCCAAAAATTCTAAATTATCAGATGAAAAAGAAATTACTAAGATTCTAAGTCAAATAAATATCTAAGAATGAAAAATATTTTAATTTTAGGTGCTGATGGTTACCTAGGCTGGCCAACATCAATGTACTTATCAAATAAAAATTACAACGTTGTTGCAACTGACAATTTTTACAAAAGAGAGATAATAAAAAAACTTAAAATTAATAGTTTATTTAAAACCCCATCTTTAGAAAAAAAATGTAAGATTTGGAAACTAAAAACTAAAAAAAAAATAATTTTTGAAAATATAGATCTATGTAATTTTAAAAAGTTTAATTTATTTTTTAAAAAAATTCAAAAAAAACTTGGAAAAATTAATACTGTGATACATTTTGCAGAGCAACCATCGGCTCCATATTCTATGATATCTCCTTATACTTCAAATGATACGATTTATAACAATTTAATTGGAACAAATAATTTAATTAACACTATTAGAGAACTTAGTCCTGAAACGCATATAGTAAAATTAGGAACAATGGGAGAATACGGAACACCTAACATAGTTATTGAAGAGGGGTGGTTAAAAATAATACATAAAGGGAGATCAGATAAATTTCTATTTCCAAGACAGGCAAGTTCTATTTATCATACATCAAAAATTATGGATACTGATCTTTTATGGTTTGCTTGTCGAAATTGGAAAATTAAAGTAACAGATTTAATGCAGGGACCAGTTTATGGTATAAGTACTAAGGAGTCTCAAATTGATAAAAATCTAACTATAGATTTTTTTTATGATGAAATATTTGGAACAGTAATAAATAGATTTGTCACTCAAGCAGCTATTGGACATCCTCTTACAATTTATGGAAAAGGAGGACAAACAAGGGGCTATATACACATTAAAGATACTTTAAAATGCATAGAAAAGGCAATTGAAAATCCGCCTATAAGAGGACATATGAATATATATAATCAAATTTCAGAAACATTTAGTATAAATGAAATAGCCAAGAAAATAAAATTAGCTGCATCTAATTTATCTTTAAATGTAAAAGTTAAAAATATTAAAAATCCACGTAATGAAAAGGAAAAGCATTTTTATAATCCTGTATATTCAAAACTAAAAAAATTAGGCTTTGAGTCGACAAAACTTAGTCCAGAAATTTTAACAGAAATGATAAAAAAAGTTTTAATTAATAAAAAAAAAATTATCAAAAAAAATATACTGAGAAATATTTCATGGTAAAAAAAACTCTACTAATAACGGGTGGTGCAGGATTTATTGGTTACAACATTCTTAAAAAAATAAATAAAAAAAAATATAAAATAATAGTTATCGACAATTTTTCATCATACCAATCTGCTGAATATAAAAAAAAATTTAAAAAATTTATAAGAATGCATAATATAAAATTTCTACAAAAAAATATAAGAAATTTAAAAGAAAATGAGATTAAAAATACCAAAATTGTAATACATCTAGCTGCAAACCCAGGAATAGATATTTCTATAAAAAAACCTGTTAAAGATCTAAAAGAAAATGTGGAAACAACTTTGACATTACTTGAATTATGCAGAAAAGCCGACGTAGAAAAGTTTATATTCTCATCTAGTAACGCTGTAGTTGGAAATGCTAAACTACCCATAAATGAAAGATCTATATGTAATCCTATTTCAAACTATGGAAACAGTAAACTGTGTGCTGAGAATTATTGTAAAGTTTATTCTAAAATCTATAATATAAAATGTGTAATACTTAGATTTGGCAACGTATTTGGGCCGGGTTCAGAAAATAAAAAAAGTGTAGTTGCTAGTTTTGTAAAATCTTCATTAAATTATAAGGAAATTTATATATTTGGTTCTGGGAAGCAAACTAGAGATTTCATTTTTATAGATCAACTAATTTCTTGTATTTTAAAATGTATGAGTATTAAAATTAGTTCATACGAAATCTTCCAAACTAGCTGTGGTAAACAAACTTCAATTATTTCACTAGCGAAAAAGGTTAAATACATTCTTAAAAATAAGTTCAATTTAAAGACTGAAATTATTTTCAAAAAAGCTAGGAAAGGCGATATTTTACATAATTTTTCTTCAATCAATAAAGTTAAGTCTAAATTAAATTGGAAACCAAAACTTGATATCAATAAAATGTTAGAAAAAACTATTAATGATCTAATAAATGTATACCAAAAAAAAAATTTTAAAAATAATTGAAGAATCAAAATTTGGTGGACCGCAAAAAAGAATAAGTATAATTGCAAAAAATTTAAAAAAAGATTTTGATATTTTGGTTTTGTTACCAAAAGAAAATTCTAAGAAATTCTCTAAAATATTAAGAAATCAAAAAATTAAATATGATTTAATTAATATACTTACTCTTAGAAAAAATATTAAGATCATTTTTAAATATTTCTTTTTTTTTTTTAATGATGTTGCCCTGTTGAGAAATAAAATTAAAAAATTTAATCCTGATTTAATTCATGTGTGTGGTGGTGCTAGTCAAATTAGAACTATAATTGCATCGATAATTACAAGAAAAAAATTTGTATGGCATTTAAATGACACTTATACACCATCAATAATTTTTTTTCTATTTAAGATTTTAAAGAAATTTTCTAACGCTTTTATATTTTCATCTTATGCAACAAAAAATTATTATTTTAATAAAAAAAAAGTGAACCAGCCATTTGAAATAATGCAGTCGCCAGTAATTAAGGATAAACTTTATTTAAAAAGAAAAAATAAAATTATTATTTCAAATATTTCTAATTTTAGCCCAGTTAAAAATTTAGAATTATTTTTACAATTTGCAAATAATTTTAAAGAAAATAAAAATATCAAATTTTATTTATGTGGCAAAGTGTTTGGAAATCAAATTAATTATTATACTAAACTAATAAAAATTATTAATTCAAATAAAATGAAAAATATTAAAATCATTAAAAAATTTAATTACAAAGATATTCTTAAAAAAACGGATATTTATTTATGCACTTCAACAAACGAATCTTCACCCATGTCTGTGTGGGAGGCAATGAATTTTGGTTGCTCAATAGTTTCAACAGATTGTGGGGATGTAAAAAGATATATAAAAAGTTTTAAATTTTGTAATATTATTGATTTAAATAACTTAAATAAGTCATATAAATTTATTAGTAGTTTCAAAAAACTTAACAAACATCAAATGCGCTCGATACAAAATAAGATCATAAGTAAGAATGGATATCAAAGAAAAATCATAAGTTACATTCAATATTACAATTATCTGATTAATCGCAATTAACTATTTCAAAATTAAATTTTTTCAAAATCAATCTTGTTAAATCTATTTATCATATTCTCTATGGTTAAATTTTTTATAGTTTTTTTTGAATTTCTTCTTAATTGATTAATTTTTTTTTTATTAGTGAATAATGCTTTATAAATTATTTTTTCTAAACTTTTAAAATTTTTATGCTCATAAAAGTATCCATTATAATTATTTTTAAAATATGAAAATTCTGGAGCATGCATAAATCTATTGTTATGAGTTATGACTGGAAGAGAGTAGTAAAAAGCATGAACTAAACTAAGTCCTATATAGCCAGGATATAAAAAAAAATCTGATTTATAAAAATATTTTGATAGAAACTTTTCATTATAACTTGAATTAATAATTTCAATATTTTTTGAAAGCTTATTAGATTTTATAAGTTCTTGAATTTTGTGCTTAGCATCGCCAGATCCTATAATCGTAAATTTGTATGTATTTTTATCAATCTTACTAAAAATCTTTATTGCCTCTTCAATTAAAGTAGAAGGTTTAATTCTTAATCTTCCTACAAATAAAAATCTTGTTTTTTTATTTATAATTTTTGTTTTTATATTTGTATTTACAATTTTTCTTTGGTCTATTGTATTTCCCAAATAAGTATGTTTTATTTTAAATAGCTTATTTTTCTTTGCCTCATCAAATTCTTTTTTAGTATAAAGTATGACTGTATCAGCAAATAAATTAATTACTTTTAATCTAATTTTGTCAAAAAAGGGGGCTGGTCTTGTTGATTTTAAGTGTCCCCACCAAATTAATTTGAAATTAAAAAAATATTTTAAAATAAAAAAAAAATAATTATTTAAAATTCTTAAATTTCCATTTATTACTAAATAATTATTTTTTAATTCTCTATAAGGTATATTTTTTAACCAAATAAAACTGCCAAGTATATTTACTAATTTTAGTTTATATAAAAATCTTTTATCTTTAAATATTTTATCAGATTTATTTTTACATGATAAAATACGCAAATAAAAATTTTTTTTTATATTTTTAAAAAAGAATTCTCTATAATTTGGTATTCTAGTTTGAATTATATATATTTTTTTTTTGTAAAAATTTTTACTCATTATAAGAAAAGTATAGCTTTGGTTTATTTAAATTTAAATTTATGAACAATTTATTTTTTTTTGTTGTTTGCTTCCAACCAAATTTAGTATAAAAACTTCTAACCTTCTTATCACAAACTAATATTGCTGATCTTTTGTATTTTTTAATAATATAATTATTAAAATTCATTAAAATTACTGCTAATCCAGATTTCCTATAAGATTTATTCAATATTAATGTATCAAACAAAAAATATTTTTTTTTCAATTTTTTCAATTTAATTTTTTCACTTCTTAAAAGAGTATAACCAATAATTTTTTTATTTATTATTAACACATTGTGTAAATCTTCATTCTTTATATTTTTGTTAAAAAATTCTAATTGCGATTTTAAGTTATACTTCCAATGTGTATTTTTTAAAACAATAATTTGTTCAATTAATTTTTTATTTAAATTTTTTGTTTTAATTGAAACTAATTTTAATTCTTTCATATTAGGTTAAAGTATTTTAAGTATTTGAAATTTCTTCAATTTTAAAACTTTCTTTTTTTGTTATTTGATAAAATATAATAAAAAAAATATTGGCGAGAATTAAATAAATAATTAAATCTGTTTCGATGGAAGATCTAAAAAGAGTTGGTGTTAAAACAAGAATTAACAGGTAGTTCAAAAATATTAAGTTGTTTCTTTTATTAATGATGTTTTCAAGTATATAAATTCCTTTAATTAGAAAATAATTTACAAATATTGTTATTAATCCAAAGTTCAAATACATTTCAACTGGTAAAGTAGCAGTTAAACTGTTAGTTTTATTTTTAAAATAGATTAAATCTGCCAACAATCTTGTAATAACTACTGGTTTTTCTGTAAATATTGATCTTGGTAAAAAAACTGTCATGAATCTTTCAAATGAGAAAGTGGTTATGTAATGTCCTCTTACAAATTCTAAAATACTTTGATTTTTAATAAATATATTTTCAAATACTCTCAAATTTTGTCCAACATCAATATTTAGAAAAATAGCTTTGATATGATTAATATCAAATATATTGATTAGAAGTATTCTACTTACATCTATCTCATTTCTATACAAACCTTGAATATAAAATATAATAATAATTATTGGAATTGAAATCAAAAATAATGAATTACTAAAATGTATTTTTTTACAAAGATAAATATTCATAACTAACATAAATAGAAAAATAACTAAAAATCTTCTATCGCCACCCAAAAACCCAAAATTAATTATAAAATAAGATAAAATTAAAAAATTTAAAATATATAGAAATTTGTTCTTCGTTGCTAAATATATTAAAAAGATTGAGAATATTATTGCATAATATTGCAAGAATTTAAAATTTATAGCAAAAAATATTAGATAGATAATTACTACTCCAAAATAAATAAAATAATTTTTTTTATTATCTAATGAATCTATTTTAAAGTGATTAAATTTTTTTTTATAATTCAAAAATATTGATAATTGAAATGAATATATTATGAGCGAGTGAGTTATGCTTATATCTAAATTTAATATATATGGAATAATATTTAAAAAAAATAAGTAAAGTGTAAATTGACTAATTATTGTCCAAAATGGATATTTTAATAAAAAAAAAATATAATAAATTATAAAGATGTGATTAATTATTAAGAATATGCATCTTAAGTTGATATCATTTAAGATTAATAAAAAACTTAATAGATTAAAACAAATAAAAAGTGATTTAGTGTTATTTAAAAAATTTTTTTCTTCCATTTATAAATTTTTGAAGAATACATTCTCTCTTAATTTTTTGGAAATTTAAACTTTTCTTTCTATCTTATAAACTTTATTTGTTATTTCTAGTAAACTTTTATCTAAATTTAAAATTTTAATATTATCTTTTTTTATTTTATCCTTAAAGTAAGCTAGAAAAAAAATAAGGACATTTTAAACTTATCTATTAATAATAATATAACCTTTCATTTATCATGTCAAAATATTTTATGAAGTGCAGAAATAAAAACTCTAAAAAAATATTGTTAATGTTTTTTTTAACCTAGGAATAATAGCACAAGATTGCAGAACTATGAAAAAAATTTTTAAACCATGACCTATTCAGTCATAAAGTATTGAATAATTGGATTAATAAAATACATTTCAACTTTTTATATGAGTAAAAATTTTATATATAATCGCTTTTACTCTAGAGAAGTTTGCAAAAAGCAGGTTATAAAATTTAAAGAAAATTATTAGAACTTAATCCATTATAAAGAAAGGCAAAAACTAACGAATATAGAGAAGTAATAAAATTTTTTTGTGAGGAGATGTCAAATCATATAAATGGATCAAGTTTCGCTATAGACGTAAGCAGAACATTTCTGTAATATTTATTTACAGTTTTAAATTTATATTTTGTATTTTTATTAATATATAAAAATTAACTTAATTATGACGTATTTATTAGCAGCAGCACCAGGTACAGCTTCAAATACTTTTAAAGTGAACTTGGAAGTAGGATTAAATTGTAAGCATATAAAATTAAAAAAGGATAATGGTATCGGACACATTTTTATTGATATAAATCCATTAGATGCATTTTTACACAAAATATGCTTAAATTTTTTAAGAAAAAAAGAAAAGCTAATATATGGACATATAATACCAACTAAAAAAAATTTATTTTTACTTGATAAATATTATTACTTAAAAGAGATATTTGTAACCTATAGAAACATTTATGATCAATTAAACTATTTCTATAAGTGGATTGATAATCATGGGATTTGTCCATTCCATCTTGATACTGAACAAACTGATGAGCAAAAACAAAAGATTTTTAACCAAAATGATTATAGGATTGATTTAAGTTTACTACTCTTATTGGAATTTTACAAATATTGGTTTTATTTATATCAATATAAAAAAAAGACTAATATTACACTTTTTAGTTATGAAGAGATCATTTCACAAAATGAAAATTATCAAAAAAAAATTTATGAAAAACTAAATATAAAATTTGATAAGACAAATAAAAAAAAATCTAACATATATAAAAAAAAAAACTTCAAAACCAATCCTAGGCATATAGAGATTATAGAAAATTATATAAAATTTTACTCAAATATTGATTTTTCTTTGATAATTTAATGTTACTTTAATTTTGAATTTTTTATTATGCTTATTAATTAAATTAATCTTAAAATAATATAAGTAATTCATTTGATGAGTAATGATTTAAATAAAAATAAATAATCAATTAAATCATGATTGTTATCTATAGTTAAAGATATCCCAGAAAATTAGATATTACTTAATGAAAAACCACATATCAAAATTACTTCAAATCTTTTTGATTTAAATTCTTAATTTTTTTACCTACCAAATAGACCTTCCTCCATCAATTATTAAGTTTGATCCATTCATATAACTTGAACTATCTGAACTTAAAAATTTGATTGCACCTTTATAATCTTCTTCACTTGCCATTCTTCCTAAAGGTATCAAATTTGAAACTTTTTTAACAAATTTTAAATCTTGTCCATTATAGATACCCCCTGGACATAAACAATTACATCTAAAATTTTCACCATAATAATATGTTGCAAGGTATTTAGTTAAACCGATAATACCATGTTTTATTGCAGAATAACTAATAGGTTTAGAATAATTTTTATTATAAATTCTTTGATCTGGAGCAATTATACCTAAATCAGAAGAAATATTAATAATATTTTTTTTTGATTTTTTATTTCTAAATTTCATAAAATGTTTGGACATCAGAAATGCAGATGTTAAGCCAATGCTTAATTCTCTATTCCATCTTTGCAATTCAAAATTTTCAAATTTATCATTATTTTTAATAGGTTTTGTATTAATTGCTGCATTGTTAATTAGAATTTCGGGATCAATTCTTTTTTTTCTTAATTTTTTAAAAAAACTAATTATTTGATTTTCATTTGATACATCAATTTGAAAAAAATACATCGCAAGATTTTTTTTTTTTGACAAGAATTTATATTTGTTCTTTTCAAAAAATTTTTTATCTTTAATATCAATTATGATTAAATTAATGCCTATCTCTAGTAATGCATTACAATGTTGAATACCAAGTAAACCCAAGCCACCAGTAATAATTGCAAATTTTTTTTTACCCATCATTTTTTTTTTTATTTTTAAGCATAACTTTAAAGTTTCAATACCATTATCTAATCTTATTTTTTTTTTAAAAATAAACTCTCTAATCATGTTTTCAAATAATTTATTTCTATCAATTTTAAAATTTTTTGTAGAAATTTTTCCGTTTTTAAAGAAAATTTTTCGTATATAGTTTTTACTTAGATCTATTTCAATACAGCCTTTTTCAAAATTTAAATAGATCAATCTTGATAAATTTTTATTTAAATAATTTAAGCTAATATTTAAAAAAATATTTTTTTTTAAGTATAGTAATGCACAATTTGCCTTACTTTCTACATTTAATTTATACTTTATTTCATGACCTAAAATTTTAAATACTTTTTCTGGTAATCCAAACAAATATCTAAAGGTGTCTAATTCATGAGATTCTGTTAATACTACTCCTCCTCCTAATTTTTTCTGACTAGCATAAAGTTTTTTGTAATCCTCATATTTATGCCAATCTGGCATAAAGGAATTTATACTTGCCACTCCATTTTTTAATTTACCCATATTTTTACTTTCAATTATTTTTTTTAATTCAATTATAATTGGATGATAACGAAAAACATTTGCTGTAAAAATATTATTTTTTTTTTTAATAAATTTTATTTTATTCAAATTATTAGAAAGAGGTTTTTCTATCAAAATCTTTTTTGATTTATTCGAAATTTCTAAACATGTTGTTATATGCATGGATGTTGGGTTTGTAATAAAAGTTGCATCAAAGAATTTTGGTTTAATTTCTCTTGTATTTGAAATTCTTGTTAAATTGTATTTTTTATAAATATCAACTTTTTTAAGTTTTAAATTATTGTCAATTTCGAATTTTTGAAAATTTTTTCTTGTAGTGTATGAATAGAGGTTAGACTTTGGAAAATTGTTTTTTATAATCCTTAAATATCTTTGACCTATGCCTCCCAATCCACAAAATAATAAGTTCATTTAAATATATTTTTTCACAAATTTTAAATAGTTTTTAATAGTAAATATATTATGTAAATTATTTTTGTGTGAAATATCTTGCCTTGCTCCTTGCAGGATAATGTCTCCTTTATAATTTATCTTCTTTAAAAGTTTAAAAATTTTTGAAAAATTAGTATCACCATTTCCTAATGGCACAGTTTTACCTTTTATTTTTTTATCTTTAATATGAACGTTAATAATGTGATCTTTTAAAATTTTTATTTCTTGTGTGTGAGACCTATTCATGCCCGTGGTATTTCCTGAGTCATAGTTAGCATATATTTTATAAGCAAAAGAATTTAAAAAATTTAAGAAATTTAAAGGCGTCAAATCAGACTCAATAGAAATTTTTATACCATGTTTCTTTGCAAATTTTATAATATTATTAAAAATAAAATAAAAATTTTTTTTGTTTTTTGCTTTTAGATTATTAAGAGATGCATTCTCAATAAGTGGGATTTC
>MDSZ01260474.1_pt1 | contig 11840 bp, 11 predicted proteins | sample 811201 | NCBI WGS metagenome assembly MDSZ01 (sample SAMN05326647, study PRJNA326480) | marine metagenome | isolation source: seawater | place: Indian Ocean: North | collected 2010 | reverse complement strand
TGGAAGACTATTCTCATCAACAGGGGGATTTTGATTTCCCATTATTGCCCCGCCAGTTGATGCTATTATAACTTTTTTAATATTATAATCTTTGCAAATTTCTAAAACTTTAAAAGTACCCATAGTATTAGCTAAAAAATTTTCACTTGGATTTTGTATTGAATCGATTACTGAACCTTTGGCAGCTAAATGGATAAGTGCATATATATCTCTATTAGGTAATTTAATTTTTTTATTTATGTCTTTTTTTATTAAAAAATTATTTTTAGAAAATTGGCAATATTTTTTTTTATTAGTACACAAATTGTCGATTATAATAAGTTTATATTTTTTTTCTAATTTTTTTACCAAATTTGTTCCGATAAAACCGAGGCCACCAGTTATAATGATAGTTTTTTTTATCATATATTTTTTTTTAAAGTCCAAAATGAATTACAAGGAATTTTTTCTGGATCACATCTATTAATATATTTTTTAGCAATTCCAGATATTTCATTTAGAAGCCCTTTTTTTAAAGTTATGGGATTTAAACCCAATTCTATAAAGTTTTTATTTTTAACTCTAAGTTCATTTTCCTGATCTTCATTTCTCGGGTTAGGCAAGTGCTGAATTTTTGATCCAGTTAATTCAGATACGATTTTAGCTAAATCTAACACTTTATGAGTTTCAGTCATCTGATTAAATATTTTTACTTTATCATTTTTTTTAGGTGGGTTTTTAATAGCTAAGTCTAAACACTTTACGCTATCCTTAATATTTATAAATGCCCTTGTTTGTCCACCGGTTCTATGAACAGTTAAGGGATAATTAAGAGCAGATTGCATTAAAAATCTATTTAATACAGTGCCATAATCTCCATCATAATCGAATCTATTGATTAACTCTTCATCTAAATTTGTTTCATCTGTGGCTGTCCCCCAAACAATTCCTTGATGTAAATCTGTTATCTTAAGCTTGTCATTTTTGTTGTAATAAGCAAAAAGTAATGCATCTTGAGTTTTTGTTAAATGATAAATGCTACCAGGATCTGAAGGATATAAAATATTTTTTCTGACATTTTCATTTTTGTCATTTTTAATTTCAACATCAATATAACCCTCGGGTATTGATAAATCTGCTGTGCTGTATCCGTAAACACCCATGGTTCCTAAATGAACCAAATGAATATCTAATTGACTTTCAACAATTGCACACAATATATTATTAGTAGAATTAATATTATTGTTCACAGTATATATTTTTGTTTTTGAATTTTTCATTGAATATGGAGCGGCTCTTTGTTCTGCAAAATGTACTATAGTATCTGGTTGCTCTTGATTTATCAAATTAAGAAGTCTCTGATAATTTTTTGATAAATCTATATTAAAAAATTTTATCTTGTTGCCAGTTAGTTGAAACCATTTTGAAATCCTTTTATTTATTGAGCTAATTGGTGTTAAAGAATTAACCTCTAACTCTAAATCTATTTTTCTTCTAGACAAGTTGTCAACTATGATAATTTCATGACCCTTGCTAGAAAGATGCAAAGATGTTGGCCATCCACAAAATCCATCACCGCCTGCGATTATTATTTTCATAAATTAATTTTATATTTTATATAATATAATTATCCTTTTACTTATATACATCATTTATGCTTGAAATATATTATTCATAGGATCTGGTTGATAGCGTCCTCGACAGTCAATAATTACCTTAGAAAAACTTTTAATTTTTTTAAAATTAAAAGAATCATGATCTGTTAAAATTAACGAAAGATCATACTTTTTGATTAATTCGTATTTTAAAGAAATACTTTTCTTTTTTCCTTTAAATTTTCTACTTTTAATAAGTGGAATATAAGGATCTAAATAATCAACTTTAAAATTTTTTTTTTTCAATAATTCAAATATTTCAAAAGAAGGTGACTCTCTAATATCATCAACGTTTTTTTTATATGCTATTCCTAAAATTAAGATCTTTCTAATATTAAATTTTTTTTTCAATTTTAAAATTTTATTAACAATATAATTCGGCATACCGTTATTTATTAATCCAGATAATTTTATAAATTTTGTATCAAAATTAAATTTTTTGGCTCTCCAGGTTAATAGAAATGGATCAATAGGAATACAATGTCCTCCATATCCAGGACCAGGGTAGAAAGCATGGAAACCAAATGGTTTAGTTTTAGCAGCTTTAATCACATCAAAAATATTTATATTCATTTTTTGACATAAAACTTTTAATTCATTTATCATTCCTATATTTACAGACCTATAGATATTCTCTAGAAGTTTAGTCATCTCAGCAATTTCTATAGAAGGGGTTTTAATAATTTTAATATTTAAAAGTGAATAAATCGATGAACCTATTTCCCGGCAATTATTTGTAAGCCCACCTACAACTTTTGGAATTTTGGTTAAACTAAATTTTTTGTTTCCTGGATCTTCTCTTTCGGGTGAATAAATTATTGAGAAATCTCTTCCAATTTTGAATTTCTTTTTTAATAAATATGGTAAGATTAATTCTCTGCAGGTTCCCGGATATGTAGTGCTTTCTAGTGATAAGGCCTGATTTTTTTTAAAATATTTAGAGTTACTTTTCATAAAATTAACAATATAACTCATATCAGGAGACTTGTTTTTTTTTAGAGGAGTAGGAAGACAAACAATAATGAAATCAATATCTTTAATTTTATTAAAATCATTATAAAAATTAACTCCATTAGTAATCATTTCAAGAATATTTTTTTTTTTAAAATAATTAATATAACTTTTGCCTGCCCTTAATTTGTCTATTTTTGATTTATCAGTATCAAATCCAAAAGCCTTTAATTTTTTATTCTTTGAGAAAGAGTAAAGAAGAGGTAGTCCAACATAACCAAGTCCAATTACACCTATTTTTAAATTTTTATCTTTAATTTTATTATTAAAAATTTTGTTTAAAGGGTCACTAACCATATATTACAAGATGTTAATTATATTATCTCGGCTATTTTCTTTAAAACTAATACTTTTTTCAAAAATAGATTTTGTTTTAAGAGCTTCAAACCAAAAAGCAAAAATTGAATTATCATATCTGTATGTTAACTCATTATTATATTCTAGATCATCAAATCTTCCTTTATTTATACAAAAGAAATTTTTTCTTTTGAGAACAAATAATGGATCAGACTGCTTTATTACTGAAAATGTTGATAATTTTCCGCTTGAAATTAATGTATCTATAACTTGATCTAAATGGCCTTTGTTTTTAACAACAGTATGAATATTTACAAATACAACGATATCTGGATTTTTTTTATTATTTTTTCTAAAATAATCACAGCTATCTAACATTACCTCCTCTATTCTTGAAATCCCACTATTTAATTTAGAAGACCTTTTAAGAATTTGGAACTTACTAGATATTTTTTTTTTTTGTTTTAAATAATTTATTAATTTATGATCACTAGTTGAAATTATAGAATGATTAATTTTTTTTGATTTATCAACCATATCTATAGAAATATCTATTAATGATTTTGATTTATATTTAATAAATGGAACATTTTTTTTTTTTAAATAGTTACTTTTAACAGGTATTATTGCTAGAATATCTAAATTTTTCTTTGTATCAGTATTTTGATTTTTTTTAAAAATTTTAGACCTTTCTTCTAATATTTTTTTATAATTATCAGATAATGAATATCCATGTTTTCTATAATAAAAGAGAGGCAATGGTACACATTTATATTGTACTTTATTTTTTAATTTAAACCATATATCCCATCCATCTTGAGCCTTAAATTCTGTTGAGTAACCTCCAACTGAAATAAGATCTTTCACTGAAATTAAACAACACGCTCCATGAGGTGGAGCATTGTTAGTTTTTATTAAGTCAAAATTAGTCTCTACCCCAATGATTTTTCCATGAGTGTTTGTATAATAATATCCAGAATACACTAAACCATTGTTTTTGTTTCTTATAATTTCATTATACATTAACTCTAAAGCGTACTCATTAAGCCAATCATCTGCATCTAATCTAAAGATGTATTCAGTTTTGATATTTTTTAGAACATAATTAGATGACCTTTGCAGACCAATTTTTTTTTTAAGATTTAAAATTGTTATTTTTTTTTTATATTTTTTTTTATAATTATTAAATATACTTAAAGTATTATCAGTAGAACCATCATTTATAAGATATAGTTGCCAGTTTTTAAAGGTCTGAGCTAAAACACTATCTATTGATTTCTTTAGAAATTTTCCGTAATTGCTTGAAACAATGTACACACAAATCTTATATTGTTTTTGCTTCTTCATATAATTTTGCTATTTTTTTAATATCTTTTTTATCGTAGTTTTTAATTATAAAATTAATAATTTTTAAATCTTTTTTATAATCAATAGTATATTTATATTTTTTTTTAAATATTTTTGAAAAAGATATTTTAAAAATTTTAAAATTTTTGTAATTTTTATATAAATAATTTGTAATATGTTCGTTGTCTTTGTTCCGAAATTTAGTCTTAGGAATGTTATTTAATGCCTTTGATTTTATAATTTCAATTGTTAGCCCTTGATCTATCTTTTCCTTTTTATTATTTGTTGATATAAGATCATACTTTTTATAATTTCTAAAGTTTTTGATTATTTTTTTTATCTTTATTAAATCTATGATAGGTCTATCTCCACAATATCTTAAAAAATATTTAATATTGTAAAATTTACAACAATCAATCGTTCTAGCTAATACGTCATTATCACTTCCTCTAAAATAATTAATTTTATTTTTATTAGCTATATCACATAATTTCTTATCATTAAAATTAGTTGTAGTAGCTAAAATTATATTTTTGTTTGCAGTAATTTTTTTTGCTTGAGAAATAACTTGTTCAATCAAAGTGTTTCCATTCGAAAGCTTTACTAAGGCTTTATTTTTAAAACGATTAGAGTTTAATCTTGAAAAAATTAATACGTGCATTAAATATTATGATATTTCTTATACCAGTCTATAAATCTATTAACACCTGTCTCTACATCTACTTTGTTCTTTTGGAATGTTTTTAATTTTTTAATCTTTTTATTCTCCGATAAGATTCCTTTGACATCTCCTTTTTGCATTGGCAGATATTTTATTTTTGCTTTAATTTTTAGTTTTTTTTCTAATAAATTTATATAATACTTGAGTTTAACAGATTTTCCGTTTCCAACATTATATGTTTTATAACTCACTTTATTTGTTAATTTTTCATTGCTTGCTTTAATGATAGCCATAACAGCATCATCGATATAAGTAAAATCACGCTGATGATTTCCGTAATTATATACCTCTATTTTTTTATTTTCCAAAATAGATTTTGTAAATTTAAATAAAGCCATATCAGGTCTTCCCCAAGGGCCATACAAAGTAAAAAATCTTAAAACAGTAGTTTTGATTTTATACATTGAACTGTAAGAATGAGCCATTAGTTCACATGATTTTTTTGTTGCTGCATAAAATTGTAAAGGTTTATTTGTATCGTGAATTTCTTTAATCTTTTTTTTAGTGGGCTTTCCATAAACACTACTTGATGATGCAAAAATTAGTCTATTAATTTTTTTTTTTCTACAAAGTTCAAGTAAGTTATGAGTTGCTACCAAGTTATTAGACACATATTCTTCAGGATGATTTATTGAATGACGAACACCTGCTTGTGCAGCGAAATGAAATATTTTTTTTATATTATATAGTCTTAGATTGTATTTCAATTTTTTAAAATTTCGCAAATCTATTTTTAAAAATTTAAAATTAGGATATTTTTTTAAAATTGATATTCTTTTTTTTTTTATTGATACATCATAATAAGAATTAATATTGTCAATGCCTATTATGTTTTGACCATTTTTGAGAAGCACCAAACATAAGCTGAAGCCCACAAATCCTGCTGCTCCTGTAACTAAATTATATATCTTCATTTATAAATAAAATTAAATTATTATTTTTTTGTCATATTGAAGATTAACAGAAGCATCATGGTTAACAATTATAATTGTTTTTTTTCCTTTTAAACTATTTAAGACTTGATTTATTATATTTTTAGATTTTTTATCTAAAGAGTTCGTAGCTTCATCTAAAATCAATATTTTAGGTCTCAACATCAAAACTCTAGCTAATGCTATTCTCTGCCTTTGTCCCCCAGAAAGTTTCAAACCTCTCTCACCAACATTTGTATTCAAACCATTTTTAAATTTTTTTACAAAATCATATGATAATGACAATTTTAGAGCCTCATTAATGTCCTCTAAGTTACCATCGTCTTTTGCCCACATTAAGTTTTCCTTAATACTTGCATTGAATAAAAAAGGATCTTGTGGAACATATCCTAAAATTGAAAAAAAATTATTTTGATTAATTTTGTCCAGAGACACATTATCCACTAAAATAGAGCCTGATTTTGGTTTTTTAAAACCTAAGATTAAATCTATTAATGTTGATTTTCCTGATCCTGATGGACCATGTATTATAGTAGTTTGATTTTTAATAATTTTAAAACTTTTTTTCCTAAACAATTTATATTTTTTTTCATAATAAAAAGTTACATCTTTAAAGACAATTGAATTTTTAAAATTAAAAGGTTTAATCTTTTTATTAAATAAATTTTTTTTTAAAGAATATTTTTTTGTATTTTTCAACAATTTATTATATTGCTCTAGTCCAGGTAATAAGTTTATTACAGACATATTATTATTTATGATATTTCCCAAAACAGGAGCAGCAGAAAGAAGACTCCAAAATACAGCAATAGTTTTTGAAATTTCTTCACCTACATAGAAATTTTCATAATAGATAATAAAAGCTATACCAGCGCTAATAATTCCTAGAGGTCTATAAGAATTTAGAACTAAAGCATCAAGTAGCATATGTTTTTTTTCAGAAATATTAACCTTAGCTAAATCTTTATAAGTATTTGAGATCTGTTTTTCCTGATTATTGAATACAAAAATAAGTTTAATCGATTGCAGACATTCATTTATTTTTTTTGTAAAAGTATTTCTGTGAAAATTAATTTTTTTTCCTAAATTATAAGATAATTTTGTTATCATTTTCATTGGAAAAAAAACAATAGCAAATATCGATAGGTTTATAATAACGAGTTTGGCATTTAAAAACAAAGGTATGGTAATTAAAGCAATAAACTTGATTATCAAAGCAAACTGCATCGCTATTGTAGCAAATGATGAACTAATGCCTTTTACTAAGATAGTAAAAGTATTTAACAATATTCCACTATTAAATTTCTCAAAAAAATTATTACTTGTATTTAAAGTATTACTAAATATATTTTTAAATAATCTCAGATGCAATTTAAATCTCAAATCAAGAATTTTTTTTGCTATAAAAAAAGAAATAACAATTTTTGAAAATTCTATTATAAAAAATAAAACAATTATATTTCTTAAAGATACATCAAAATTTACAATTTTAAGTACTTCAACAAAATAACTTGTAATTGTATTAAATTCCTCTTGATTTGTATTGAGAATAAAATCACTAATTGGAATGATCGTTAATACAGAACTTGTTATAATAATAACTTCTAAAGTTAGCAAAAATACTAAAAGTATAAAATCTAAGATATTATCTTTGATTAAATTAGAATAATTATAAAAAAATTTTTTTTTAATATTCATCTAGAACAAAAATTTTTGATTAAAATTTTTTTATATATACTATAAAAATTTGACATTAATTGTACTAATTAAATAACTACAAATACTCTATAAATTAAAATTATTAATATATATATAGAAATAGAAGTAACCAAAGGAGAATTATCTATAAGCCGGCTCTTTACATTGTTTTTCAAGATTTTTTTATCATTGTAAATTGAAAAAAATAATTCAGGTAATTTCATGAATTACTCAATATTTTTTTATAGTATTATGACAAATTTATCTTATAAACATTTAAAAGTTAAACAAAGTATTATTATAATTGATGATAATTTTCATTGAAGTAGAAATCGCCGGTCGAGAATTATTGAGTAAGATTTTATTAAGTCGCGCACTTATAAATAAAAATAATCTAGTTATTATAAGTAATAGAAACAACATTCATAATCTTATAAATAAAAACAAAATTAAAAATTCTATCTTAATTACAAAAGATATAAATCCAAGACATGATTTAATAAAATTTTATAAATATTTGAAATCAAATGGTTTTGCGATCATTTCTCAAGATGAGGAAGGTGGATACTTGCCTAACGACTATTCAATATTCACTTCAATGAGACACGGCAAAGGTGAAGTTCTTTATATAATTGATTATTTTTTATGTTGGGGAAAAAGAGATTATAATTTTTTAAAAAGAAAGTTTAAATCGATAAGTTATAAGTTCATTAATTTTGGCTCACCTAAGCTAGATGCGATGAAAAAAAATTATAAGGTAAATAAAAACTTACTGATTAAAAATAAAATTACAAAAAAATTTATTCTATTGAGTTATAACTTTACTCCGTTTTACTATAAGCCTTTAACAAAAGGAATTCTTGATGAATCTACCAGATTAAATAAAGATTTCAAAAAATTTGCTAAAAGAATGTTTTATTCATATGGAGAAAGCGCAAAATTACTCTATGATTTCACTGAACTTGCGGATTATTTGGAAAAAAACCAGAATAAATATCAAGTTGTAATTAGACCTCATCCAAATTTTAATTCTGAAATCTTTAGGAAAATTGTAAAAAATTACAATAAAAATATCATAATATGCTCAGAAGGAAATTTAATTGAATATATAAAAAATTGTTCAGTATTAATTCAAAATTCATGCTCATCAGCAGTTGATGCGGTTATTTCTAAAAAACAAGTTATTTCATATAAGACCAAAAATAAAGAATTTATGCATAGTCCATACATAAATTCACTTGGAATTAAATGTGAAAGTAATCTTGAAGTGTTAAAAATAATTAATTCAAAAAAAATCAAAAATAAATTTAACATTTTAAATAAAAGATTTAATCTCGAAAATTCTCTTATTAAAATTAACGATCTAATTAAAAATCTTCAAATAGAAAACGATAAAAATAAAATAAATCTTAAATTTAATAAATTAGGTTTTAAATTTGTCTTTAAAAAAATAATATTTAAATTTTTTCCAAAAAAAGAGGGTGCTGATTATGCTGATCACAAATATAAAGATTTTAATTATAAAAATATTAAAAGAATAGTTGCTCAAGTAAATGCAAGTAAATTTAATGGTTTAAAAAATAAAATCAAATTTAAAATTAAATCTAAAAATATTTTAGTTATTAATAAATTATAGACACTTTAAGAATTAAAATAATTTTTAATTTTAGTAACTATAAATTTTTGTTGTTTTTTTGTTAAACCTACAAAAATAGGTAAACTTAACGAATTACCAAAGTATTTTTCTGCACCCTCAAGTTTAAAATTTTTTTTGTGAAAAACTTCAAATTTATATAATGGTATATAATGGCTCTGCGGAAAAATTGAATTTTTGTTCAAATATTTTATGAAATGATCTTTATCTTTTCTTAAATTTTTAAAATTGATATTTATAATTACTAAATGATAAGATGGAATTAAATCTTTAGAGTACTGATTTATAAAAATATTTTTATTATAATTCTTAAATTCTTTTAAGTAGTAGTCATAACAATCTTTCCTTTTTAATAAAAATATATCTAATTTTTTTAGTTGAGAGATCCCTAAAGAACAATTAATATCTGATATTCTGTAGTTAAATCCAAGATCTAATACGTTGTACTTCCAGTAAAATTTTTTATCTCTTTTAATTCCATGATTTCTGTAAATTTTTATTCGGTCAGATATTTTTTTATTATTCGTTGTTATGGCTCCCCCCTCACCTGTTGTAATTGATTTTATTGGGTGAAACGAAAAAGTACAAATATCAGAATTCAAACATGATCCTATCTTAACAACCTTTTTATTTTTAAGATACCCAGAACCAAGAGCATGACAAGCGTCCTCAATTATAGAAAATCTATATTTTTTTTTTAATTTATAAAATTTAATTATGTTTTCAGGATATCCACCATGATACATTAAAAAAAGAATTTTAATCTTTTTAATTTTGTTTTTTTTAATACAATCAACAACTGTTTCTGGTGTCATTTGACCAGTTTTACTATCAACGTCTACCAAAAATATTTTAGCACCCAATAGTCTTGACATGTTATATGATGCAACAAAATTGATAGCAGGCATTAATATTATGTCATTTTTTTTTACTTTTAGAGACAATAGGGCCAGATGTATTGCTGACGTACCACTGTTACAAACATATGCAAATTTAGATTTGAGATACTTCCTTAAGTCTTTTTCAAACTTGATTACACTGGGTCCAGTGGTTATAAAATTTTTTGACAGGGAACTTTTTACAAATTTTTCATCTTCTTTATCCAAAAATTGTTTTCCGTAGGGAATGGATTTCATTGTTTATTTATCTAATTTAAATTTTTTCTATAATTTTTTTATTTTTATTAATCCACAATTTAAGTTGAGATTTTGTCATCCAATCTAAATTTTTATCACTAGCGTAGGTAAAATCTTTTTTAACTTTTTTTCCTTTCTTTATACGATTAATATCTTCAGACCAATCATTTATATGTGGCAATATTTTATAGTAAGATGGATAATCATATGTAAAGTAACTATCTTCTAATCCAATCATTTGCTCATGAATTTTTTCTCCGGGACGAATTCCAATAATTTCTTGTTTAACATTTGGAGCTATAGTGCTAGCAATATCCACTACCTTCATAGAGGGAATTTTTTTAACATAAATTTCTCCACCTCTCATATCTTTAAATGAGTGCCACACAAGTTTCACTGCTTGGTCAAGTGAAATCATAAATCTAGTCATTCGTGGATCAGTTATCGGTAATGATTTAGAATTTTTTAATGACAAAAAAAAAGGTATAATGGACCCACGTGAGCCCATAACATTACCATATCTCACTATTGAGAAGAGAGTTTGATTTTTTGATGAATAAGAACTATTACTTGCAACAAATAATTTATCAGATGCTAATTTACTTGCTCCATAAAGATTTATAGGAGAAGATGCCTTATCTGTTGATAATGCTACTACCTTTTTTATTTTTTGATCAATACAAGCATCAATTAAATTCATTGCACCATTAATATTTGTTTTTATACACTCAAATGGATTATATTCAGCAGTAGGAACTATTTTGGTCGCGGCAGCATGAACTACATAGTCCACTCTGTTTAACGCTCGATGAATTCTAGATTTATCTCTAATATCACCAATAAAAAAACGAGTACGAGTATCATTCTTGTATAATTTTTGCATTTCCCACTGTTTCATCTCATCTCGAGAAAAAATTATCAATCTTCTTGGATTAAATTTTTTAAGAGTAAGGTCAACAAATTTACGTCCAAATGATCCTGTACCACCTGTTATTAATATTGATGATTTATCAAACATTTATTTAAATTTTAATTATTATTAACATCATATTTAAAGCTTTTGCTAGCTTTTTTAATAATTAAATTAATAATAAGTGATGTATTTCAGAAAGCCTTGGAGATACTTGTAAAAATCTAGAGGCCTTTGATGATGAATCAAAAATTATGATTCCAGAATCAATAGATATATTATTTGACAAACCAACATTTTTAGAATGATTTATATTTTTGCTTTGTCCAATGTAATAATATTTTTGATCAAAGTCCAAACCCCCTATAAAATGCATTGAATGTACCAACTATTGATAAATTATCACATAATAAATTTTTAATCTTTTGAGTTTGCAAATCAATTTCAATATTATCTCCGTCAAATAAATCTTTTTTCCAATTTCCAGTAACTGAAAACAT